>Ga0126342_10018272_pt1 | contig 12036 bp, 11 predicted proteins | sample Cyp1metagenome_FD_92528 | JGI IMG/M metagenome (GOLD analysis project Ga0126342, IMG submission 92528) | Coral microbial communities from Lord Howe Island, Old Settlement Bay, Australia - Cyphastrea 1 metagenome | ecosystem: Host-associated > Invertebrates > Cnidaria > Coral ... | reverse complement strand
GATGTGAAGATGAGAAGATGTGAAGATGAGAAGATGTGAAGATGAGAGGATGTGAAGATGAGAAGATGTGAAGATGAGAAGATGTGAAGATGAGAGGATGTGAAGATGAGAGGATGTGAAGATAAGAAGATGTGAAGATGAGAAGATGTGAAGATGAGAAGGTGTGAAGATGAGAAGATGTGAAGATGAGAAGGTGTGAGAGAAGGTGTGAAGATGAGAAGATGTTTTACAGACCCCCACTATTGGAAGAACCCTGCGCTCAGACGCTCTCGGGAAAAAAATCATTTAAATTATGCACAAATTCACCAATTCTACAATCGAAATTACCACGAGGATATCTTTTCCAATTTCTTAGATAATTTTTATTTATTTTCCTTTGGTTCTTTCCATTCATTTTTTTCTCGTTGGAAAGGTTGAAGAAATATTTGATATGTTTGTTAGGCTATTGATATTGTTTGTCGTTGTATTTGGGCTCAATAGTTGTCAAGCATTGCTGTCTCGGCAATGACAAATCACAGTTCAAAGTGGGCTGCCTTGGGGTTGAAATGGGGCTCACAATTCCCCATTTGAAATCTCCAAAGCTCGGAACTTGGTTGGACACATGTGCCAAGCCATGGGGTGTTGGCTGCAAAGTGTGTAACCAAAGCATGTCAGTCAGCATCTTTGCAAACTATGAGGTCACAAAGCCGACCCAAATGCAAAAAATCAACTTTCAGAAGCACCAGAAGACAAAGGCGCACCTTGGAGCTGTCAGAGACTATCTTCATCGAACTGGTGGCTGGTCCGGCCACAGTGGCATGGGCTGCTTCGGCCCAGCAAATCCAAGCAGAGAAGGTGGCTGTCTCGGCCCCCGTCAAAATTGGCTCCGTCCTGCAAAGAATTTTCTGATTTTATTGGAAAAATTAATAAATCAACAGCCTTGACGCGAAAGGAGTTGCGAATGGCTTGGTGTTTAGCTAAAGGGGTCAAAGTTTTGGACCAGCGAGCTATCCAAAGTGCTTCCTTGATTGCTTTGATGCGGGATGAAAGACATGGAAGGGTCGCAGCTAGATTTCGATCAGTCTAGTCGGACCTGTCTGTAAGTTACATTCATGGTAAGTAGATGGAAATTCATGGTAACTGGATGGTACAAAAAATATTTAAAGCAGCATCATGAAGTCTTAGCCAAGCCCCTATGGTAATGCTTTTTCATCTCATAATTATTTTTACTTGATGTTTGGCATTTGGTAATCAACTAGTTGACGGGGAAGGGTTCTAATTGTGGCTGGGAAGCCTTGGGGCTGGGAAGCCTTTGCAGTTGTGGCTGGGAAGCCTTGGGGCTGGGAAGCCTTTGCAGTTGGGGCTGGGAAGCCTTGGGGCTGGGAAGCCTTTGCAGTTGTAGTTGGTAAGCCAGTGGTGCGGGATGGGAGGGATGTGAAGCTTGTTGTTTGCTCAAGATAGCTACATTGTGTCCAAAGATTGATTTCACAGAATTTGTCAAACTAACGATAACACCAGAGTAAATCAAACTAATAAATAATAGCAATAATATCTGAACAAGAGCATATCTTCAGTTATTTTTGAGGTATACCAATTTTTGAAATATCCCAAAATGAATGAACACGTTGACATTTAGTACTATATTCAAATTCCAAGATGCCCCATCAAATATTTCTTTGTCATGGAAGCACATCCTTAGAAAACCAAGTGTAAACAAACTCCGTGTTTATATGTTTGTTTCAAACGGCTCTCCCAGCCTTCCTACGGGCTTCCCAGCCCTCAATACAAACAGGAATCTACTGCATAATATTCAGATCCACCAACGCTATGGAAGTTGATGGAGATCAAGATGTTGTCGAAGGCGGGGGCCTGCAGGCGTATGTTGTGGGTCAAGAACCATGTAGAATGGGTGAAAATTCTTTCACAAGCTGATTCAAAAGAACATGTCAATGTTAGAACAGGTGCCAATTTCTTGGACAAGCGCTGAGAGTGGCAAAACATGTTTTTTTTAACCTCGCTCAGTTGATGCCATGTAAGACGGACACAAGGTCCTCAAAGATTCCATCTTTTGGTCGTGGTCAGTACTGCCCCTTCTTTCGGCCAGCCATGATCTGAGCTCTCAAATCACTCTCTTGCCAAGCTTGTGCAGCTGCTTTTTGATCATCAGTGCCCTTCCACTCACACCATTGTTTCATGAACGTAAAGCGAACTTTCCGCATGTCATTGCAGAGAGAGGCATCCAAGAGGAGCTCTGCAGTAGGTTTGAAGGTGTCGTCACCACCAGGTTCAGCCATTTGATCATCACCATCGTCACGTGCACCATCCACACCATCATTAGGTGGTTCTTGATGTCGTTCATTGACCTGGTCCTCTAGGTGAGGTTCATTGGGCTGGTCCTCTAGGTGAGGTTCATTGGGCTGTTCCTCTTGGTGATCTTGGTTCGGTTCCTCACATTCCTTTGGAACACCAGCACTCTGCCATTTCGAATGCCAGCGATTGCTGTTGTCTCTCTTTGCCTGCTTCCGACGTTCGAGCTCAACTTCCTTGGAGTTCGGTGTGAGGTTCTTAAGGTAGACCCTCTTTTTGCGGGGTGGTGATTCATTTGAACCAGCTGGGGCTTCGTCTGCATCAGGCGGCTCTTGTTCTTCCTGATGCTCTTGTTCTCGCTGATCCTGAGGCACATTTGGTGAGGGGATCTCTTCATCACCTTTCTCAGGAATCTCTTTGTTGATGGCATCCATGTTTGTAGTCTCCTCAGGAACCTCTTCGTTGATGGCATCCATGTTTGTAGTCTCAGCTGTTTCACTTGTTTCATCCTTTCAGGGTTCGAGCAGGTGAGACATAGGCACATTTGTATGTGTGTATGAATGTATGTATGCATGTATATATATATTATATCTATCTATTTATATTTATATAAACATAAACATAACTCTATATGGTCTATATGTATATACTATGTTGTAATAAAAGAATTAGGCTATAGATACTATTTTAGTTGGTCCTGAAAAAAGCCGGTGTAGTCAGGTGTCAACGCGTTCTCATCTGGTTGGCTGTATTCAGGTGTGAACACTTGCCGTTGCTGTCCAGTTGGGGTGACGGCCAGCTGTTCATCCCGTACTGGTTCCACAGGTTGCGCAAGCTGACCTGGCACAGAAAGCATGGGAGGGCGAAGGCAAGGACCATGGGCAGGGAGATCAGAAGCAATGGAATGGAAGCCAGCTTGTCCGGGAGTGGGCTCAGAAAATTCTATCTCGTCATCTTCAATGACAATCGATAACCTTCAATGACAATCGATAACGATAGCTCCTCCATGATCAAAGGAGGGCCAAAACTTGATCCATAAGCTGAGCAAATTTGATATATAAAACATGAATGTCAATCCCTTTGCAAGGTCTGAAGGTGCTTGCAAACGGCATGAGACTACACTCGTTTTCACAGATTTCCAGGCTTCGGGATTCGTGATGGCCAAAGCCCATTGCTCAAAGATGTGTGCAGCTCTTAGTCAGAGCATGATCGGCACAGCAAAATCTCAGAGGTATGTTGTCAAGCCCTCTAAAAACCTAGCAGGTTTTCATCAATGGCTCAGCTCCTGAACCCCAGGGAGACAAATACTGAACAATCAAAGGTTTTCAATCAGATTTTTTAGTTGAGCTCTCATGTGTTTAACCCGATGTTGAATGTTTGTTGAAATATTCCATTCAGACTTCAAGGAAGCTTAGCCATGATGCCACTCTGTGTTGGCCCCATTCACACCACACGCTGAACCATGCCCTTGGTCATCTCCAAAGGTGCTTTGAGGAAGAACATTGGCTTGGCTGCGCCGATCGTCTTCTCTGCGCGGTAGGTGCGCAAGCGCGACACCTAGGGCAGGGGACGGGGTAAGATGGCCGGGAAGCCATATGCTTGGGAAACCATCATGGAGTCATGGCTGGGAAGCCTGCATGAAATCAAATGGCTGGGAAGCCTGAAAAACACGAACTGGCTGGGAAGTCATTTTTGTAAGCCATGCCAAATCCTTCACAAAAATTGTTTTGGGATTGTTTGAATGGTCATAAGATGTTCGTAATATATATATATATATATTTTTTCTTTCTTTCTTTCTATCTATCTATCTCTCTCTCTATCTCTCTATCTATCTATCTACCTATCTATCTATCTATCTACCTACCCATCTATCTACCCATCTATCTGCATATCTACTATCTATCTACTATCTATCTACTATCTATCTACTATCTATCTACCATCTGTCTACTATCTATCTACTATCTATCTACTATCTATCTACTATCTATCCACCCACCTACCTATCTATCTACCTACCTATCTATATATCTATTTCTCGATCTGTCTATCTTGAACATCTTTTATTATATACATAAATATGTGTGTGTATCTGAGGAAAAACCGTTTGAGCCTTCTTCAACACCGGGCTCTCTTCCAAGAGGTTGGAAAGGAAAAAGCTCGCTGCATTGGTTGCCCGCAAGCCACTGAACTGAATCTGGTTCGGCCTCCATAACATTGTGCTTCCGGTCTTTGGAGCCACTTCAATCCTGAAGGCAAATGGGAAAAACAATGAAAAACATGCAATGGAAAGAATAAGCGAAACCAGAAAAAAACAAATAAACAGTTGACAAAGCAATGCCAAAGTACCAGTCAGCTGACAAACCCTGCACAACCGCCGCTGGCCGAGAGTAAGTATGGCCACCCAATTCCATGTCCACAAGCCCTGACGATTCGCATTGCTGGATGACTTGCCGCAGAGTCATCAGGCCAGAGTCACGACCGCCCTCCTGAAGGGTGAAAACCAGAAAATCTAAAACCAACCACCACAACTCAAGTATGACAGTATGACTATATAACTAAATTAATATTAGCAACGATAAATGAAACCCCGCCTCCAAAATGACCGGGCTGTCATCCCTCTTGAATGCACAAAGGACACCTTTGTGACCATTTGCATTTTCAGCCAGAAAAGATTCAGCTTTGGAATCCAAAAGCCACACCCCCGCCCCAAAAGTGAGGAAGGCTTCATCCACACTGATCTTGTAGGCCTCATTTGCCTCCACATAGAGTCGGTAAGCCTTGGGTGCCTCAGCATCCTGAGTATCACCAGCATCAATGATGTATGCCGTCAATTCTGGGCACCATTGAAACTTGCCGTTGATTTTCCCATCAAAGTCTCGGTGCCATTGATCTTTTTCACGGGGTTCACCACTGAAAGCAGCCGCCCAGTCAAAAGCCGATGCATCCACAGTGGCTTCGGTGTCAGCAGCTGCTGCCGGCTGTGCTTGTTCTGCTTCAGTTCCAAAAGTTCTGTCAAACTCTTGGAGCATGCGGCGCCACTCGGGCGCACGTACTGGATCAGTCAAGAACTCAGCACGTATGTTGCGCGGCAAGCAAAGCACGCCATCGATCAGAGAGCAAAGGTTCAGTGATGGCTCCTGTGGCACAGAAGGCAATACCTCCTCACTGGGCTCTGCCATGTAGCGAGGTAGCTTGTCAGCCATCGCCCCTTGGTTGCCCTTCCAGAGGTTGAGCAAGTGGCCCTTTGTGAGCTTCAAAGCGGTCACATAGTGCGATTGCTTCTCTGACTGGCTGACACATGGAATTGACATGTTGACGCAAGATTTTTCAAGACATCCGTCATACATGGTGGCATGGATGACAACCGCAGGAGGTACATCTGTTCCACCTCAAGGCATTGAGGTGTGACAAAAACCAGGTTTGTGTGTCAGTGTGCTTTGTTTTTGTTGATGATGGTAAAGAAAATTGATAAATACACTATACAACATAAATACAAGTAATATAATATATATATATATGTTTGTGTGAGAACGTATATGTTAGTAAATATACATAAACATAAACCAAAACCAGCCAGGTCACATGACATGAGGTCTTTCAGGATAAGCTCAGGGATTTGCTCGCCTCCAATCCATTGACTTGTCTCTTGAACGTCAGTCAAGTTCCGACGGCCTTCATGGGAAGCGGCAACACAGGTTGTGCCAGGGACGATAAACTGGTTCTCGTCGATCGCACGCCCAGCTGATGACACAATTTGGCTTTGCCAAAGCTTGCTGAAGCAAAACATGTTGACAGCCTCTCGGTCAACCTGATACAGGGAAATTTCAACACTAACGATTGGTTCTGAGTTGAAACCCTCTCTGAAAAATTTGATGAAGTTGATTTTTGATTCTCTTGTCACCAATAAAAAGGGTCAACTATCTTATAGTTGTACCTAATATTTCCTTATTTTTTTGGCTGTGTTTTAAAGCTTTGGGAGATTCAAGCCAGCACCAATCTAATCTAAACTTTTTGGAACTGGAACAAGTTCAAACCCGCTGCCTTGCCAGCAGAACGGCTTGCGCGATGTGCAGTGCCCTTGGCTGGGAGGCAACTGTCAGACACAATCATATAGAATGTGAAGCCACCTGGCATGTCCCTGTTGTGATGCAGCCCAGTGAGATCCATGGGGAGGAAGAAGCTGCGAAACTCCAGTTTGTGGTCGACAAGTTTGTCTTCCAACTTCCTTTGAAGAGTGGTTTGGGCAATCACAAAATCTTGTGGTGTTTCACAAATGTATTATATAACCACATTTTTTGAACAGCACCAAAAAAAAAAGTGCTAACACGTAGCCCGAGATTCCGGATGTCCTTGCGCAATGCCCCACACCCAACCGTCGAAGCAAGCAGTGGCAAAGCCAAAATGACAGCGGCACCTCAACATGGAAATTTGTTTCTTCTGATGACAGTCTTTAAAAAAAGGGACTGACAAAAATCACAGCTGCTAAAAGAATGCTAAAAGACCACCAAGCAACTCAGAGGGCTCTTGGCAATGATTTTCTCACACCACTGACCTGCTTTATTGATGTCCTTCTGGGTCAGCACCCCAACTTTTGTCAAGTCGACCCAACCCACCACAGCAATCTTGTCCACTGAGACCTGCCAGCATTTGTGGGATGAGTGCAAACCAAAACTGATTTCAAACCTAAAATTGCAAACAAAAAATTGATTTGGGAATGTGATTGTTCCCTTTTGTGCAACCTAAAATACTTGCCTGGTTGCGGGCTGCTGATGCACGGATCATGACATCCACTTCAGCAGGGATATTCCAGTCACCGACGAGGCCCATCCAGCAATGGTTCTTCATGAACTCCTCCACCACCCTTGGCAGTAAACAATCATTTGAAGATGATTGAAGGCCCCATGGTTGAAACACAAAAGTTAAGTCAGCTTTTGATGAGCATACATACATGTATATTTGAACGATGTGTATATGTGGAAAGAACATACGATAATAACGTATACAACTTCACATATTGTAATATAAAGAACAAAAACGAAAATTAAGTGTGCGTGTATATATATATATATTTATTTAAACGTTTTCATGTCAAGGCACTTGCCCCCAGTCTGAAGTTGGGACTTTTCGTGAAGAACCCTGGCCACATGTTTCTTTCCTTCTGCTTGGTGTTTCTCAGTGTTGAACTTGTTCATGGCTTGGCAATCTGCTGCAAGCTTGACCTTCACCTCCGCAAACTTGGATGATTGCGCCGCTTCCTGCGCGGCCAACACATCAGCTCCTTCATCCCCTTGCAAGGCCTGTGGCAAAGTCGGGGGTTCCACCAAGTCAGTCCAAACAATCAGGCTCCCCAACTGGAAGTCAGGATTCTTGGAAGCGACCACAGCTTCCACATCACTGAAGTAGTCCCTTAGATGAAGAACTCGACCAAAAACCCCTATGTGATTAAATTATTTGATGATACTTCATACCAAAAGGTGTCGCTTGGGTTTACAATGGCCTGGTAACCACGCCTGATAACAACTGTTTCCTGTGGTCTGATACTATTACTGTATATGAATTTACAATGCCCTGGTAACTGGTTTCATATGCTTGGTAAACACCCATAAGGTCTCCTTTGGAATTTTGATCAAACCATTGCCATATTTTTTGAAACTTATTGACTCGAGCTGAACATAGATATAATATAGATTTTACATCAAGTGACCGGGCCATGAAAGCTTCCAGCAGTTTGTCATCGACCTTGCTGTCAGAAGTTGCAACCTTGGCAGCTTGGCGTAGATAAGCAAAGATGCAAGCATAGTCCGACAACTTGTCAAAGTCTTCCTGGCTGGCACGGACAAACTTCTTGGCAGAGGCTTTCACTCGACGTGTGTCCTGCAGGAACTTCTTCACATGAAGCTGCATCATCATGGATTGCGCCATTGGTGTCATAGTCAATGGCTCCAACAGGGCTTCAGGTAAACCTCTGGGTCGTGCCCCAAGTAACCATCGAACTCCTTTCAACTGCTCGGTGGAAAAAGCACTTTCTTTCCACTTTGCGAAGGCCAGGTGTTGGGTCATGATTTCCCTTGTCTCCTGCATTGGGGCAAAAAACACAACATATCACAACCACCTTTTAAAAAGCAACAAGAACACCTCCCCGAAACATTCCAACAGTTTCGATTTTTTTGAAGCAAACCAAAGCCTTCGAAGTGCCGATGATGAGATTCAGAATGGTGCGTTCCTTCTCACTGTCAACCTGGTGCTTAACGTGAAGCCCAGCTGAGCCATTGAACTGCTGGATCACTTTCTTCAACCTGGCCTCAGTGTTTCGTGTCATCGAGCTGGCTTGTCGGTCGATGATGACCGAAAAGCGTAAGGCCATCTGCAGCACCGAAGGGGGCTGGCGTTCAGCGCCTCTAAAGGAGAGACTCAAGTTCTTGAATGATTGCTGGTCTTTGCTCATGCCCATGGAAACCTAAGGGTCAAGGGTTGCTGCATGGCCCAAAAGGCTCAAAAATAAAAACATAATAATACCCAAAATATTTTTTTTGAAATCGGTTCTAAAAAAGGTTTCAACATCTCTTAGGGGCATTCTGTGGGATCAGCCATGCTCGGTCCAAAAACCTCTCCACGGGTTTCAAGCGAGCCCTGGTGTCTTCCAGCTCAGTGTCCAGTTCGCTGAAGGCCAGCAGGATCCAAGCGACGCATGTGGCTCTGGTCCAACCCTTCACAATGTCGGTCGTGAAGATGTTGACAGGCATATTCCCAGAACCTCAGTTCAAAGAGAAGGTAATCGATTTTAAAGGTGAATGCCATGGAATGGTAACAGAGTAACAATGACTTGAAGGTCACATTGCTCTTTTTTGTCTCACGCAAATCTTGGAGATTTCTGTGACGTCCAGTATGTCCATTTGGACTTTCTTTCCATCATGGAAACTTCAAAGTGGAAAACGCACCAAGTGATTCACTTGGCACTGAGACCTGGAGGTGCTGCCTTGGCTTTCTGAGCTGCCCTTGCTTCTGCTGCTTCATCCTCTGCACGACGGGGAGGGGTACGAGGTCGCGTAGACGGCCCTTGATCCTCTGCACGACGGGGAGGGGTACGAGGTCGCGTAGACGGCCCAGTGTCAGCTGGTCCAAATGGTGGCACTGTGTCAGGTGGTCCAGGTGGTCGCACATTGATGCCAGGTGGTGGCTGCTTGGGTGGCGAAGGGATTGGCTGCATGCCAGTGCCAGGGTCTGCCATCATCCCAGAGTGCTGGCCATCAAAATTCTGAGGAGTAAGCCCGCCACATTCTTGAGAGCCAGCAGCGGCACCAGCGTTGAATCTTGGATCCAGGATCACGTCACCTTTCCAATTTTCACCTCCACCACACTTTCCCCCATGGCCTCTCACAGACCAGGAGCCTCTAGGCCCAGGCACCATCTGACCCTTGCCATCGCGAGTCCACTGAGCAGTTTCCTGCTGCCATCCGAACTCATAGCCCCTGTTGATCCACCTCCATTCACCAGTCCGCATGTTCCTCTCAAAAGCACCTGACAGTCAGGAGAATGTTTGAAGAGTCAATATCAGGCTCACGTGTTTTTGCATTTTATTGTAAAAAAGAAACTAATATCAGAATGATAGTCGATATCGAAATAAACTAGTTGGTTGATAATTAGATGGTATCTTTCACAAAGAGAAGTGCTTGGAGTCATGATAGTGTAAAGCAATCTAAGTTTAATTAGTTGATGTAATAGTAAGAAAGATTTTGTAAGCATTGTTATACCTTTTTAAGAGCTAAGACTTTCTTTGTAACCCCGGCCTTCTAAGCAGTTGGCATCACAGTTGACTGAAGCCAATCGGCATTGCTTCCAGGAGGCTAGCCAATCTGGGAAACCCTTGCCATGTCCCTTGGCCGTAGTCTGGTAAATGAATCTCAAGAGGTCCCTGTTGTCTCGGCTTTGTTTCTCCAAGTGATGAAGTTTCATAAACCTGGTGTCACCCACATCTTCCCGTCTGGTCTGGGGCTGTTGCTCGTAGTTCCAGCCCCGGTTCCCATCATCCATGGCACTAAGGGCTACTAGAGTCTTAGAGGGATCTGAAAGTTCACTCGGTTGTAAAGATTTGGGCCCAGAGGCGTTTGAGTAGTGCATGTCTTGTTTCCCTCAATGTCACTCACACCATGTGCAGGCAAGTGCGCAGTGAGCGTTGCCAATTGGGCCAAGAGACCATCGGCATTTGCGTGTGGGACCTTAAGGGCTCCGGGTTGGTGAAAATCACTGGGGTAAAAGGTAAAAACCTTGTGTTAGAAGACTTGCAAATGATTTTGAATGACATATGACCAAGACTGGGGATCTGGCACAAACATCGAGTGGTTCTCGCTGCAAGTCCAACCCATCCAGCAACATGGAGGTGCAAGTGGTCACCCAATCATCGATGGATGGCAGCCCATCCTCTGGCACATCATACCTTAGCTTGATGTTCAATTTGCAGTCAGATTCTGACCAAATATGTTTGATGGATTCTCAGGTTCAACTGTTGGATCACGCAGATAAAGGGCAAACCATTAATGTTAACCAAATCACTTCAGTGACACCAAGGGGAGCTTCCAGGTCTCTTCACTGACGTTGTTGACGTTGATGACCTCATGCATGAAGGGATCAAAGGGGCTTAACAAATATGTTCATCAAAGCTCACCTCACATCACGTCAGTAAAAATCAAACTGTTGGCATTGGATTGACAAAAATGAGTTGGGATGATGATATATTGCACCTGAGTTCCCAGCAGAACAGCTAGTAGCTTGGAAGGCTTTGGGCTTGATCCCACGGAAGTCAGCGTAGGATTCGTACCAATTTTCCAATTGTGTAGCAAATTGACCCTTGTGAGGACCACAGAGACAGTCCAAAACATATTGTGCTGGGTGTAGGCAGTCCAAGTTCAGACCCTCCCCAGTAAACTGTAGCAAGTGTTCAACTAGCTCCTTCACAAGAGATGTATCCCCGGGCAAACAGCTGATCTTCTTTCCCATCTCAGTAGCTAGCTTTTTGGAAGGGGAAGGTGTCGAGCAAGCTTTGGACTCCTCTTTGACTTCGCCCTCAGGCTTTGGTTTCAACTTCGCGTTCACCGTCTCAAGCATCTTCAGAGGCGGCCCCATAGAAACAACAACTGAATGGCAATCCCTGCCGTTGAAGGACCTATCCCGGTCCCAGCCCAAAAAGCTTATTGGCAATTTGATCCTCAAAAGAACGGCGTTTACATGCTAGTCAAGTGGCGTTCAATGATTGTGCATTGATCAAAGGTTCTCCTACTTAAAAGTTCATCAATGTATCTGGAGCCTCCAGGTGCATTGATTCCCTGGTTATTGGAGGTACGTGATTTATGCCCATGTTAGGTGACATCAAGTTGCATCAATGTGACATACCCATAGCATTCAAAGTCAATGCACCTGGAGCCTCCAGGTACATTGATGAAAGGTTAAAGAATCAGAAGTTCCTTCAATGCACAAAGTGTGGCCCCGGGCTCCGGTTCAACTTGACTTTCATCAATGCACCTGGAGCCTCGAGGTACATCGATGAAGTCGATTTCCAGCCTCAAAAAAACAAAAGTGCATCGATGAATTTTGAACCCCAAGATTTCAAAAGTGCATCGATGGATTTGTTTTCAAAAGTGCATCGATGAATTTTGAACCCCAAGATTTCAAAAGTGCATCGATGGATTTGGTTTCAAAAGTGCATCGATGAATTTTGAACCCCAAGATTTCAAAAGTGCATCGATGGATTTG
>Ga0126342_10018271_pt1 | contig 12036 bp, 11 predicted proteins | sample Cyp1metagenome_FD_92528 | JGI IMG/M metagenome (GOLD analysis project Ga0126342, IMG submission 92528) | Coral microbial communities from Lord Howe Island, Old Settlement Bay, Australia - Cyphastrea 1 metagenome | ecosystem: Host-associated > Invertebrates > Cnidaria > Coral ... | reverse complement strand
TTGGATAGAAAAAACAGAACAAGGTAAATCAGCTCGACGAGTATTTAGCAGTTTACCGCCCCCCGCTCGCCGCCCCAAGCTACCCTGCCTGGGGTCGGCGGCAGGGGGCGTAGCCCCTTAATTTGTTCTGGATTACCCTCTGGTAATTTAACATAGCTATTGAAAATCACCATTTTGAATGGGAAAATCCACTATAAATCACCATTTTCAATAGCTATTAACATCATCAAAAGCTTCAAATTTCGACCCGGCCAAGCCCCAAGCCCATCACTCTTGGTGCCGTGCCAATTTCCGAAGCTTTGGTGGCAACGGTGTGTTCAGTTTGATGCGCTCGATGCTGGCAGGTGAAAACATGAAAACGGCCATGTCACCAAAATGGGGATGGGTCAAAACCCTGGTACCTAGTGAACCCCAAAATAGCTGGTAAATGGATGTTCATCCCACTAAAAATGGTATTAATAGGTATTGACCCATACCCAAATGAGTTGCTGGGATTGATCTGGGTAATATAATTCACTAACCTGTTAAATAACCATCAATATTAGGGATAATAAAGGCGAATAATAATTATTATAAGATATCATAAGGTCAGTTATTCTACAATTTTAATTGCATTGTCATGATTAATAATAAATAGTTTATTAATATGATTGTTAATTATTTACGATATTGGGATAATTTCCCTTACAAACCGTCAAGTCCATTATTTACGGAGAACAGTGAGGATTGATCTCGCTGATTCCAGGGCGCTTGGCTCGGCCAAGGAACGTACCACTCTGGAGGTTGTTGATGATATGGCCTCATGGCGGGAAAATCATGCCTTGGGGTGGAAAAAAAGCGTCAAAAAATCTGACATGGCAAGATAGACCAAGATCGGTTTCCCCATCACAAATAAAGGGCTGAAAATACGTAGGTAGTATCCCTCATTGTCTCGACTACAGAACATTCGGTGGTCGAGGTCTTGAATCAAAACTGAACGGCACAGGACTGAGTCAGCTCAAGATGCAAAACCATGATGCAACTTGTGCGATCTCTGAAAATTCCCCTGACATTAGATACCACTATGGGACCCTGACATGAGTACATAGATCCAATACTGAACCATGGTGTCGTTTCGGGGATAATTCACGTTTACATCTAGGAAACAAAAAAAACTCAAGAATCTTGACTTCTCCAAATCCAGGTGTGTCTCAAAATGGGTATACTCCGTAAATATTACTATTCCAATAGGGGAAATGATACCATCAAAAATTTGGGAGTTTTCCCAGACACATCTGGGATCCCAGCTTTCCAGCTTCAACAGAAAGTTCCGTTCCTTCTGCGATTTCATCGCCAAGATCACCATGCCCTCAGAAGGCATGGTTTTAGGGTCCCATTTTTGGAAACCCCAAAAAATTGTAAACGAACATGCTTGGCCCGCAAATCCCCATGTTTACTAGGTAAATCATGTATGATGAATGGGCGAAATTCCTGCTGCAAAGCGATTCGTTCCGTGGCGCTTCTAATTTTCTGGACTGCAATTTGCCAGTCAATCAGTTCCACGATTTCCTACTTATGATGGACGCGCGGAAACAGCATGTGGAAGTATTGGAAAGTGTTGCACCAAGTGAAAATGGCTGAATCCAAGCACTGCATGATTTGTGAAACTACAAACCACTCCGCCACTCGTGAGCGCATCATGCTGAGTTGGATCGCCGATTGGCACTCCATCTTTGTACGCATCCCCAATCGGCCTATGATCAGCAGTGACCCCTAGCTATTATCCATATATAAGTTGGTTTATAACTAGACCAGGATATATGGAGGATGTACCTTTGCATCCCATGGTTTAAAGTTTAAATTGGGCTCCCCACATCAAGCTCCGGAGTGAAGGCATCGCCGCCGGAAGCTCCTGGAGAATGGAGAACAGTCCAGGAAAAAATCACTAAGTTGGTTTAGTTCACTAGGTGAATACTATGGCTTAACTTATGGTTGATATACCTATACTTAATCGGGTTTGTAAATATAAACCAACTTACAGTTTGAGGGGCACCACCTTGTAGGGATTGGTTTCTGATAAATTTTACAGGAAACCATTGTTTTAATTTTAATCGCACAGTATATAGGAATGTGGGGGGTTCCTGCATTTTTGTTCCTTCCAATTAGGAGAAACATGGAGAAACATATTGAGCAGCAAAAACTGATTTTGCATACCACCCATCCAAGGAATTTTTGGAGTATCATGTTAGAGGGACATGTTAGCCGTCGGTTGTGCACCCTATGGAAAAGGACAATAATAATTTGAAGAAGCAAAACCCAGTTCAATACGATTTTTTGTATCTACAACTCCTGGATTTTTGCCAGGTTCACCCCCAGCATCCTTTAGTTGGAGGGAGGATTCTATCTTGACGGCAAAGGATCGTTTTTGCGTGATATCTCCATAAGACCAGCAATGGTTTTTGACGGAGGTTTTGCTTCATACCCTTACTTGTAGCTGTCTCCTTGTTCCAGAATAGTTGGCTCCACATGCTATCCAGGTGATCCAAAGTCACATCTTGCCAGGAACTCGTTCCCTACTAGTTTCATTCGTGACTCAACGGAAGCAACGAAAAATCTCAGGCCTTGACTCGGATGGTTCGTAAAATGCAGAGATGCTTCACCAAGAGTTTGATGGGAATCAAACCAGTGACACTTCCAGGGATGACAAAACAAGGCTTGACCCAGAAGAGCCTGATGCCACTGCCCCGCTCGACTCTCCTGGCGAGGTCATGTCGTCATATCTACAGAGAATGGCTCCAGTTACCATTAGATATCAGAGATTCTTATGGGGTCTCAACGGTTTTTTTCTTGGGTCTTAACTAATAATCACTGCTCGTTTTTCTTAGGTCTTAACAAACGACGGCTAGTTTTGCCTCTATTTTCTGTGGGGTTGTGGGTATTCATAACTGGCAAGGGCCCCTCCGAGAAAAACTTAGAAAAGGAAAATTTATTTGCTAGTTTGTTTTTAGGGAACAAAAAAACTTTACACTAACCTCCCAAAAAAAAACTATACCCATGGTCCAATATGGTTTTTCACCTCTGACCCACACCCCCCTGTGTGTTCCAAGTCATAGCACCATGACGCACCGGGTCCTGCCGGATCTGCCTGGAGGGGTTCCTCCGGCACGTCAAACAGTGGATGACCGGTGGTCCAAAGAATTTCAGGGCAATTTCTGAGGATTTTTGCACTGAAACCTTTTTGAAACCTACCACTGGACTGCTTGGCGGAAAGGTTCTCGAAGCCACATCTGAGCCACGCTATCAAAACAAATGTTGGCCGCTGGCGGGTATCAAGAGTGACCTGTCCCAAAGTTATTGTTACTTCTCTTCGAAATGGCTAAGGCTAAGGTATTGGCAGTTTGACAGTCAAAACCATCAAAAGTAGCCGATTACTTTGTAAATAACCAAGTCCAAATTCCAGCGAACACCCGGTGACTTTTTGCCCACTTAGCTGCAAAGTACTCTCACGTTCACTCGTGGGACTCCACATCAACGGGCCTCCCCTGGGAACTATGACTAGGTTGTACTCCCCCACTCCCTAGTGGTAGCTGTAACCTCAGGTATATCGTCTGTGATACTCATACTTCATGAAACTGGGTGACCCTAGGTACAAGATATCATTGTAAATATTATATAATAATATATATATATATATGTATATATATATATATACATTATACACAAAGAAATACAAAGGATACAACTGGATATAGCTATATAGGCATTACCTAAACATTCCACATTCCAAAACCTTCCCAGCTGCACCTGCACCGGCGATTCAGCCGCAGACACCTCATAGGTGGCTGAAAAACACCTGACATGTATAGATGGTGTACCCAAAAAAAAGATGCCGTGCATCTTTTGGGGGGATTCTCCTGGTGAAGTCTTAGGGCAGCTCCTGAAAGAATGTTGGATTGCTAATGAGTCAAACTCTTCCCACGTATTTCCCACTTCTGTTCTCACCAGAAAAACAAAATCCACTTGGGATGTTTCCCAAACAAAAAATAAAACCAAACTTCTGTGGAGATTGGGGGAAGTTTGGGCCAACTCTGGGCATCCCGACTGCAGATGCAGGGGCTTTGGCAATCACCGGCACGTCAGGCTTCCTTCACAGCTGCTGAGTGCAGGGGGTGTTTTTCGCGATATCCAGGATATCTCGATCCAGTCACGTTGAGAGTGGCTTCCCCAGTCCTCTGAGCAAGCTTCGTCCGTGGCAAGGGGGGGAAAGCATCATCATGGCTAGCCTGGGCGGACTTCAGCCGTCTCACCTATGCCAAAATTGCTAGCGGGTCAAAACCTTCGGTAATCTTCATGCCACCTCACCCCAATCTGGGAAAGTCGCAGTGTTCAGTCTCAAACAACGTGGTCTTCCACTGCCACCATCTGATGATAGATACCAGATACCATCCCAACCACCATGGGCCCTGAGAATCACCAGGGATGATAAGCTTTTGCCAAGTTGGGCCCCGCACCATGTGGCGCTTGCGCTCAAGTGTACAAGCGCAACACCATGGCCCCAACGGGCGACCTGCCGTTACACACCAGCTGTTTTGGGCGCAACATCTGAACACCAGCTGTGGTTTTGGCCGCCAAAAAACATCCAAAAACTATGTATAGTACTGCGGGGTAGCTGTCTGGCACATGAAGACGCAACAGTGTCCAATCACTCCAAGTGTTGTTTCGCTGCTCTTTTCTGGTGTTTTCGCTTTTCAGAAAATCACGGTCTTGGAACTGTCTGAGGGCTTAGGAGTCGTGGCTAAAATCATGGCACAAAATTCGGTTCTGTTCTCAAACCCTCTTGAGCTTCAGAATTGAGCGCTGCAGCCATGGCTGAGTCCATTGTTCCCAAAAATCCTCTGTCATTTCTTGCATCATCACACCTGCATGATTGAAGATGTCGAGTACCAAACAATTCCAATCACATAAAGCTAAACTGCCATTGTACAGGAACGTTGGTCAGCTCAAAATAACATTTCGAACTTAAATCAAGCTGAAGTGAACTACAGGCGACATATCGACTTAGTCTCGAGATAGCAGAAGAGTAACCGGTCAATTGGTTGAATTCATGAGGTCAAGCAAGTCTTGAGTCTTCATCGTTTCAAATAACTCCGCAGGTGATTTTGCTCCGACCAATCTCCTATGGAACATGGCGCGATGATTTACCGATTCTTTTGCGAGTTCGCATAGCTATGTGAAAGTACCAAAGGATACTACAATCATTGAAAGCACCAATGAATTTGAATTAAGAGCCTGTTGATCGGCACTTGACCTTGCAACCTGGCTTTCAAAAGGCTAGGCCAACTGTTGTTCAGTTCTTCTAAGCCAACCTAGACCTTTTGTAGCATTGCAGAACCCATCCTCTATCCATGTACCATCCATGATTACAAATTTACAACCCCCATGGTGAAATCCCAAATGACAACCCCCAGCAGCCCAGCATTTCCGGCCCCCTTTTTGGGCAGCAAAACAGCCACAGCTCCGATCCGTTTCCCAAGACGTTCCGCGCTTACAGACGACGCCCGCGGCGGCCGCACTTCTTGCGGGTGCAATCCGTGGGGATGGGGGTCACATCCTGGCGATGGAAAAAAAAGCCATGGAAAACTCGAGGGGTTCACTGGTGAATCATCATGTTTCCCTATTTTTCCCATGGAAAATGGATGAAAAAATGGTGTGTTTAGAGACCTCTTTGAAAGTGGCCTATAAACATACGTACTGAGTGGCTGTTCGGGATGCCAAACTTTGAGGCATAGAGTTCCGCTGCCTCAAAAAGATCTCCATGTTCCCAAGAATTGGATGCAGGGACAAATTTGCAGGAAAACCAATGGAAACCGAGAAAGAACAAGCAATCATAAATTCAAAATAATTCTTAGATGATGTTAAACTATAAGTCAAAGTGTTCCCTTCCCTACATCTCCCAACTCCCCCTGGCACCTCAATTCGGCCAATCTTCATGCCAGAGCGTGCCAAGGCGCGCAAAGCGCTCTGAGCACCAGGACCTTGTTCATGGCTGGCCCACTTGTGTGGGACAAGCATTGTTAGTACCCTTTGGTAATTTAACGTAGCTGTTGAAAATGGTGTTATATAGATGTCTTACCCAAAATCAATGTGCTTTTCCATTTTCCATAGCTATGTTAAGTTACCAGAGGGTGACCAACACAAATGATATTTAACCGGCAAATAAATGGGGGATGTTATCAACTATTTATATAATATATAGACTTGCTGGAACCAATGACCACTAGCAACTGAGGTTCATAAGTCGGCTTGTGACTTGTGACCCATTTATCTATAAGATAACTCCACTTAGAGGACTTGCCAGGGTGATTAATCAAAGACTAAGTTGGGGATATGCAAAGTGTTGCCACCTAGTTGGCTAAGTTGCTACTATAGATAGACTATCAAATGATGCCAGATGGATGGAAATTGCATTTTTGTTGGGGTTCGATGGGCCTCCCTGACCCCTGCCACCCCGACCCCTGCCCTGCCAGTGGCCTGGTGTTCGTGTCTTGGTGCCGCCAGTGGCCCGCAACTTGATGTGCAACGCACTGATCCCAAGTTCCTGGATCCAAAAGCCATGGAACCCGGGTGAAATGATCGACAAATGGTGGGTTTATAACGGTTACCCTCTGGTAAACATACAAAAAACTATGGAAAATCACCATCTTCAATGGGTAAATCCACTATAAATGGTCATTTTCAATAGTTATGTTAGTTTACCAGAGGGTAAACCCCACACCAAGCCAGTGCCATGGCCGCACCTTGCAGCGGGCCGCAACATCCTGCGCTGCCAGCATGGCAGCATAGGGAGAGGACTCATCGCGATCGGCTTTCACCTTGCCGCACAACCAGGAAAGAACTGAAAGCCCCTAGGGAATCTCACTTGGTGCAAGAAAAAACACTACCAGAGTCATAGACATGTAAATCACTCAGACATAATTGGGGGGGGTTCTCCATGTTATCCCTCTTGATTGCCGGCGAGTAAGACGGATTCTGAAAACGGGCCCGTGCCTTCATCCCACCCGTCACACGCATGATGGTCTCCCTGCCAGACAGGTCGGTGACCTCAAAAATGATCCAACATGATTTCAGCAGCAAAATCTTGGAGTTTAGCAGCAAAAATGAAGATATTTGGCGGACTTCAAAATGTGATTATATAGCTAATGCCTCCCAAAGGTGATGTTCATGAAGGAAATTCAATTCAGCCTGTGAAATTTTAAAGTTTACCATAGTTTGAAATTTCAACTACCAAACTTGGGGACTGTACCAACAACGCAAAAAGTGAGGCCTTCAAGCAATGCCTAGAAAAAATCCAATACCCAAATCGTGGGAGATTCAAGACCTTATCCCAAACTTTCCCATCGCCATCATTGATAAGCTCATGTTTGCATATGTTTGCTGCGTTTCACCAGCTTTGTTGCTTTTACCTGGTTTCCACGCCATGGCACATCCCTGGTTACCCTGGCTTCGCAGCTGTGTGCCGCACATGGACAAAGGTATCATTGAAGGAGGCGTAGATGTGAGCAACGCCTCAATCGCGGCTATAAGCACCCGCTCCCCTCCTGTGTCGTCAAACGTCGCTGCAAAATCCTCGGAGGTTCATAATTGGGAAATTCAGCGAACTGGGGGATTTCCAATTAATTACTGTGTTTGATTACCAGAGGGTATTAACCAATATATCCCATTAATATTCCATTATATCCCCATTCCCATTGTACCACCATGATTGTTGGTGAAATTTCCATGAAATCCCATGAAATCCCATGGAAATCCCATTGTCCCATTGCCAAATTGTCCCTTTGGAGACACGATTTTGTTTCCCCGGCTGAGGAGCCGAAGACGATCTCACCCTCACGAACCTGCGGCCTCGAAGCCGCGGCTCAATGTGGATGTGGCAGTCACGATCCGTGGCTAACCAACTTAAACGACCCAGTTACAGAGACATGTCGAGTTATACTAAGTTATACATTTCAAGATACACCCTAGCTTACTATGCACATCTATGCACATCTAGGCACTATGTTCACCACTTACGAAGTGGGGCTGTTTATGCGGTGCATAACCTCCATATTAGGAGACGGTTCACTAATATGACTTACCATTCCGAATGAAGCCCCGAGGATGCCAAAAAATTATCGTTCTTCCAGGAGCTTCTTTGCTGAGCTTCCGCGCCCGAGGGACACTGCTTCAACCTGTTGTCTGGCCTGGCATCATTCTCAGACACACCCACCTGTTGCCAAATGATGCGAAAGTCAGCGATTGTTGTTTCATTGATAGGAAGTAATCATTATCATCAACCAAGTCTGAAGGCAAAATTGTGTCTTTCATTTCAAATCTCACCCACAATCATCTATCTATCTTTTATAGAATCAGCATGGTTTTTTTCAATCCCGGTCACAAGGCTCAAAGACGAGCAAGCACATCAGACTGCCGAGGAATGAACTTCTACATCTCTTGGAAATCCATAACATATACTCCAGGAAAAAAAAAACATTGGGGCTTCTCAGATTTGTTTGGTACCAGGATGTACCGGGCACCCCAAAATCATTGGTCTCCCTCCTAAAATCGTGATCACCCATGATGTGCCTTGGGCGCCATTTTGAGCTGTTCTGCTATCTCTGATCTCCCGTTCGACCCGTCTGGAAAAATGGGCAGCGTGCACCGTAAAGCACTACGCTAGCAGTTCAGGACCTTGACATTGAATTCGACCAACCACCACAGGAGCAACAGTCGGATTTCATATGATTTAACCAGCCAATTGGTATTTTTGCCCAGCAATAATCACTGGGATTGTGTCTGTGTGTGTCCCCAGTCTGACAATAGCGATCCCACCACAGAAAAAAAAAAAAGAATCAAATGGGAACTCCATGAGTCCCAAAAATCCTGACACACATAGCCATGTAGTGGCAACCATGGAATGCCAGAAAAAGTCAAGACCCGCGACTAGTGTTTATTTTTCGGATTCGTCACCCGATCCGTACCCTGCTGTTCTCTCGGAAATAGCTGGTCGTTCTGGATGTTCATTACCCCAAATATGGTGTTTCATAGGTTTGATTCACACCCAATTCGATACTCACCACATGCTTGGATCATCCAAGTTCGTTGGCAGCGTGCACGCCCAAGAGAATGTCAACCCAGGATTAATGAAGCCCCAGCTTTGTGATAATTGCAATGATTATTACATCATTGGGGTACACTTAATGATATCTCATTCGACTTGCTGTACCATTTATGAATAGTTTGTTCAAAGATGTTCAAAGTAGCGATGGTTGCAATGACACATATTCACAACATTTCACAACACTGGGGCTTTCAAAAAATCCAACCGGGTGACATTTTCATCAACTCCGATTTTCTGCAGCAACTCCATCAGCAGGGGGCCATCTCTGGCGACCGGTCCGGGTCCGTTCCGCTTACAGACGACGTCCACGGCGACCGCACTTCTTGCGGGTGCAGTCAGTGGGGATCGGGGTCACATCCTGGCGACAGGAAAAAGTTGGATCGGATCTCCTACCTTTGGTGGGACTGAAAATGGGGTACATTTTCCATATGAAAATGGGACATTTCCCTATGAAAATGTCGAAAATGTCGATATTCATAGGGAAAATATGGGAAAATGAATGTTCGCCATCAGATTGTCCGGTTTTCCTGGATGTTCCAGGTCTACATTTTGGAAAACGAATGCCCCATTGTATTACATGGCCCATGTCGAAACAGCCACATAAAACGAGTTCGCGAGTTGTTTCACGACTCATTGTACCATCATTGGATCCAAAGGGCTCATTGCGCAAAGGTTTAAGACATCAAATCAAGCTATTGAAAATGGCCATAGTGGATTTACCCATTGATAGCATGGTGGATCTTTCCATAGTTATGTAAACGTTTACCAGAGGGTGTATAAGATCATATATCTATAATGTATATATACAAAATATAATATAATGTGTATATATATATATAATGTGTATATATATATACACATTATATTATATATACCATAAATATCCTGATGGGTTTAAGACATTTTAAGACATCAAATCAGCCGCACAACATCAGCCATTTTTGGGGCATCGTGGTAGCGACCTGGATTCATGGTGATGACCATGACTTTCCGGCATGGCGAAATATAGACATAGATGTTTCGATGTTTAAATATCATAGATATTGTAGATATAATAATTATTATATTATATTATATTATATGATATTATATTATATTATATCATATTATATTATATTATATTATACTATATTATATTATATTATATCACATAGAGATATAGAATGATATAGATAGTTATAGATAGCCCCACTGGGCCTCGATGCGGCCAATCTTCATGCCAGATCGTGCCAAAGCGCGCAGAGCGCTCTGAGCCCCAGGGCCTGTTTTTAGTTGGGACAATAGGGAATTCCAGCAAGAAACATGGTGATTTCATGGGATTTACCTATTGAAAATGGTGATTTCATGGGTTTTACCACCAACGATGGGGATGGAATGGGGATATAATGGGGGTATAATGGGATTTACGTGGATTTACTGTACCCTCTGGTTATTAGCCATTAAATATACTGAATTTTGATGGAATATTGGTGGTATTAAATATTAAATTGGGTTTTAGTGATATACAATGGATGTCACCCTCTGGTTATTTAACAAAGCCATGGCAACTCCTCTATAAATTCAGGATTATAGCTGGGAGAATCCTCTATAAAAGAACCATGTTCCATAGCCATGTTAAGAAACCAGAGGGTATATGAAATAACCAAAGGGTGTATGGAACAAACGGTCTATCCCGATTTTTTGCACAAACCCATATGTGTTCGAGATGTTTTTTCTATAACTTGAATGATTCTAATCATGATCAAGATTCTGATGATAGATTTGGGGGTGTCAGTGCCATGGTTGTCCGAAAATGATGGAATACAACTCGCATGATGCTTCATGATCCTTTTCCCTGATGAAAGATTGTGAAATTCTGTGGTATCTGCTATCAATCTGGTGTATCCCAGATATCCTCTATTTTTGCAAGACACACCCCTGCCATGGTCGAGTGGATCACACACTTCCCCGCCTGGTGTTCGTGTCTTGGTGCCACCAGTGGCACGCAGCTTGATATGGAGGGCACCGATTCCAAGTTCCTGGAAGGATTGATGATGCTTTCATGCTGATCCTTGATGGTTTTTGCTTCCAGAGCTCCCCCAACATTCAGGACCATCCAAAGATTGTGCCATATGTTTGCCGGCCAAAAAATCGGGATAGACCGTGTTGCCAGCAGAAAAAAAATGTTTGTTGGCAACCCATGGCGTCCTTGCAGCGAGCAGCCACATCCTGGGCTGCAAGCATGGCGGCGTAAGGAGACGACCTCAATCACTTCGGTCACGGAGCAGCGAGCACAACGGAGGAATTGAGGAAATCCATGGGTCCGGTGGTAACCCCCAAAAAAAGATAGAAATTGTGTGGATTTTACTGGTTTTGCAGTTTGATTTAGTGAAACATTCGATATTTATGAGTGGTTTGGGTAGGATTTTCCTTTTCGATCTGTCTTGTGGGTTGATTTTAAGCTCCAAATATCAAGGCAAACTATGGGTATTTGACATCACGGGAAGCTATGCTTTTAAGTATCCAAGTGGTGGAACACTTCACAGGAAACCATAGAAAATACAAGAGCGGGTAGAAACTCTGGTTGCAACTTAAAACCAATCCAGATATCCCATTCAATCCATGATTCATGGGTTAAATCCCCCATTTTTCATGGTGAAACACTGAGATTCCCCACTCATCGCGATCCGCCTTCACCTGGTAATACGGGTCCCAGTTTATATATAATATATACATACACTATAATATGTCATATAATATATATATATGATATATATATATATATATGTATTATATATATGCGGAATATCCACAAAGGCAGGGGCCAAGGTTCTCGCAAGCAGGATCCCAAAAGGATAGATGTTGATACTGTTGTCCACCTGAACAGATACCCAATGTAGATCTCTTATGATGGTTGCCTC
>Ga0126342_10018270_pt1 | contig 12038 bp, 12 predicted proteins | sample Cyp1metagenome_FD_92528 | JGI IMG/M metagenome (GOLD analysis project Ga0126342, IMG submission 92528) | Coral microbial communities from Lord Howe Island, Old Settlement Bay, Australia - Cyphastrea 1 metagenome | ecosystem: Host-associated > Invertebrates > Cnidaria > Coral ... | reverse complement strand
TCCGTGTAGTGAACTATTCCCATTTTTTTTATATTGAAAAACACATGGTAGGGTAGATCCCCCCATATCCAAGATCAAAACCATGGTTTCCTGTAGATGTTCCCCTAAAACAACTACAAATCCCTATTATACATATAAACATGAAAACGCATAAAGTGCCATATATATATACTTATAAATATATATATATATATATATATATTTATTATTTTTTAACCCCTAAAAAAATGAACTAGTTATTATCTATAAATCCTTATTGAACAAAAACAACTCTAAATGGACCATCCAGCGGTCCCCAGGAACGCCTCCACATCCCCTCGCGGAGATGGCCAGTCGTCGCAATCTCCACATGTGGCGCAGACCTATGCGCCCAAGGACCCTGCGCGGGTGCTGAGTGGTGGACAGATGGGGCCTGAGAGCGGCTTGGATCCAACGTGGCCAACGGGGAGGCTTTGGGTGTCCCGAGAGGAACAGCGGAGCAGGTCGGGGTCAAGTGGCAAAACATAACAAAAAGGGAATGAAGTAACCAAGAGATACCAAGAGTGAGATTTAGATGTTGTTAATCATAAGATATGATTGGTCAGTTGGTTTACAACTAGGATGACTGGGATTTATGGTAGCTATAAGATGTTCTAGCTATTAAGTTAAATGGGCTTATAAACCAAGTTGTAACTAGCTGCCCCCCTTCGAAGGGGAGAGCGTGAAGGGGTGATGGGCGAGTGCTCTTAGTTTTTGAGGAACTAGTTTTGGTGTCTTGATTAATATGCCACTAAACCCGAATAAAGCCTACTGCAGAAAGATGTTTATTGATATCTGGTTGGTGCTTTGAACATTATTGATTTTCCCCAATAGTTGGATGATGATCCAATCTGACGAACTCATATTTTTCAGGGGGGTATAGGTATACCACCTTAATTAGATACGCTCTGGTAAACTAACATAACTATTGAAAATCACTATTTTTAATTGGAAAACTCACTATAAATCGCCATTTTCAATAGCTTTTTGTTTGTTTACCAGAGGGTATGTATTGTAAATTTGTGCGCCATTTGGCATGAAAATTGATCTTCTTGCAGCTTCGGCCAGCTTCGAGTGGGTGGAGGGGGTGAAATCTCAGCCACCATCAGCTCCCATATCCCATGACGGATCCTAACGGTGCTGCTATATATGGTGTGCCATGGATCCCATCAATATACCCCAGTCATGTTAGCATATATATATATATACCAGCACCATGGATCCGTCATGGGATATAGTTTCCATCCGTTTTTTTTTCCCAATGGATGTTGGTAAACCGAAAACACCTCACGCCGTTTCGCCGCGACCGAGGATTCAAACAGATGGAAGAGGAGCGGCGGAATTTGTCGGAACGCATCTCCAATGGCCAAGGCAAGGCCCCTTCCACCGGGCCCAGGGGCTTCATCATCGGTACCTTTGTGCAAGGCGCGGGCTGGCGCGCGCCTGCCTTCAAGGGGCCGTTTTTTGGAGAGCAGTGGAGGGCAGAAGGAATGGAACACCTGAAATGACTATAGTATATTTACCTACATTTTAGCCATTTATGGGGTAAATGGTGGTAAATATTCCAGCACCATGGTCAAGTTAGCGATGAAGAAAAACCATGTGGGGAAAGAACCATCCACAAACCAGAATGGAGATCTTGGGAGTGGTGAGTTGAAAAGAAGAAGAAGAGTTAAACCCCAATCAATCGAGTTCATCCAGTAAAAGCTACAAGCCATAATATATATACACACATACATATATATATAGTTCTTGCTCTTTTTGTTAGCAAACATCAATATAGTTCTGTGTTTTTTCCTGAACCTGTTTAATGTTCTCAAATATAGTCCTAGTCATATTTTTAAATAGTTCCAGTCACCCAAGAAATAGTTCCAGCTACGGGTACCCCTCCTCACCATAACCTTAAATAAAGAGGACATCGGACAAAGAGAGAATATAACCATTGAGAACTCCGTACTATATACTTTATTTAAGTCATTGTAAGCCCAATAAAATCCACTTATGAACCATAGTTGGCCACAAATCCAGGAAACTTAACTATTTCAAAGCCTAGTCATTAACTATAGTTGACAATTCCAGGAAACTGCTGGTTACTATCAGTTACTATCATTAATATATCCCATATGCTCCATGTAAAGTATATATATATTCCTAATTTTTGGCCATTTATGGGGTAAATGGTGGTAAATATTCCATACATGGAGCATATGGGTATTATAACTAGTTACTATGAGTAATATTATACTAACATTTACTATTTTGCAGGTTAGTTTCTCCAACTAAACTAGGTGTATTATACGAAACTATATTTTTTTGATTAGGGGGATATAACGAGCTACTTTTTATGGGGTGAAACTAAACCAACAAACATTTCACTTGGGGCCCCAGCAAATATGCGTATTCTATTGTATTCTCAATATTGATAGTAAGATTATTCCCAACTAAAAAAAAAGGGGTAATTATAAGATATATTAAACATATCCCATATGCTCCATGGTGCTGGAATATTTAGCAACATTTGCCCTAAAAATCACCCAGTCATGTAGGTCAATTTTTTCCAGCACCATGGAGGCTTGGTATTAAACTCCATTTTTCACTCCCCTATCCCATGGGCTAAGCTTTTGTGGCTTAGACGTGGCGTTTGGCCGCCCAGCGTAGGTAGCCACGACCGGCATCGCTTGAGCAGCGACACGGGGCCCCGCACCATGTACCGCGTCTATCGCAGTGGCATCGCCTCCGATGCGGCCATGGACAGCGAGACCTTGGAGAAGATGCCCGGCGTAGAGCCGAAACGGGGTGTGTTTTAAAAAGAACAATGGGAAAAACATGGGATTTTAGAATATTTTATAGGATGTTATAATTTGCGAGGGGTTTTCATCGGATTTGTTTATTGGGTTTTTGTTTGGATGTCAATGGGGTTGTGTAAGATTTATGTATTGGATCTATGTTTTTGATGTTTAATGAGATCAGATAGTTATTATTTTTTGGGGGGTTGGTACTTGTATATAGGATTGATATTGTAAGAATTCATTGGATTTTGTAGAACTTGAAGGGATTTTCAAACTATGGTGGAATAGTTGAATACAATTGTGAACTATAGCTATTTGTTTTTGTTTTGGAGTATTATGCAAAAAAACTAAAAGCATGTAAAACTGCTTGTGGTACATCATGCAGTTATGGCCATTTATTACTGATAAGTGGTCATAAATGGGATTATACATTCCATAAATGGGGTATTTCAGTACTTATACCCTCTGGTAATTTAACGTAGCTATTGAAAATGGCCATTAATAGTGGATTTTCCCATTAAAAATGGTGATTTTCCATAGCTATGTTAGTTTACCAGAGGGTAACATCTTATAACTGGTATGACTCGGGCCATAACTGTGGATTTTACCAGCACCCCATGGGGAACTGTCGTTCCGAGGAGATCCAACAGTCGCTCCAACAGTCGTCGCAGCAGCCTGGCCAGCGTCCGCTCCGACTCACCATGCCTAGGCTCCGCGGCACGGGGACCCCCAGGGGCCATTGGGTTTCTGTCGAACTGTCGGACTGTGCTTAGGTGCTTAGGGATGGGATTTTTGTGGAGTTGGGTAAGTTGATGACCCATATGCTGCTCCATGTATAGTATATGTACCGGCAGACCCCTCAGTTTGTCGCGCCAACGCCGACGACATGTCCGAACATCAAACAACACTGTGTTTTGTGGGACAAAATGCACATGTCCATGATCATGGCTTTCATGTTGCAACGCACAGCTTAGCTACCTGTGCGTTGAATGTTACAACAACATCATCATCATCAACATCGTGAACATCATCATCATCATCATCATCATCAACAGCATCATCATCATCATCATCACCATCATCATCATCACCATCATCATCATCATCATCACCATTATCATCATCAAACCCTTATTGAAGATCTTCAATGAATGTAGAAGTTTAACGGGGGTGGGAAAATTAATCTCTTATTGAAGATCTTCAATGAATGTAGAAGTTTGAAGGGGGCGGGAGAATTAAACCCTTATTGAAGATCTCCAATGAATGTAGAAGTTTGTGACGGGGTTGGGAGAACAAAACCCTTATTGAAGATCTTCAATGAATGTAGAAGTTTAACGGGGGTGGGAATTTATATTCCTAATACCCTTGTTGATCTCGCAATTGAATGTAAAGTTTAGCGGGGGTCGGAATTTATATTCCTTCAAAATCCCTAAGAAGTTGTGTGGGCGAACTGGGTGGTTTGCGCGTATATGTACTTACATTTGGGCCATTTATGGGGTAAATGGTGGTAAATATTCCAGCACCATGGATCATATGGGATAGGAATAAATTCATCCACCAGCACCGCCTCTGAGGTTTACCCGGTGAATTGCCGCTCCAAGAGGGCGGATCTTCGGCTGCTTCGGATGAGGAATGTGGCTGTGGAGATGCTTCGCTGAGATTTTGTTCGCAGCACGGCGCGGGGATGAAAGCCTTGAAAGATGGGGCCGGATAATAAAAACTTACCATCTGGTTATGTAACATGGCCATGGAAAATCACCATTTTTTAGTAGGTAAACCATCTATAAATGGGCCATTTTCCATGGCTATGTTAAATAATAAAGCTGAGAAAAGGTGGGATTTGGTAGGGATTCGATGGGGATGTCATAAGGCACGGCCAAAATACATGGGAAAGACATGGGAAAATAAGGTTCTAAACCAAAGTGGTATAGTGGATCGTCGACAGCACGGAATATAAATGGATTTGATCAAGAAAAACAGTGATATACTGACATAGATAACGCAGTTTTCAACTTTTGGGGTTTGTGAACATCACATGAAATTGAGATCTTATACAGGATCAACATTGAATGGGTTACTTTTTTTAGGGTACCGTTTTTTCAGACAAGCCCATACATACACCAGCATACTTGTAGATGGAGCGGCTGAATGGCGATTTAGCCTGGCAGTTTGGCCACACCATGGGAAGTGGTGGCCAAGCTTTTGATTGCGCGGACGTGCTTTGTCCAGTAGACTTTCCCAAATATGTATATATAAATAGATGTTTGCTGTTGCACACGTTTCATTCCACAGATTTTATCGAAATGCATGAGGAAATTTGACCTATTGGGGGGTCAGCAAAACCTGTGATACGTTGTGCAGCAGTTTCCCAAGATGACCTTTGAAGTGAGCTCATGTTCTTGGATGGAGCATACAGTTTTGGTCCTTTACCAGTTATACCTGGTTATAACTGCTTATAAAATGGGATTATACATTCCATTAGTATGCGGTATTTCAGTACTTATAACTGGTATTTCGGGCCATGGCCATAACTGTATGTGTCATTATGTTTCATTATTTGCCCCAGATACCCACCATTCACCAACTGGAAGATATCGTGTCTTCACGTGATCAGGGTTTGGCCGCGGATGTGGACATCGAAGGTGAGCCCAAATGATGTAATTGTTGGTTTTTTAAGCGTATGAATTACTAGAGTTTGAATTATGCCATAAACCAGATAGTAGTAATATAGTAGTAGTTGTTGTTTTTCCAATTTGGCTATCTACAGGGCCCCAACTTGTACTTTAGAATCAGTGATCCTAGCTTCAATTCGATTATCATAGTACTCGTACTGGGTCTTAGCTCTCAACAACTCAAGAGACAAGATATTATATTTAAAGATGACAATGATTTTCCGGTCATTCCTTAGCAGAGGAGGTGATTGCACCATACCTTGTCGCAGCCGTGCCATGGGCAGCATTCCCGCGCGCGGTCCAGTGCCTGCATCCATCAACTTGCAGGTCTCCTTGCGTGACCGGCGTGAAACCGTTGAAGTCGCGGAGGCTGGAACCATTGCTGACTTGAAAATGGCTGTACAACTGGCCCTTGGGCAGGGCTTCCTGAAGCTGGCTGCCCTTGACGGACGTCCTTTGAATCCAATGGACTCTCTGCGATTTTCTGGGCTTCAAGATGGAGACAGCATTGCTGCTGTTGCACAGCAGCCAAAGATAGCTTCAACATCTCGTGCGTTTGCTTTGTGGTGTGTTGGAGGTGATAGAATTGTCACATGGGGTGATCCCCAGAGTGGCGGTGACAGCATCGCAATCACACATCAGCTGCACAAAGTCCAGAAGATCTGTGGCACGGACTATGCTTTTGCTGCGCTTTTGGCAGACGGAAGCGTGGTGACTTGGGGCGTTCCAGACTATGGCGGCGACAGCTCCAGAGTCCAAGTTCAACTCAGGAATGTTCAGCAGATTTGTGGCGCAGGCAATGCTTTTGCTGCGATTCGAGCAGATGGGACTGTGGTGACATGGGGAGTTCCACACTATGGCGGTGACAGCTCTAGAGTCCAAGATCAGCTGAGGAATGTGCAGCAGATTTATGGCACACGCCATGCTTTTGCTGCACTTCGGGCAGATCAGACTGTGGTGACCTGGGGCAGCCCAGACTATGGTGGTGACAGCTCCGGAGTCCAAGATCAGCTCAAGAATGTTCGGAAGATTTGTGGGACACAGGGTGCTCTTGCTGCCATTTTGGCAGATGGACGTGTGGTGACATGGGGCCATCGGTTCAATGGCGGTGACAGCTCCAGGGTCCAAGCTCAGCTCAGGAATGTTCAGCAGATCTGTGGCTCATCCTATGGTTTTGCTGCAGTCTTGACAGATGGAGCTGTGGTGACATGGGGAAATCCTGATTTTGCTGGTGACAGCCCTGGAGTCAAAGACCAGCTCAAGAATGTTCAGCAGATTTGTGGCACGGACTTTGCTTTTGCTGCAGTTTTGGCAGATGGAAGTGTCGTGACATGGGGCGTAAGCGCTGGTGGGGACAGCTCCAGCGTCCAAAGTCAACTTAGAAATGTTCAGCAGATTTGTGGCATAGAGCATGCATTTGCGGCGATTCTGGCAGATGGCAGCACGGTGACATGGGGCGTTCCAGACCGTGGCGGTGACAGCTCCAAAGTCCAACATCAGCTTAGGAATGTGCAACAGATTTGCGGCACATCCTATGCTTTTGCCTCGATTCTGGCAGATGGGAATGTGGTGACATGGGGCAATCCTAAATTCGGTGGTGACAGCTCCAAAGTCCAAGAGCAGTTCACGTACATTTAAGAGCCCTTCAGAGTTAGAAATGTTCTGCTGTTGGCGTTTTACGTAAGCCATTGCCTTCTTCATGTTGGTCATTAGTTTGGGAAGTGCCGAACAAAATCTTCACAACCATTGAAACTATGTAACATTATGTAACTATGTTTTTCCCTATGAACATTACTTAAGTGTTGGTTATATAACCCACTTGTTGGTGGTTTTAACCGTGGTTTTCCCATATGTACGGTCAAATGGTCAAATCATGTCATCTGTTTTCGCATCTCATCAATCCATAGGGATCCAGTGAGAGATTTCCCAATAAGGGATGGTTGAAACTAGCCACCATGGATCATGGCACAGATATATAATGATATATATATATATATATAGATATTCCATATATTGTCCCACGTATGATTCCTATTTTATCATATTTTATCCTTGTTCAAATGGTGATGTTTGGTTTACTTAGTTTACTTGGTTTTCTCCAACTCACCTGGTAATTTGTTTCCCATCATGATTTTCCAGTTTCAAGGAACAACGACTGAGTTTTCTTGGGGTAGAAACCACCAGTTTGTTCTTGCACCCTGGAAGTTGCAGGACTACATGGCTGACTATGGATCAATACCGACACCATTTTTGGGGTGATGAACTGAACATCCATCAATTCCAGCTGTTTTGATGCTACAGGGGTACAAGGTAACTTGACCCATCCACTGTGGATGGCAGCAATCTTGCAAAAGGATGGCTGAAACTAGTTGAAAGCCTATCAAAATAACAGGAAAAAACACCTATCAACTGGTGAGTTTCTTCCACCATCCCACCAAAAGGATGGTTGAAACCCTATAAATAACAGGATAAACCATGGTTTTCCCTGGTTTTCCCATGGTTTTCCCATGGATTTTCCCCAACGTTGCTGGCCCCGAGGACCACGGATGCCACGGCCACGACGCCTCGCCGCAGATCGTCATCGTCCCGGCGGGCTCCGCTACGGAGGCGGTGCGGAGGCGCCGGGGACAAATCGGCGCAGCAAAGTGGGGATTTGATACGAAGCATGGAGAAAACCCATGGGAAATTATATGGAAATATATGGACATATACCCATGTGCTCCATGTATGGTATATTTACCTACATTTGGGTCATTTATGGGGTAAATGTTGGTAAATTCCCCAGGAAATGGAAATACCCTCTGGTAAACTAACGTAACTATGGAAAGATCCACCATTTTTAGTGGGTACATCAACTATGTCGACTGGGCCATGTTCAATAGCTATGTTAAATTGCCAGAGGGTATATGGAAATATATGGTTAACCAATATTTACTGGTTGGTGGATTTTTTTATATGGAACTGTGATTTGAGGAACAGAAGATGACATCACTTACTGTAATCTGGTGGTTTGGAACATGAATTTTAGGACTTTCCATATATTATATTCGGAATAATAATCCCAACCGACTTTCATATTTTTCAGAGGGGTTGGAACCACCAACCAGGGAAAACAATGGTAAATATATGGAATTTTGATAAGCCATGGAGCCTCCATGGTGCTGTTTTTTCTTTAATTACATGACTGGCAAATGTTGGTAAATAGATGGAGCATATGGGTAAGAAGCATGGGGACAGATGATTTATATGTTGTCACGGTTTCATGATCTTTCATTAACATATTTATATTGATTTATATTGACAGATCATCCATGTATCTATGATATATTTATTTATTCTATTTATATACACGGTATCTTACCATTTTTTTGGAGGGGTCAGGAATCATCGTTCCAGTTAGAAAATCTCGCGTTCCAACATGGGGATGCCAAGGGATGCCAATGGGTCAAACACATAGGGATTCAGTTGTCATGTGCCAAAGATCAGGGTTTAATCATCAGAAATTTGTCAAAGAAATTCAGATGATTAATCAGTTTCATTCAGAAAATTATTTCTTGTTTGGGATTCAATAATTCAACGGTTTCAATCATTCAGACATGGGCCATAATTCAACGGGATTTAATCATTAGACATGGCTTTTTAACTAAAGGAAATTGATAAGTTATCAGACATGAAGATGGGAAGGGTAAAATCACTGAACGCCATATTTTCACCAGGGCGTTGCAGTAGTTGTTTTTGGTCATCACCATATCGATATTTCTTTTCCTGGTAAAGTTGGTCAATGTCTGGCTCAACAAGTCAAACTAAGAAAATTATGCAACCACATGATAGATGGATATTGATGGTTGGTGCTTTGGAACATGTTTTTCCATTCAGTTGGGATTAATCATCTCAACTGACTGTCATATTTTTTCAGAGGGGTAGGTATACCACCAACCAGTGATGGTTTGTGTTTTTTTGTTTTGGCTGGACGCTTCCTTTGTGAGTTTGATCTTGTTTGTTTTCTGAAACCTGGATCCATGGCACTGAATAAACGCGGGGTTTGCGTGGCGTGTATTTGTTCCATGTCTGATGGATGCAGATATGTTGATTTACTAATACCCTAATGCTCCACGTATCTAATGTTTATTTAACATCATTTACACTCACAGAACAATCGACCCACATGTAGGTGAATGTTATGTTATAATGGTGCACCCAAAATACCCTCGTCCTGCGGGTAAATACACCATGCATGCAGCACTGCTTTGATGCAGCAATCGGTTCTTACACGCAGGGGTCATTGAAACCAGGCAATGAACAACTCATATGTTGATAGGAGAATCAACTACCCTCTGGTAATTTGTTCCATAGCCATGGTATAGAGTTCCAGTACTTCCCATTCAAAACTCCACAGCTACGTTCAATTACTGGAGAGTACAACAACATGTTTTTTCATAGAAAATGGGGGACACATGATACAAGCAACTATTCTTTATGGGAATATCACCAACAACTATGGGTCCTTTGATTTCGGACATATTTTGGATATATGATATATGGCATATATCATATATCTAACGAAGATATGATGTTTGGGTGTCTCCGACCTGGGTGATTTGGGGGCTGCACTGTTGGTTGTTTGCTCTTGCAAGATTGTCCAAATGGGCCAGATCAGGGCCACTGAAATGAAGCTAAGACAATATATATATATATAGTTATTTTTTATATAGCTATTTATAGTTATAGTTATGATTATATAGTTATGTCTAGTTATTTCTTGATCATCTCTGCATCATTTATAGTCATGTTATGTTATGTTTATATGTTATGTATATATATATAGCTGAATGATATTGTCAGGTATGATAATCATAGAAAATGATCCAAGACTGATGCCAGCTTGCCCCAATCATTTTCTCTTGGTTCTTCCGAACTAGAAAACATGGGTGTGCCTTAAAGTTGGGTACCAAACAAAATATTGAATGGTTTATTGTTGTATGTCTAATCAACATTGGCATTCAAGGTGGTGCCCCCAAGATAGCTGGCTTAGAAATCTCATAACTATAGGACTTTTGCTAGATATATCATGATATTTCCAACTATAGACTACTGTAATGATGTTATAAACCAACTGTAATACCTGGGGCACCACATGGCAGTGGGTCAAAACATGTCAAAATCTGTTCTTACCATATTTTTGGGGAATGACCATCCATTAACCAGCTATAGCTTTCCCATTTCCATCGTCGCATCGTCCTGGGCCTCGGCCGAGGTTTTCGCACACCTCGGCCTCCTCCCGCAGCGGCAGTCCCTCGCCCGACGCGCCCGCGCGCTCGTCCAGTCGACACTCCACCCGCTCCTCCCCCTGACCGCACGCGGCGCCACGTGGCCCAGGGGAGTTGTCTGAAAATCTTGGGGAGAAGAAGGCTGAAAAAACCGGACCAATCCCATGGGAAAATGATGATCCAAGAAAACTGGGGATTGGATAGCTGATTTATGATAGCCAAGTTGGCTTGTAGACCTAATAACTAGGACCTATGGTAGATATATCGAACTAGTTAATGGGTCACAAAATGCTATTAACTAACCTATGACTGGGGGGCACGACGTTGATAAATCCAAGATACCTTCGAAAATTGGAAATAGCTCTAATTGTCTCCTGGAATAATTTTGGATTATCACTACTTTTTTGGGTAGAATAAGTCATTTTTTCAGTTCAGGACATCAAATGTCAAACATGTTCAAAACTGTTTGAACATAATGTTGTTCCCCATGAACCAACTGGTGATGAAAGACTGGGGGAAGTTCGTTCCACATTTTCAGACAGACCCGTTCAACAGCAACCTACATTTTATATGGTCCACGTTTGAAGATTTTGCGGAAACAAAGAGACATTACTTCCGGGTTGAAGAACGTTTTAAAAAGAAAACAATAGTCACCTTAATTTCATTAATGAATATTGGATTGATTTAAGGCGACTTTATGAACTATAAGTTTCAAACAGCCATTTGGGACCATATTGCTGAAAATGGGCTACGACTAGTGACATCATCACATTTTATGTCTCCTTCTCAGGAAGGACAGGGCACAAGCGAGGTTGTCAGAGTACAGCCAACCCTGGTGTATATAGCCTGCCGTTTTTCCCGTCCTGCGGTTGAGGGTGCGCCCCTGCAAGGGTGAAGCACCTGACACCAGAACCATGACCAGGTTTTCCCAAGATATGATCCAAATAAATGGTGAATTTACTGGTATGTTTGAGGTTGAACATGTCCATCAATAAATCTTCGCATTGTTGCCTGCAAGAAATGTTGCCTGCAAGGGAAGTTTAGTAGGTCGAGTAGCTGGTTCCAAGGGTTTAGGTTCATTCTTTCATGCCAACTGGCCAATTTCGGAGGGCTTTGTGGGTGCAACAAATTGATCCAGTACGAATTCCGAAGCAAAAGCAAAACACTGTAGTGTCAGTGTCAGTGTCAGACCAAAACGCTTTCCAAAATGTATGACTCATTGAACAGTGTCAGTGTCAGTGTCAGACCAAAACGCTTTCCAAAATGCATGACTCATTGAACAGTGTCAGTGT
>Ga0126342_10018269_pt1 | contig 12038 bp, 5 predicted proteins | sample Cyp1metagenome_FD_92528 | JGI IMG/M metagenome (GOLD analysis project Ga0126342, IMG submission 92528) | Coral microbial communities from Lord Howe Island, Old Settlement Bay, Australia - Cyphastrea 1 metagenome | ecosystem: Host-associated > Invertebrates > Cnidaria > Coral ... | reverse complement strand
GAGGGAGAACAGTGAGGTCGTTATAATTTACCCAGATATATCATGGTTCCCATATATATATACAGATTATATAACCATCTACGATAATCCGGTGTTCCCTAAATGAGTTTTAGTACCCCAAAAATATTGTTATGTTGTCTATTATATATCTATATATCTATCTATATATATTTATATATATTATATATTATATATATTATATATTATATATATTATATATATATATATATATATATATATATATATATATACGTATTATATATTATACATATTATATATTATACTACCATCACATCTCCATAGCTTGGACGTCCATCCTGGGCTCCTGGGGCTCCCCTGGGACTCCCAGCTGCACAGTCAGGAAAGCAAAGGCCCACCGCCAGGATACCAAAAAGGCCACTCGCTGCATGGACAGGGACCTGAAGCGAAAACCTTGCGAAAACGTCTATCTGTATATGGAATATATATATATATATTCTGTATATATGATTAATGGGATATATATCTAATGGGATAGATTAATCCGGATTATGGAATTGAATGGGATATATATATATATATCTGTATATGGGATAGATATCCGGATTATATATATATATATATATATATAAAATACTGGTTGGTGGTTGAGCCTAACCCTCTGAAAAATATTAGTCAGTTGGGATTACGACATTCCCAATATATGGAAAAGTAAAAAATGTTTTTGCGCCGGACGCTACGTTGCCGCTCTGGTAAGCGCAGATGCGGCCGAACGTGTGCGGCGCATCAAATGCCGTGGACATGTTCCAACAGTTTGCCAGAACCTGTAGCCGGCGACCCCAATTGCTTTTGAAGAAAAGACTCAACCTGATGAAAAATGTCATCACGTAATTGGAAACCAAGGGCCCCACGATGACAACAAACCCATTGAGAAAACGGACGGGTGGTGCAAGTGACAAAACCAACTCTGGCATCCCTGAGAAACTGTTGGATCATCAGTCGGAACCACTTTGTCCGGACTGAGAGTTTCACATGGTTCAAAAGTCGCGCAGCCTCGCCCTTTGCAACTTCCCAATTTCCATCGCGTTTTGCAACAGAAATTGGTCCTACCTGCCACTGAAACGTGATGAAAAGATGGAGGAACGAAACCCATCTCAGCGGACCCTCGGGACTACGGATGCTGAAAAACCACTGGCGGACGGCATCGGCAAGTTCATTACCAAAGTACCTGCAGAACGTTTTGCCATGCAAAGCGAGGTCTTCGGAGGCCTCCCATTCCAGTGTCGGGACATTGCAAGCTGGCTTCGGACTGGGGTGAGCGGCAGGGACAGTAGACCGACAAGACATGGACGTGGACCACAGACGACTGACAGCGACAATGTGGCGACGAACAAGCTTGGCAATCCACTGGTTTTCGGCAACCTGGCGAGAGTGTGCCTCCCAAAGGTTCCAGAAAGCAGGGCCGCGGGATTGGTTAGCAGCACCAGCAGCGGCATCAGCAGCTTCGTTGCCAGCAAGGAGCCACAAGTCAAGCTCGGAGGTGTAGTCGCTCTTTTTCTGGTGAGCAGGAACTTTCAAAATGGCAATTTTCTCAAGTCCAATCTCCCGAGCTAACCGCTGCATCTCACGCAAAAGGTCAGAGTGCTTGGAGTTCAGATTGACCGGGTGTCCATCACTGACATATTTATGAAAGGCTGAGATAGCACTTGCGCTGTCGCTCCAGATCCTGGCCCAAACTCCAAATTTGGCCACTATGGTGAGGGCAGCAACAATCGCCTGAAGTTCGGCACGGTAGGCAGACTGCAAGACACCTGCCAAAGGCTGTGCAATGAGAGGGCGGAAACCACTCGGAGAAAAGTCCAAACAAAAAGGCGACGCATGCACCACAGAAAACGCAGCCACTCGACACCAGGGATCACGAGGAAACAAACAGCTACCATCAGAGAAAAGATCCAAGATGCGCCCAGGTGGCGGCTGATGGGGCACTGGAAAGGACATGGGCAGCTCAGACAGGTAACGCAACCAAGGAACCCACAAGGATGACTGCAGAGTCCACCCGTGTTGAGCTACGACCGCCGGCAAAGTGGGCAGGATCTGGTGGAACTCCTCCGGCAATTGAGATCGCAACAAGGAAGACTTCGGACAATCCCACAGCCTGTGAGCCACAGAGTCAACTCCACCACATTGAGAACAACAGGCAACCCCCGTTTCAGACCAGTGTTGGACATGGTCATTTGTAATCAAGGCACCATGGCGGAACTTGCGAAGGACTCCTTGATCAAATCCATCGAACGTACGGTAGTCCGATCGAGTGGCAACGACATCAACCTGAGCAAAACCTTGGAAGGTCGGTCGATGGGCAATTTTGGAGGCCACAACCCGGATCCAAGACTGCTGAAACCTTGCAACCAGCTCACCAAACGCACAATCAAGGAACGAAAACTTTCCAAGAGCATCTTCGGCCTGACCACATGGCAAAACGTGGAACCCAGCCTGATGAAGGCGTTGACACAAAATCTCGGACAAAGAGTTAAACGTAGGGGTTTCAGCACTCAGTGGGCCTTGCTGAAGGTCAAGAGTGACCAAACTGTGACTACCCATGCTTCTGGCATCACGGATCGTTTCAAGGATGGCATACGCTTGGGGATCAAAAGACAACCCTTCCAAACAACATTGCACATCGGGATTTGCCCCTGGTTTTTGTTGGCCAAGCGACTGCATCAGCGCAGTGCGAAGGGCATCAAAGCGTCGTTTTTTTCCCACCACAGCAGCTGAGACTGCGTGCAGTGCACGAGGCCATGCCACTCTGGTAACCAGCAACACCTTTTGTTTGTAGGCTATGGAGGCAGACCCAAGCTTAGTCCAAAAGTCGTCAAGGCCATGGATGCGGTCAAGCAAAGTGCCGTTGGAAAGTTGTCGGGTGTAAACCACGTGTGCCCCCAAATCTCGAGTAGCGTTGACCACACGAAAACCTTGAGCACGGAGAGCAGCACGACCCTGGCGATCAGCTGACCATGTGAAGCACTTCTTCGCATCGAGCTTTATCTGAAGCATGTCTGCAAACTTGTCAACAGCTGCACAGGCCTTGGACATGGCTTCGGGGGACTCCAACAGCACAGCCCAATTGTCCACATAGGAAATGGGCTTGAACGTCATGTCAACAGCCCGGACCCAAACATGAAACAGGTGGGTGAGGCTGACCATGGCCAAACAGGACAAAGCACAACCCTCGGGAAATCCATTGCAAGACCCAACCCCAGGTGAATATGACCCTTGGATGACGAAATGACGTCGGAAACCAGCAAGCGCACCTGACCATGCAACAAGGGTGCCTTGATCAACGCCAAACAATTTTGCCGCAGTGATGGCTGGCAGCCGGGGCAGATCATTAAAAGCTTTCACAATATCAGCCGTGAAGCCGCATGCTGGTCGGTCACCACGGTGCGCAGCTTCAACGGTTTCAAGCACATGTCGCCATACCATTGCTGCACGGCCACCTGTGGTGCTTCCAAAAAGAAATGGGTCAACAAGTTGGCTGACATGGCGAAGCCAGTGTTTGGCAGCAATCGAGGACCACGCTCTGTAGAGGAAGCTAAACACAGTTATTGGGCGATAATGGCCGACAGTCTCTGGTTCCGGGATTTTAGCCAGAGACCGGACATATCCATGGAGGATTTGTTCAGGCCAAGCTCCATGTGTGCATGCATGACCATAGATTTTGAGCAAAATGGCCAGGTCAGCATCATGCAGGGAGAGGACATCCTTGCGGGAAACTCCATCCAACCCTATCGCAGCATGTTTGGACTTCCGTTGTGCACACCGACGCAAAGACTGCACAGTGACCTCAGGGGGTGGGGCAGTGACAGGACGGAGATGTGCAGAGGCAAAATCCAAAATAGCTTGCCATTGTGACGGGGGAACAGATTCATGACGATTCCACAACCGGGCCCACTGAGACTCAAACGCGCTGAAAAGGTCATCGAGTTGCCCAAGTTGAGATTTTTGCCACACAGTATGCCCCTCAACAACCCCATGACACGAATCAACCCAAACTTTGTCGGCTTCAGCATGGATGATCTGGTGCAAACCCGCTTCAGAGACCAGAGGTTGCTGGTCATTGAACTCTGTGGGAGTTGTGAGCTCCAAGGCGCATTCATCCTCATCTACCAAACCGACAACGCCAGAAACCGTAGCAACCAGGGAGTCAACTTGGGCAGGCGCATCGCGACGGACAGAAGCATACATGGCTTGAGCATCAGAAGCTTTGAGCAGCCGCTTGGCATGGGAACGGGACCGCATCAGGGCTTTTTCAAGCAAATCCACTTCTAGTTCAAGGCCCAAGTAGAACAGGGAAGCTTGCGCAGCGACAGGGGGCTGAAGTGGGACAGCAGGAGGTTCCCCAATCCCCAATTCACGAGATGACCACCACTCACTAAAGGACGGGACAAATCCACGGGCAGACCTGATGGCAGACCACAAACTATGCACATGGGCACAATGGGAGGCCGTTTGCACAGGAGCCCTGGCTAACCGGACAAACGACTGCAGGCGACGAAGTTGTTTGGTCCATTGGACATGCTGCAGACAGCTACCCAAAAACATTGGTTGCCGATCACCCGGCCGGCTGGCCTTGAGTGGCGGAACTTGCATGGTACGGACCTGAGGCTCCAGGACAGAGGCACGCCCATTCATAGCACGGATTTCAGGTTTCCGGTTGCGACGACGAGCCTCATTGTTGTTGGCTTCTGCATGGACCCAGAACCGAAGGTGTCAGACGTGACATCAGACCCCGGACAAAACAGCGGACCTGAAACAGGGCAGCGACTTTCAACGGGTTCCCAATCCATCTGGTCAGGAAGAGGCCAGGAATACCGGAGCAAATCACGACCCCCATGGAAGTGGCAGATCAGGGCTGCATGGTCTGACACGGTGTTGTCGTCAACTTCGCAACGATCGAACAACGCACAGAGTTCCCGGGACATGAAGAGGAAATCACGACGTGTCTTGCCCCTGCAAGTGGCTTGTGGAAGGATTCCGGTAAGCCGGGCATGGACATCTTGGCATTCTTCATACTGCAAACGGGACAAGACAGAGACAGCAGGCAGCCGATCAAGGTCATGGTTGAAGTCTCCTGCGACAAAGCATGGCCCATGAAGAAGGTTAACCATGGCAATGGCTAAGGACAAGAGCTCATTCGTGACGTCGCGTCCATTCACATGGGTGTGCCCAGTAGGAGTGCCATAAACCACCACGCCAGAAACCCAAATCCCTTGACAGCAAATGGACACACAGACCAGGCGGCCAGAGCGATACACCACATCAGGCCACTGGTGGGACAACCTGCGCACGGGGTATTTCGAAAGGACACCAACCCCAGACCATTGACCAATGTCACTGACTTCAGACCTTGCTGGCACCGGTGAACCACCAACGAAACTGGTGTATGGGGCTTTGGCTTCCCGCAAATTGGCTCGGAAAGCTTTCTCGCCGGGAGCAGTGAGATGGGTCTCCGAGAAAAGCCAAGAATCCACAGAAGACTCCGCCAAGGTGAAGGCACGCGTATTCAAGCCGTTAAGGTTGGCAACCCCAAGAGTCCAATTGGGGCCAGGATGAGCAGCTTCTCCAACCCGCGCCACGAGCAGCACACAAATCCAAACGAGCCACTTGCGAGGCCAACCGCCAAGCCCTCGTAAAGGCAAACGTCGTACCCGGAGGTCCACCGTGGCATGCTGGGACGCCAGAACACTGCCAGACCTGACCCGATGACACTGCCACCCAGCGATGAGAGAAAGGTGCACTGACAGGAGCAAACCGACAGAGACAAGCAAACAGACAACGAAGATCCAAGAAAAGACGGGGACACAAGACATGGAAAATCCAACACCGAAATCCAAGAGCCACCCGCCGTGGGAGTCAAAGGCGGGGGAACCAAATCCAACGCCAGACCACAGCAACGCAAACAGAAGGCAAATCCAAAAGTACAAGCCACCACCCTTGAAAGCAAGGGCGTGGCGGAACCGTCACTCGGTCCTGGCACGCTTGGTGAGGAGGGCTTCGATTTGCTGGAGTTGCGCCTGGAACATTCCCTGGATATGCTGCCCTTGTTGGTCGATTTGACTGGTCACTTGGGTCTGGAGCGATGCAATTTGCGCATCAGCCCGCTGTGCCGAAGCGTCTATCGAAGCTTCAATCTGCTGCTGATGAGCAGTCAGGCTCTGGACTTGTTGCTCAAGGGCAGCGAAACGAGCTTCGGTTGCTGATGAATCCACCTCCATGTGCTGCTCACGCATCTTGTCCATGAGGTTCCTTTCAATCCTGGATTCAACTTCCCGGATCGTGGCTTTGGAATCCGGAACTGCGGCACAAGGGATGGGACCAGAAGCGGCAGGAGCCCAGGGGTCATGCTTCAACCACGGGTCAACCAGAGGGGAGGCTTCTTTGGAACACAATTGGACCGTGGCCGTGTTGCCAATGACTTGGGTCGCAGCTGGCGCTGGGGCAGAGGGGCTTTCGGACACCTTGGTGATGACAACTTCATTGCCTTGATACAGAACCACAGTGCATGGCGGCGGGGAGCTCGCCTGGACCCTCCACATATTGCCCAGAGATCCTTCCACAAAGCGGCACGGATGCAATGGCCTGGCCTGCCATCGCCACTGGGCGCAGAGTTTGCCCACAGTGAGTCGATCGCAACCAAAGGGCAGAGGCACAAGTTCATAGGTAACCCGAGTACCTGCGGCGAGGAAGACACTGCCGGGTTTCAAGACTTTGGCGAGCTCAGGTGCATCAGCAAGTTTTGATCTGAGGCCAAGGCGGGGGCCAACACGAGCAATGCCAAGGACACCCGCGGTGCACTGCTGGAGACGCAGAAGCTCAGCTTTGTCCGTCCTGGGAAGCCACAAAACCTGGAAGTCAAGGTTGGGTTCTTTCGAGTCCAAGGACCTGGGTTCAAAGAAGATACCACCACGGCCGGAATAGCTAAGCACCTCTTCCAATTGGGACTCAAGACATCTGACATTGACAATGAAGATGTCAGCATGTTCGGCAGCAGTGGGCTTGAAGGTGGACGAAACCCATTGGCGACGCCAGACATCAAGAACAGGGTCTTCAACAGGGGAGTCACAAGATGGGTGCCACATCGGACATGAGCACCCTTGAGCAGACTGGCCCGCCCGACAAGCTTGAAGGGGTGGAACCAACGAAAGGAAATACTTCACCGGGGCACGCACAACAAGTTCCCAATCTTCAACGGAGTCACGGTAGATCGCAACTTTGAGGCAAGCAGCTGGGGCATGGATGGCCTCAGACGCAGGGGCAGACGGTTTCGAGACCACCAAATGCTGACCAAGCTGAACCAAATAGACCGGGACAAGGATGGGCTCTCCATTGGCTTGACATCGAAGGATGACACGCAAGAAAGACCAGGCCAAATTGGTTTGAAGTTGTGACGCATCAACATTCAACAGCAGAAGGGCCAAAGAACCTTGAGACACCAATTGACCCGCACGCAAGTAGGCAGAGGCTTGGTCCAAGGTACAAATGGCAACGCCTGACTTAAACGGACCAATGTCCTGGATTCCAATTTGGACCAACGGTTCTCCTGTGGGCGTGGCAAAGGCACCATCATCCAGCTGGAGCTTGGCTGGATCAAGACCAGGAGGGACTTCGGGCTTGTTTGGAGGTTTGCCCACAAGGGCTTGGTTTTTCTTCCGACCTTTGAGCCCTCCCTGTGCAGCTTTCTTTCCCACGCTGGCTTCAAGTTCAGCGGACAAAACCAACTGGAAGGGAGGCCGGCATGGGTTTGCAGCAGCTTTGAGGGCACGCCAAGGCTGACCGGATGTAAGGGCTTTCTGGGCAGTGGCAAGTCCAATGGCTTGAAGGAGCAAGGAAGCCCGATTTTGGACCTGAGCAGGGTCAACACCATGTTCAGACAGCAAACCATGGAGACGGTCTGAGGCCTTCGAGTCAAGTCCAGCTCCAAAAATCCAAGGACGGGGCACTTGGGTGACAGAGTCCAGGTGTGCCACAAACAGGGATCTGCCAATGGCGTGGAGTTGCAAGGCTTCTTGGGTCGAAGTCGGGAGCATCTTGCCGCGCAGCATCATGTCAATGAATCTCAAGGCACAAATTCCACACAGCTGATCGACGGCGAACTTCCGATGGACAACATGCACCGTATGGGTCCTGGAACCGACAGCCATCGCCATGGCCTGGTGAAGAACTGACAATTCATAGGGTGGGGACCCAGGGATGTCCCAACTGGAAGCAATGAGGCAGTGAGGAGTCCAAGTCCAAATGAACGGAATCCAATGCTGATGCACGCACACAACACCCAGGATGGCAGTTGGCTTAAAGTCCAGACTTCGAATCCACTGGCTGATCAAAGAAGATGATGGGCGTTTCAAAGCTTCCGCACACAAGAGGGGGTCGATAACAGCCCAAGTAGGCTTCTGAGCAACACTGTGCATCTGCAACATGTGATACATCATTTCATCGTCAGCCCAAACAGTGCCTTGGTTGGCCAAGGTTTGCTTCCTCGCTTGGGTATCCATGGTTTGGGCCCGCAACGCATTCAGGAGAGGCAAATCCGGGACAGATGGTTCGGAGACCAACAGCAAACGTTCGGCACTGAGGCTGGCAAGGGGCTCAAGGGGAGCAACACAACCGTCTGAGGAACCTGCAGCAACAAATGACGGGGCACGCTCAACGGCATGTGGCGACTCGCCGGGGTCGGCTGGCTCGGCAGTCCATGGGACAGTAGGGGACACGGTGAACAGCACGTCAGGCTCGACCACAACACGAGGTTCAGAATGAGTAATCCACAGACACCTACCAGCCGCATGCTGGTCGACAGGCAAGTCCAAGCCAGAAGCACAGTCCAAGACACGAACATCATGATTTTTGAAGTCCAGCAACTCAAGCGTGGCAGTGAGGACAGCCGAGATGGTGTCTGCAGGATCAGCCAAACGCACAAGGTACGGAACAAGGTCAAAATCATGCACCACAGTAACCTCATGCGGACCACCAAGGTGACAAAATTGAGCCCACGGGGTGCACGACAAATCATCACCAGGGAGAGGCACATCCACCGGAGGCTCCGGCAGATCAGAGGCAGGGACAGGCATGAAGTCCAAACTATCGACAAGTTGGAGGACCTGACCTTTCAGCTGGTCGAGAATTCCAATGGGGTCCATCTCACTGTCACCAAGCAAGACATTGTCAAAATGACGCTGCAATTGGCTGGCAATCCAAACTGCATGGAGTGGGGACATCATTTGGCCAAGGCCTGCAACAACCAAGCGGAGATCTGCTGGCCAGACAATTTCGGGCACCCCATTCAACAAGCCCACTTCCGTAGGATGCAGGTGACGCAACAACGGCACAGAGGAATCCGATGCATTGCCCGTTTCAGGCATCGGGACCAGAACACCAAAAATCCCTTTGGACGACAAGGTTTCATGGCTAAATCCAAAATCCCTGCAACCGCACTTGCAACCAACAGCTTGACTTCCCCATGAGTGAAGAGCAGTAGGGCATTTTGAGTCCAGCTTGAGGAAAAGTTTTCCAAGGTTGGCTTCATACATGGTAAACTTCTCAAGTTCAGCACTGCTCAAAACCAGTTGGTCTAGTTCGGCCTGGGCAAGAGACAACGGACTGCTAAAGACATCACGAGGGACAGACGGATGCACGGATGCAACGAATGGCAGCAACTGTACACAACCGAGGAATGGTGCCGTGAGAACTGCCCACCAGCGAGAACGGCGTGAAACCCAGACATCTTCTAATCGCAGTGTGGTTTCAGCCAGCTTGTAACCACACTGCGAAGCGAAGGTGTCCACGAGGCTGCGGACCATCGAATTACTGCCAGCATCCTGTACACACTCAAGAATCACAGCAAGGGAACGGAGTCTGAATGCAACTCGGAGGGCTTTCGGAAGGGATGACGACCTTTCATCACGGGCTCCCTTTCTAGAGCCACCAGCAGAAAACGGCTGACACGAAAAACCACAGCTTAGTGTTGTCGGAAACGGATGAGCCTGATGAATTTGCTTCAGAACCTGAGTATCGCCGATGTCTCCTCGAATGGCCGGGATGTCTGGGTGAATCTCCTGAAATGCCGAAACAAAAGGTTCACACCAATCCACTGCTACCACTGTATTCATGCCAGCATGACTGAACCCCATCGTGCCGACCCCAATTCCAGCGCAGAGTTCAACCATGTTCCTGAGATCATCTCGGGTGCTGCGGCGATGAAAAATCACCTCACTCATGTCTTCGACCTGCAGTGTGAGAACAGGTGCCTTAGCTACAACCTGGGCTTTCAGTGCTGTCAAACTGAAGGCAGCTTCAGGCACAGCTTCAATTCCACCAACCATGACTCTAGTACCACATGGAAAAAGGGATCCAACCACCATGCCTTCAGCTGTGCAGACAAGATCGATGACCACTTCCACGTATGAACCAAGACCACAGGTGTGATCAAATCGCCAATCAATGGGGGTACCTGGATCTCCCCACAACTCCATGGCAAGCAAAACCGAATTGGGACAAATCGCTCACCCTCAGCAGGCGCCGCTCTCCCGCTGGCAGGGCTAGTGAGCCAGAGCTAAGTAAAAAATGTTTGAAACCACCAACCAGAATAGATTTGAATTGAATATATATATATATAGTAGATTCGTTTAAAGCTCTTATAGAATTGAATGGGATATATATTTTCTGTATCTGGGATTGAGATTGAATGGGATATGTTCATGAATTTTCATGGAATTGAATGGGACATTAATATGTATGTATATATATATAGACATATTCATGGGATTTGCTCTGGAGGTTGAATGGGATATGTGTTGAAAACGGGATTTAACATGGATTTATTCATGATGGGAGACATTAGAATCTGTAGATTCTGCTGGGATTTCATGGGATATACTGCAACAACATACAAACACCACAATCTGATGTTGTTGGGATTCAATGGGACACATCCCGGTTGGTAAAAAACATAACAAGCTGTTGAAATTGCGAATCTTAGATGCAGCCGCCTCCATGTAAAAAAAGAGCTGGTCAGAACGTATTCCCAAAAGCATTCGGAAAAGAAACGAAACATATCGAGTTACCCATCCAGTGTTTAGCCCGAGTTATATAAGGTATACGGTATCTCTGAAACACTATTCATATATTCATCAACTAGGGCTTTAAACCTGCTAGCAGTGGGGATTTTTGCAAACTTTTTCTGAAGTTCTGTAGCTGACATCCTCACACCTTGGAAAGTGCCACTAAGTCAACTGATCGGTCATCAATCCCATGGTTTAATCATGTTTGATATTGTTTGATCATGTTTAATCATGTTTAATCCACATGATTCAAAACATGTGTTGCTTGACAGGATAGGCGGGTCAGTTCTCCATATATCTTGCCAGGATCTTGGAGCCCTACACGCATAGCTGGTGATGTCAAGCACCACCGGATGGTCAGTACGAGACTACTAAATTGCTTCGAGAACATGGTTTTAGTTTCCCTTCAGGAATCAGATGTGGCAATGGCAAATAACTTTCAGAATCGCATGATGTATGTATATATATAGAGAGAGAGCGAGAGATTGGATATATATATATATATATATAACTTTCATATATATATATATAACTTGCATATATATATAACTTGCATATATATATAACTTGCATATATATATATAACTTGCATATATATATAACTTGCATATATATATATATATGTATATGTATTATTATTCTTATATATATATATGTATTATTACGGGCAAACACCTCGATTTGCCCGCGCTTGTCGGCGGCCATCTTCGTATGTGCTGAAAACGTGATAAAAATGGGAGTTGTTTGCATCATGGCTAACTTCATGTTGTATATCGGCACGCACAGCATAGGGACCTGTGCGAGTCTCTTACACATCATCATCATCATCATCATCATCATCAAACCCTTATTGAAGATCTTCAATTAATGTAGAAGTTTAACGGGGGTGGGAGAACTAAACCCTTATTGAAGATCTTCAATGAATGTAGAAGTTTAACGGGGGTG
>Ga0126342_10018268_pt1 | contig 12039 bp, 11 predicted proteins | sample Cyp1metagenome_FD_92528 | JGI IMG/M metagenome (GOLD analysis project Ga0126342, IMG submission 92528) | Coral microbial communities from Lord Howe Island, Old Settlement Bay, Australia - Cyphastrea 1 metagenome | ecosystem: Host-associated > Invertebrates > Cnidaria > Coral ... | reverse complement strand
TTGGGAAGGTCCCATCGCTTACCTCGTGTTTTTAACAATTTCCATCAATTTCCATAAACCAATGTCCGTCGAATACATATTTAGTATTGCCGGGGTTTTTACGGTTGCTCATATATATATATTGTGTATATATAATGTATATATATATAATGTGTAAAAAGTAAAAATAATGTATATATATATAATGTATATATATATATAATGTATATATATATAATGTATATATATAATGTGTATATATATAATGTATATATATATAATGTAAATATATATAATGTATATGTATATAATGTAAATATATATATATAAATATAATGTATTCATGGCGATGTCCCATGTACACAACCGTTCCATGCACCGATATGTCTGCCATGAGGTCTCTTGTACTTTCCCCTGCCTTGACCCCACATTTGAAAATATCCACACTGCTGTCGCCCAATTCGGAAACAAATCAGATCTGGTTATGGGTCGAAACTCTGGTACCCTGGTGAACCCAATGCTAGCTGGTACATGGAGCTTCCCCTTCCCCAAAAATATGGTATGATAGGTTTCCCCATAGATACGAAATCTTCAACAGCTTCACCTTTCCATGGCGGCTCAGCAAAAATACCTCAAGCCTCACAGGTCACCTGGCGACCAAGAAATGGACCCTTCCCCCAACCGGAAACCTGTTTGGTGTTCAGCACATCCCGCGCGTGCATGAAGCCGTTGCCTCACAAATGTCCAGTAGGAAATGCTTGTAAAGTTGGATCTTGCCCGTTTTTGCGAATGTTCCGGACAAATCCTCTGGAAATCTGAGTTTCCGAGGAAAACAGGATGAATTTTATGTCCTAAAGTTCCCTGAAAATGTCGGATGCATGGCTGTTAATCGTTCAAGGAAAAATGTCTCCGAGTATACTTTTTGCTGTCATCCTGACTGGGAAATTGATGGATCTTCCCATCAAGATCCAAAGTAAGCTGATCAAGCTACAATGGCTCACTACATGAATCTGCATCTTAGACACTAGGTGAGCACCCAATACGATAAGCCAGTTATATGTGGATTTGTATCCCATCTATATATATATACACATATATATATATATATATACACATTATACAAGGATTATTACTGTAACAACTAAAGCTTTATCGCACCCCTCAAACTCCAAAGGGGTCCCAAGGAGTCCCAAGGGGTGCTGAAAGGTCGAGTTACCCATGTAGAGCATGGCTGCATTGAAGAATGGCGGCTCTTCAGACTGGCATCGTTGGAGCGTCTGGGGGAAGCTCGTCAACGGACCATCCCATATCTCAGAGGTGTGTACTGGAAGCAACATGTTCTGGGAAAGCCATGGGAAACCCCCTATGTTGACTATATTGTCTTTTTTGCTGAAGCCCCATATATTTTTTTGTGGGAAAGACGTCTGTCTACTGGGGGAAAAAAACCTGGTGTCCGGTGTCCTGTCTGTTTTCCTTAAAGCAATCCAACAACCATAAAAGGGATTACCATCTGGTTATTTGTTACATAGTCATGGAAAATGGCCCGTAGAAGTAGATGGTTTACCTATTAATAGCATGGTGATTTTCCATGGCAAAAAGTAACAAATAACCAGATGGTACATGGAGATGTTCACCGTCCAAAATATTGGCGGTTCGCCATTTCGATCCCCCTTGGCTTGTCGAGCCATCGCTCCTTTGGCAAATCGTTGGTACATCAAATCGCAGGAATTTTGTTTATACAAAGGATAAGGTCTAGTATGACCTACCTATCATTGGTTGGTAAGATACTGTTAATATTAATGGTTAATATATATGGTTAATATATGGTTAATGATAATAATGATAATAATATACTGGTTGGTGGTTTCAACCTACCCCTCTGAAAAATGATGGAGTTGGGAATTGTTGGGATGATGAAATTCCCAACTGAATGGAAAGTCATAATCCAAATTCCATGGTTCCAGTCAGCACCAACCAAGAAACATCACAGATTTCACCCGAGGCTCCCCAAGGCTCGTTGGCACCTCTCCCTGGAGGCCCAAATACATGGTGAAACCCAACTTCAACTTGGGTAAAGCCACACTTCCCAATTTGCCTCGGAGGCAAATTGGGCTGGAAAAATGCCATGGAAAATGGAATGGACCAGTTGTTCTGGATGATGTGAATATTGAAGAAATGACAGTTTAATAGTGGTTCATAGTCTTAACTTGAGAGTAGGTATATTTATCATTTATATCTCGTAAAAAAAATCTATGGTGTTTTTCCCATAGCAAGCTATATAAATTGCCAGTGGGATATTTGCACTTACTGGATCGGACTTGGATATGCGAGTGTTGGATCGTTTTTGGCCTTCTGGTATGTAACCATCATGGGCACAAACACGATGGTAGAATGCAAGGATGGGTAATGAAATATCCATCGAAAATTGAGAAATTGAACAATAAATGTTGGGAAAATGAAGAATATTGCGTTCTTAACCGTTCTGAAAACCAGAACATTCTGTCTGAAATATCTCATGAGATCAATCTGTCTGGTAACCAGAACACTGAGAGATTCACCATGTGGTAAACCAACAATCATCCAACCATCCCATCATCCAACCACGACTGGGGGTTTGTTTATAGCATTGGGTAAACACCACATAGATTCAACCGGATTAAACGCTTTAAAACTCAACTTATGGATATCACAAAGTGGAAATTGCTGTCTTCACTATCACTTCAATAATGATAATCTCAATAATAATGATATATAAAAATATGATAATCTCAATCTATAATAATAATGATAATTAATAACAATAATTATTATACTAGTAATAATAATAACAATGATAATTGATAATAATTATTATTATAGTAATAATAATAATAATGATAATGATAATGATAATATTTTGTGTTTTTTTTATCGTTTTTGCACACAAAAGTTTGACCACCGATTTCGGGATTCCCCATTTCCAGCGACGTCCCTAAATCAGCTCCCAGCGACATTCCACGGTGATGTCCGGTTCGCTGTGCCAAAAGAAATGCAGTTTGAGATCCTTGGCGCCGCAGGCTGGGAATGATCAGGCTGAAGTCATCACTGAAGTCACTGTGGGGACATCAGAAATCCCCTTGGCTGTTGAAATGTTTCAATATATATATATATATTATATTACTTATATAACCTTATATCCACTGGGCCAATAGAGCCACAAGACGAGACCCCAGAATTTCCGAGGTGGGCATGAAATTGGAACATATTTGTCATATATTTAAAACAAGTGCTTGGGAAATCCTTTGTCCTGAAGGCCCATACAAGCACCAACCAGCTCCAAAAAATATCCTTAAAAATGTCATAGAAAACCACAGTGCAGCGGTAATCCGTGACTGCAGATTGCTGACTGCGCTGCAGTCACTGATCGCAGCCGCAATGGAAAACCATAAAGTATCAATTTTGGAATCAAAAAGTATCCATAAAACATCATGTTCTCATAGAAATGTCCTCCATCATTCTTGATCCGCAAGCAGCGCAACCAAGGATCCATCAAATTGCCCAATCCTTGATCTTCCAGCAACTCGATCTCAGCAGGAGATCCCCAGGTGAAAATCCACCAGGAACGGAAAGATCTATCCTTATGGCTGCCAATTCTATGGAAAACCAATGGAAAATCCTATGGAAAATCCCATTCACATATGGAAAATCCTATGGAAATCGATGATTTTTTTTGAACATCTACCAGTTTGAGATTTTTAGATCCACCATTTATCAGTCCCGAACGGGAACTGATGCTTCGCTTCCGTAGTGTGTTCTTTATCTTACTGATGAACTGCAGAACCTCCAAATATGCATCGAAAAAACGGGCAAGGGAGTTTTTTTATGAGCCCATACCAACTTCGATCAGCCACATCCTTCAGTACCTTCTGCTAAAACCCATGGGATGTGGGGTAAAATCCCATGTCTTCATCCATTTCGAATGGGTATTTCTCTGCCATCTATGCTTTATTAATAAAAGGGTCCTCCTGGCTCTCCCATCCTTTCGATTCACCGAAAAGGGAAATGATCATGGTACATCATCATCATCATCATCATCATCATCATCATCGCCATCATCATCATCATCATCATCATCATCATCATCGCCATCGCCATCGCCATCGCCATCGCCATCATCATCATCATCATCATCATCGCCATCATCATCATCATCATCATCATCGCCTGCTCCTTTTCCCCAACTTTCAGCAAATCAATGGGGTATCCAGAATCAACTGGCTTACTATTGTTTTTCCCAAATGATCATAAATTTGGGAATTATTGTTCTTTCAAAGCTATTCATTCAATTTCCAGACACACCCAAATATCACAAATATATATATATATATATATACAAATATCCATCATCTTCTTGCGCTTCCCCATCGAATGCTGGTTTAAAAAACACTTCCATAGGCTAAAATCAGGCCACCCTCCCGGTGATTTCCACAGGCGCGCCTCGTCCATCTGTGGCGCCGTATCCCCCAACAGACAGGGGTTGATGTCCACAGGCGCCACCATGCTGAGTGCCGAGTGCAGCTTGGGCTTCAGCATCTCCTCGAGGAACCCAGGGACCCAAGGCCGGCAATGGAACCACAACGGAACGCGTTGTAAAACACATGGGAAAGTTACGTGGGAAATGACAGGAAAATGTTGGCCAAGTCTCATTGAATTGATTTTGGTCGGGAAATGTCTGGAACCCCTGCTTCTTGCCACTACAAGTCTGGAGTAAACTGTGTAGATGTTCCATCGATGTAAGTCTAGGAGGGTTGTGTCAAGTGTGGGCGGCATCCAGACATTTTTTCACCCTTGCTGTTGTTTGTTGTATCTCCACATCGGACTTGCTAGCCATTTTTGCACGTCAACCAGCCATTCTTGAGTAATTTCAATGAAAATCAGAGTTTGTGGCTGTGGGTCAGAGAATAAATGCTACCCAAAATAGAGTCATATGCCCAGAAAAAAAGATTTTGCTACCCAAAATAGAGTATCGTCATATTGCCAAATTTGTGCCCCTTTTCTGTTATCTCTCTAGATTTTCTGTCAGCGGTCAGTCATCCCTATGGATTGATGTTGTCTTATCCCCATCTGCAGCTGCAGATGCTCCATGTGTGGAATATTTACCCTACAAAACTGGTTGATTTTGGGGGTAAATGTAGGTAAATATTCCAGCACCATGGTGAGCAAACAAAAGGCTTGTTGCTTGAAAACCACAAGTAGATTCAGATCTTTGTGAAATATGTGAAATCCTGGTTGAGAAACTTTCAATGGATTCGTGTCCGGGAAAATCTGATCCAGAAAACCACAAGTTTTGGGGGTTCCGGCAGATGTTCCCTCCAAAGCTACTCGGAAAAGATCCCACCGCCCACTCCTTGACAGCTTTCGACACGCTCGGTTGCACAACCTTGCGTGGTGGAATGTGGCCAATTTCCCAAATGAACAGCAATTCAAGCGGCAAAATGAGGTTCTAAGCCTATCTCAGCCTTTGGATTTTGGGTTTCAAAATATGATTTTCGAGCCCCAGATTTGGATGGCAACTTAACAAATCAAATTGTCAATTGATATCCATTTTTTGAGCCATACCCTATAGTTCGACACTGATCGCCCGACGGTATCACATGTGTGACCCATATTGGAACGTCGCAGTGCTCCATTGGAATCATCCAAAAACCCTTCTGAAGGAAGGTGATGTTCAAAATCCCAGGGCTACATCCACCAAGAAAGATATGAGAAATAGAAACGGAAGTACAATGAAGCTAAGCAAAGATGGCAAGGGGATAACAACTTGTTGGAACCTCTCAACAGCGTCGCTCATGGAGCCATGAGCAATGAAAGGTTCAGATGTTCCGACCTCACGGCCTTTCCATCTTGGAATGGGGAATTATATTAGTGTCATATAATGGTAATATACCAATAATTATAAATATTAGTGTCATGTAATGTCATATAATGGGAATTATATTAGTGTCATATAATGTCTCCCATGTTTCTTCAATGTCCCGGCATTGGAGGGTTGGTCAACCAGCACCGTCCGAGTCCGGGTCCAGGTCGGTCAGCACCAGCCCAGCAGAACCTCCCAAACTTGCTGCAGCATGAAGTTGATGAAATCCGCTTTGATGGGCAATGGCGGGGGCCTCTGCGACATGTCCTGGCACTCTTTAGGGCCTGGTTTCGGATGTGACATCATGACATCCAAAACAGGAAAGAGAATCCTCCATTTCTTGGTGACCCAAAAAATTCACCCAAAAAAATCGATTGCCGTGTCCATCTGATGATTTTTTTCACGAGATCGATCGCTCCTTGACCATCTTCTCCAGCTTAGCTTGGCTTGTGTCGCCCTCATCGAAGTTGCTGAGCAATTGCTTGCAAAGGTACCTGCTCGGCAAGGTCAACAGAGGTGAATTTCCATGTTCTTCATCCTAGTGGACTGTGACAATCCTGATTAAAACATTATATAAAACCTGTTGGTACAAGCCAACTACAAATCATGGATCACCTGGACATTGCTGTTTTGGATGAAAAAAGGTGTTCAGCACCCAGGCCCGCATTGCGCTGCCATCTTTGTTGATGATATGCCCATGATTAATGTTCAAGGTATCATTAATCTTATGTCATGGGCTGAACTCCATGCCTGATAGTTGTAATCCCGATTTCTGATAGTTGATAGCCAATTTTCGATGATCAAGTTTTCCTCGGGTTGCTGGTGAAGCTATGTTAAACGACTATTCCGCTCCTCTGACATCCTCTGACCATATCACCCCCTAAACGAAATCCTGCTGGAATGTATCGAATCTATGCATTTGCGGTGGGATTCTTAGGCCATCCGGGCCGCATCCGGGTATAACTGATCTAATCCGGGTATGGGATTCTTGCTTTTCCACTAGCTATAAATTGGTGATGTACCCTATGTTCTTTACATGTTCCCTTTTTGATGATTCAACCTTTCCTTAGCAGTGAAAAAACCCCAGTGACATCTCCATGAAATCCCCTAAGTACAGTATCCCACGAAAAATCAGGTCAAAGCTGGTAAAAAAAAATCAGAAATCTGGTGAACAATCCATCATGTCCCAATCGAAAATCTGTTGAACATGTTGAAATCCCCAGTTGAATCAGATTGAATCATATTAGTTGCTATTAACTGCTATTATATTATGATGTTCCCACATGATTAGGGATCCATCAGTTATATCATCCCCAAATTTTTCGAAATCGCCCCCAGAAACTGGTCCAAACTCACCTCGATGCTGAAGGCCAAATCTTTTCAACTATCTCCTGAGCCAAAGGGTGGGTTGGTTATGTCAACAGTTTGCTATTGAAAATGGCCCAGTCGAAATAGTGGATTTACCCATTAAAAATTAGGTGATTTTCCAGTTAGCTATGTTAATTTACCAGAGGATAATCTGATTTTATCTGACTTAAATGGTTTTCGATGGAGAAAGTGGGGATTTTTCACTACTTGGTGGCGAACCACCCACGGAGTGGAAGTTTGTAGGTTAGTTTGCCCTACTTGTTGATGTGCATTAATCCCTTATTTATCCCACTCACAAAACCAGGGATGAGCCACCTTTTGTGGATACATTGGGGATATAGAGAAGGATATGATCGGATGTAATGGGATATATGAAGGGCCTCCCTAGTTGTGTTTGTTGATTCATGAACCCTATTAATACAGAAAACCATCTGTTCACCTAGGCAGTTATAAACCCACGAATGCTAACGAACTGCAGCAACCACCTGGGATAAAATGCTGGATCCCCAGGTCACCAGCCTGGGGTACCATGACGAAACGGAAACCCCCCTGGTCTATGAATAGAGAGATAGACATGCCATCTTCGGACACAGCTTGGCTGCTAAATTTTCATCCCAATCTTTGGAAATTCGTCAAACATGTTTGATCAATTAAATCCCAATCTTTGGACACTCGTCAAAAATATTTAATTAGTTTGGAAAATTGGGATGAGAATTTCCCATGGTCCTTAAATTTTGATCCCCACTTCAACTTCAGTCAGTTTAATGGTATCCTCTCGACCCGGCAACATTTGTGGAAACCAATGGTTGTTACACTTTGGATCCGTCCTCAAATGGATATTTAGTTGACATGTTAAATTAGGTTTACCCTCTGGTTATGTCAAAATAACTATTGAAAATGACCGAGTCGAAATGTCGTGGATTTATCCATTGAAAATGAGGTCGGATTTTCCATAGTTATGTAACAGTTTACCAGGCCGGGTAATTCCACTGACTGGTTTCCCCATGAAAAAACATGAGCCATTACCCGTGACCAGAGGGTGAAAATTGGGTAGCCCAAAATCCGCCAAGTTCATCGCGGGTAAATCCCCCAATTTCAGACACACCCGAATAAATTGTTAGATGCGTATCCCATGATATCCCTATAATGATCATAATTTTTGTTGGGAAAATATCCATGTTTGATGGTTAAATCAGTTAGATCTATCACTAAATATCCTATTGATATCCCATGTATGGATGATTTTCCCATTACCCTCTGACTATTTAACAGACATAGCTGTGGTCAATGGACCATTTATGGCATCTATGGATGATTTTTCATATTTACCTCTCAAGAATGGTGATGTTCCATAGCTATGTTTAGTAATTAGATATAATTACCCTCTGGTAAACTAACATAACTATGGAAAATCACCATTTTTAATGGGAAAAACCACTATAAATGGTCATTTTCAATAGCGAACTGTTAAATTACCAGAGGGTAGCCATAAGGTGGATCCCCAGTTTTGTTTGTCAAATCTCCTTGACTCTCAGTCAAGAGGCAATGAACCAATGGCGGCTGCCGTTCATCAGGGGGTGCCCCCCGACCCTCGGACCAGGGCTGTTCTTGACCATCTAAATGAACGACGACTGGAAATAGTTGGATGGCCATGTCGTGTTTTCTTCTATATGTAATTTTGATATTATGTATGTATTTGTATATATATATGCGGAGCTTCAAAGACCCAATAAGTTGTAGGCCCAGTGAAAAAAAAAACTAGTCTTTTCGGGAAAAAACAGGTTTTTGTAAAGAACCCATATTTTGGGTTTTGCTGGATTTGCACAAATTTGTCCGAATCGGGTGGGCCTGTATCAAATTTCTCTTCATTACATGCAGCAGTTACATACTGACAACTTGTGAAATCTGTCAGACAGAACGCGCGATCGAAACCGAAGCAAGCGTTATCAGACACGATGCGCGCGTTCTCCACCGGCTTCAGTTACCTCCTATGCTGTGAACTTTCCCTTCAGCGGGACTGAGGGTACTCGTAGTCAAAAAGTCACTATGGATATGCATGGCATTTCAAAAGTCAGCTTTTCAGAGATGAACCCAGTAAATTGACAATAGTTCCGGTAATCTGCGTTGTTTTCTTTTTGTCTGGATCGGGCAATTGCCGGTTCGATCCTGCAAAACCACAAGCGGAGCCTTAAAACTCGACGTCGCGCCGTCAATTCCCAGAGGCAAAAAAAACATATTTTGATAGTATGGGTTAAATATGGGTTTCATATGGTTTAAATATGGGTTCCCAAAAACCGGGATTTGTCTATTATAGCAAAATATGGGTTTAGTTTAGTACGGGATAAATATGGGTTTAGTACGGCTTAATGCGGCCAAAATATGGGGTTTTTGGCATTTTTGGGGTACAGACCCTAAAACTGTCATCCGACATGACTAAAAATTGAAAATGTCGATTGATTTTTGATGTTTTTGTTCATTTTTTCGATCCTTTTGTTTGACTGTTTGTTGGGTTTTGGCAATCCAGAACAATTTTTTCCCCAATAAAAAATATTCAGCCATGTTTCAATTTATGCTTCTAGGGTTGGTTCTTGGGAAAAAACATCCAACGACTCCAGATTGACTGTGATCACACTTAATGTTGTCCGACATGTTCCAAAAGCATCGGGCCCTTTCTTGTGAGAACTGCCAGCCAAAGCCAGCGGGGTGGAAGCATAATAAACATGAAGGGTACTGCGAGGGATAGATCCAAGGCTAGTATCAATAAAGGGGTTTGAATCGTCTAAGGGAACGAATCATGAAATGTCATGACACCAAGTGTGAGAAGAAGTAGGTTTTTTTCCGTAGTTAAGAAAAAACCCATATTTCCTGAGAAAAAAAAACATTGTTTTTCATAACTAACTGAAGAAAAAACTGGGTTTTTGGAAAAAAAAGACCTACAAATGTGTGGGTTCTTGATGCGCTAGGTATGGAAATTCACCAAAACTAACTGATAACTATTGTGTTTACCATCTAAACGTGACATCTCCAGGGACGGGAGGCCAAAAACAGCTGGTGAGTAAGGCCCCATTTTTTGTGGCTTAGATTAAGTATACCACATATACATCAATTAAAATCATATATAAATGGATGTCATATATTTCATATATATATATATATATATATCATATATATATATATATATCATATATCATATAACTATGTAACATGATGTAACTACTGCAAACCTTGGTTTACAAAAACCGGTGAGTTTTTTTGGGATGACAGTCACGGAGACACACCGGCTGGGTGCCCTGACATCACCTTGGGTGACAAAGTGCCGGAGATGTTGCTCATCACCTGAAAGCAGATAAAATGGCTATGATTATTAAGGGAATATAGGGAAAAAATATCCATTTTTAGTAGGGAATATAGGGAAATCAACTATTTATAAGATGTTAAATGAGATGTTATAAGTACTGACAAAATCCCATTTATAGAATGTATACCATATGGTTATTTGTTACATATCCATGGAAAATCACCATGCTATTAATAGGTACCAGGTAAACACCATCTATTTCTATGGGCCATGGCTTCCATGGCTATGTTAAATAACCAGAGGATATATATATATATATACGATATATATATATATAATACCACTTGTTAAATGGGGATACAGTATAATACCAGTAGTTACTCAAGTATATTCATCCATATGATATACCAGTGGTTAAATGGGGATACAGTCGGTATAATTATACAGCAAATGATAGGAAATCAATGGGTATACGGATAACGATTTTGATCATGACTTAGTAAACCTACGGCCGATGGCGCCCCCCCAGTTGTAAGTTGGTATATAAACCATAGTACTATAGATATAACATGATATAACCACCATAAACCCAACTTATTGAATTTATAAACTAACTTAGCTAACGAACTGGAGTCCCACATTGTATGGTAAATCAACGAACTTCCAATGGCCATCTATACCATAGCTATGTTAAATGACCAGAGGGTAACCCAAGAAGATCATTTTGGCTGCTGTTGCGATTGCTCTTCCAATTGCTCAGCCATGTTTGCTATATCTATAGTGGTTATATCATGTTATGCTTTATGGTGGTCATAATACTTATATCATTTAGCTAAGATAAGTTACCCTCTGGTAAATTAACAGTTCGACCCTGGCAGTTGTCGGGGTTGGAAGATTCGTTTCCACTATAAAACTAGGCTATTTTCAGGGTCGAACTGTTAATTTACCAGGGGGGTTATCACCATTCATCACCATTGAACACCATAAATTATCATTATCAACCACTATTCATCATTAAAAATCACCATTGAACACCATTAAAATTATCAACCACTTAATTTACCAGGGGGGATTCCAGTTCAAAGATCTCTCACAATCCCCAGTTGACCTGGGGTTTTCGGACTACTGGGTTTCCCCACCGTTGTTTGAGACAGAGCGCGAGCGTTTTGGGGCTGCATCACATAGCTCGGCGAGCTCACATAGCTCGGGGTGCCCGTGTAGGTCACACCTGGAGGATGCTTTGGCGACCTGAAAAGAAACCATGCTTTAGGGCCTTGGATCCATGAATGTGGATGGGCCCCTTATAATGCCAATCCATGTTTGTCTATGTTGTCTATGTTTATCGATGTTTATCCATGTTTGTCTATGTTTATCGATGTTTATCCATGTTTATCTATGTTTATCGATGTGTATCCATGTTTGTCTATGTTTATCTATGTTTATCCATGTTTATCTATGTTTGTCTATGTTTATCTATGTTTATCCATGTTTATCTATG
>Ga0126342_10018267_pt1 | contig 12039 bp, 10 predicted proteins | sample Cyp1metagenome_FD_92528 | JGI IMG/M metagenome (GOLD analysis project Ga0126342, IMG submission 92528) | Coral microbial communities from Lord Howe Island, Old Settlement Bay, Australia - Cyphastrea 1 metagenome | ecosystem: Host-associated > Invertebrates > Cnidaria > Coral ... | reverse complement strand
TATATATATATATATACATGCATTATACATGTGCATCATCCTGAAGTAGCTAGAATTATGAACATGTCAGAATTATTGCCATTTTTGGTGACAAAAATGGAAGGCATATTTGATATCCTAACACCTTGGACGCAGCTTCAGCTCCCCTCCAAGATGGTTCAAGGGGCAGTCACTTTCAGTTCTGCTGGGAGCTTCCCTTCAGCCTGGCGCGCTGATCGACTTGAATGTGGATCCAGGCATTATAAGTGATGTTTAATCCCCACACATAACTCCAAGTTCCATTCGATGATCTCACAGACACAAATCCAAACTTAGATCTTACGAATTGCTGAGACATGCGCAAACTCAAAGCTCAGCACCTTCAAGAAGATTCAAGAAGAAAAAGATTAAGAATAAGATTCAAGAAGAATGATGGGCCATTCGATCCGTCCCTTTCGATCCTGTCGGCACTTGAAATGCTCCTCGAGGCTGGCAGTCAGGCGGTCCATCACTGGAACCCCAGGCGTGAGCATGTTCAAGGTCACACCTGTGCCATTGGGATCTGCAGGACCCCCCTGGAGTCCTGGAGTATGTATGATGATGTCACATGATGTCACCAAATCAAATCTGATTTGGTGAACTCTGTAAGTTTTCCTGGACCCCAATTCCTCATTTTTTGCTGTAAGCAATGGTGAAACCTGGAGATCTTTCGGGGTCACGGTCACTGTGGCGTACGATTTGCGGTGATTTAACCGTTCTGTCTTTTCGGTGGGGTGAATCATCACGTCACAACAAAAAGGTGATGTTTGATACCCCAACACGGGGACACACACACACAAACATATACCGTACATATGAATCATATAATAAGTATCATATAATTAAGATTAATTATGTATATATCCGGACCTCTGAAAAATGAAACAAACCATTGAATGGACAACAGGATCTGGAGATGTACTCAAACGGTAGTTGGTGCAATTGTTTGCGACAAGCCACTGATTCGCCGTGAAGTTAGCACGTGCTCTGACCCACGTTTACTTTACTTCGTTGTCCATCTCCATACTTTTGCTTCCTATCCCGGACATATAAGAACGCATTTCAATACATCATCAAATAACGCACGTTTGAAATACTAAGAATATGACTGATATATCGCGAATCATCCCAAACAGGGTATTGGCACATATGCAACCATTGCCAAAATGTTGAAGCCACAAATGGGCAGTGCATGTTGGTGTTCAGCCTCTCTGAAACTCAGAGGCTCCTCACATCCGCCTTTTTTCCCTTCGTTTTCTGCCCGCTCAGAGACAAAGCTGTGAGACATTTGTCGCATCGCCATGTCGCCTAAACGAGCTCTAGGACTTCCCATGCTCCGAAGCAACGGGGAAGAGTCACATTAATCAGACCAAACGGCAGGTGGGAGTCACTCAGTTCACTATCAGTTTCTATTTGCTGTCTGAATCATTTTTGACTGCAGCCACATCATAATTAATTACAAGTCATAACATCAACTTAAGCTCAAATGATAGATTGGGATTATTTTACCGTAAAAAGAAACCCATCACTTGAGAATTTTGGTGACGATCCTTTCTTTTTTTGACGAATAATCAATTAAAATACTTTCTGAGAAGATATTATAGTAATCCCCCCAAGTCATATCACATGATATCACAAGCATAGACTCCCTCAGAAGTTACTTGGATCCATGGATCCATGGGTTTAGTTTGAGGATGGCGACCCCCGCCCCCCTCCAGTCTTTAAAGGAGCCATCGCTTGATTGTCTCCACCTTCGCGCTGCCCAAGGCACCTCTATTATGCCTATGCCTAGTGATGGTGACTAGTGGTTGATGGCTTCAAATATGGCATACCCATGATGTGATACACTCCGCTGAAGGACAATTGCATTTATCTGTGACTACAATGTGTAAGTTCAATTGCTACCATGTTGCTATGTAAAGTCTATGTTCCAGGCTTAAGGAAATACGGTCCTTCTATTGGTACAATACGTACCTAAATAGCTACCCTTTGGCGGTGGGAAACTGGCCATCTGGCAATGGGTAACTCCCCACCAGTGATGAGCTTTCCAGCAGGTCAATCGGGATCACAGGTAGTATCTCTCAACCTAGCATTTAAACAGCCAGAAGGAAAGTGAACAACAAATAATAGCAAGAATAACAAATCCGACATGCAGAAAAACATGCCCATGCCAAAGGAACCAATTGCTAGCCGCCTATAGCACTTGTGAAGCTTCTGACACGAAGAAAGTCACAGGTGGCGTTTTGCCTTGGCGGTGTAGGAGACGGTCTTTTCGCCAAGCTTATAAGAGATGATTCAATGCAAGGTCGCTGTGCCCACGGACAGCTCAATGCCTTTCCATGGGCCAATCTTCGAATTTGAGCGTAACATTGGCTAGTTCCTGCATGTAAAGACACCCCAGAGTGCCAAGAAAGAAACATATATCGAATCCGCGATTGTTTTGCGGATTGGTGGTGGTTCAAGAGCATCGTTACCAGTCAAGAACCAGATTGCTAAATTATACAATCAACTGTCATGAACACGACATTTATCAGTCACATGTTCCCATCTACCTCTGTTAAACATGGTTAAACAACCTTCACTCATCGTAACCATCCACTCCGGGAAGTCGCAGGTGCGTGCACTATGGGGGCAATCCCACCTGGCATCCCACGAGTGGGATCCAGCGGGGACACCGTCATGAATTGATGCATCGCTAAGGCATTGGCATCTGGACCACTTTTTGCCGGTTGCCACGGCAGTTCCACATTTCTCCATAACATTCCATAACATGGCAACTTGACAGGGAAGGAGCACCTGCAATCTACTGCCATCACCTGAACCAAATGAACTATCATTTGTCCGGACCTTCATCTCCACAAATCATAACATCTCCTTTTGGATAGCTTCACCGCCCATTGAAGCACCATTTTCACCCGTTATTTTCATCCATAAACCGGCGCAAAAAATGCAACACAACATAACAACACAACACAACCTCATGTTGTAGTCTGTCAATGTCTGTCAAAATTCACAGATCATCCACCGGCTTCACCGGGCCCGGGTGGCCCCTTGGTCACTTCCACAGATTCGTGGCCAGCTCTGCATCGCTGCCGCTGCAGCTGCGCAGCAAGGCCTGTCGCATCTGCTCGACAGAGCCGTAGCCGGGCAGCTTCAGAGTGGGAGATCCATCGGCCCCCGGCACCTGGGTGGGGTGGGGCCCTGGGGAAGGAGATCTCTAAATATATGCCATAAAATGGAAATAGTCAAAGTATTGAAGATCTATAGAGTTTGAGTTGCTGATTGCTGTCGTTGTTTTTTAGAATATGTTTTTGACATGTTTTCTTTGGGCAGTTGGTTGGGAAAAAGGTTTCGAACATCCATTTGTGGCTGGGATTGTTGTTCAAAATGAAAGGGCCCCTCTGTTGATGGACCAAAGGGAGAAGCCATCTATGATGCTAGGTGGCACGTTTATGGTATGGTATAGTATGGTATGTTGCTTTCTCAATTTGTTATGTTGAATTTTCATGAATTTTCATGAAATGTCATGTGTAAACTTTTCTGCAAGGATGCAATCGTGGGCACAGCTACCAGTTCAAACTGGGCAACAACAACTCCATTGAACTGGGAGGGCCCCTGGTGCAGGCATTTGCAACCTCATTTAGCGCTGTGGGGCTCCATCGCAAGCAGAACGGCAGACGGAACTTGTGATTTTGTGGTGAGAATCTGATGTTTCCAAGCTTATTTTTGTATAGAATTTGGCGTAACTATTCTTTCTTGATTGTGTTTGGTACCTAGTGGCAGCCGTTCGTGAAAGGCATAGATGCAAACATATGCAAATGATATCTCGTTTGCAATGCAGCCCAGCTGGTCAAGAATCTCCACCAAAGCTGCGACAATGATTGGCCCCAATCAGAGTCATAAGTGTGTTATAATGGCCCCAAAAAGAGGCTCGTGAAATGGTAGTTGTAGTTCCCATATGTCCCCATGATAATGGGAACTTTTTTGAGAACATTGAGACACAATGGGTACAGTATGGTACCGTATATAAGTGGTAAGGATCCAATATGGACCCACACCTCAAGTTGATCAAATCAGGCACAACCTCGGGCAGCAATCCATCAGTTGGTGCCAAGATCAAGCCCTCCACGTCGCCTCAGGAAGATTGAGGGACAAATATCTAAGTGTTGGTGAGTACACAGCCAACAAATGGACTCCAACATGTTACAATCAGTTCCTCTCAACGCTAGAGACCGAGTTCAGCCGGTTTCCCTTATCTGGACATGCGAGGCAGTTCCTTGCGAGGAAACACATGGCTCCAGCAGGATAGTTATTCAATGCATTCCCATCATATGTGGCAAAACATTTTCCTAATTAAAATCGACATCCGCTAACATCAAATCACATCATGCAGCATCCATTCAAATTCGTTACCTTCCAGTAAATTAACATAGACCCTGAACATCTTCATCTTTTTGTGAAACACAAAAATCATCAAAAATCCGATTCCCCCTGGCAGGGTCCATGTTAATTTACAGGAGTGTAACCTCCATGATTTGCTAAGCCACCCATGACATCCCATGACCCAGTCGTCCCATGGCCCCCACCTTGCACTGTGAAGGCCCCTGTGGTGAACTCTAAGAGCCCTTGGCGCTGTTCGTTGCTCATGGCCTGCCGCAACCGGAGAAAACCATAGAAAAAAAAATATAGAGAAAATTGCAACATCCTATTATCTACTGATGTACTCTGCGATAGATGATGCACCAGGATGCATCTATATTTTGCATTATATTATGTAATATCTTCAATAAATAAATATATATATATATAGTGTATATATATAATTTTATAATCATTGACATACATGGGCAGCCTCAAAGATTGATCAAAAAAACATATTTTATTGTAGCCCAAAGCACCAAAGATTTGGCTTCATTTCTGGTATGTGGATGCATCTAGCATGAACGGCTAGCTACAGGACATAGGCGTCCCATAACTGCCCTTTGACAATGAGTTGCTTTTCTTCCTGAGAACCCTGCAATTTGGAATGCCACTGTTCAATAAGAACATCACCTACAACAAAGGGACTTTCGATTGTTATGTTCGCTTACCAAAGAGTGCCACCCAGTGAAAACTATAAAATTATCATGACACTTCCCAAAAAATGGAGGTTGGAAAACGACTTTCGGACTGGTATGTGGGCATACAGCAGAATCTTGGACTCGATAAATTTCAATTGTTCCGGATTTTGTGCAATGTCATCATCAGCCAACTACTTCGCATCCCCCTGCAGCTGAAACCAATGCCATGTTTTGTCTCAAGAGTAGGTGAACAAATATATTATCCCGATTGCATCACCCGTCTTGCAACATCAAATCCAAGAGTTCTCTTTTAACTTTCCAGATCCTGCGGAATATCCTCGGCGATGTAACCCATGTTATCCCATTTTTCTATATTTTTTCTGGGATTTTGCGCCAGTTTTCCAGGTAGGTTTCCACGACATGTTTTCGGTTGAGGGGCCTCAACTGCCCTCCAGAAAGTGTCCCAGATCTCTGGCGACGTCTTCTGCTCACTTTTGCCCTGCGATGCGATGGGGGTGCTTTCGCACTGGGCGTATGATGACATCGCACTGGGCATATCATCACCCACCTAAACCTACATAAAACCCACAAAAAATGCGAGCCTGTCAAACAGGGGGTCGGAAGATTCGTTTCCACTACACAATGGCTGTTTTCAGGGTCTATGTTGATTTACTGGAGGGTATATGATGTGATACAATACCTAAAAATATATTGTACATGACACAAAGGCTATACACCATATGCATCATATGCGTCGTTGCTTCTGATGTCATGGCATAGTTTTGAATGCAAACACAACCAGACCCTTGACAATTCCAATATGCAACCCGCCCAGGGGACAAAGCAATACGTTGGAAAATGATAGCCCATGAGTTTCAAGATCTGGAACATTGTATTGTGTATAGGTTTTCACCTGAGATTCCGCAACTTTTTTCGGGAGGTACCAGGTCCCATCTGGTACCATCACGGCAACCGAAGCAACCGAACCTTCCACTCACTCACATCAATGGTGCCCTCTCCACAGAGGCACAAGCCCAGCTCGGTGGCGGTGAAAACACCTTTCTGGAAGCGGCTTTAGATCATGAAGGAATCTACAGGAGTGCCCTCTGGTAAACTCACATAGCTGTGGAAAATCAACGAAACCAGTATTTTAATAGGTCAAATAGCGCAAAATAATCAATTTCTGTATTTTTCTATTATTTCTATTTCCATTTTCCATAATTACTGGTGAATATCCCCATTTTCGACCATTTTTGGTTATTATCCCGTATTATCCCATAATGTCCCATACGGTATTGTCCCCATGTCTGCTGGTGAATATCCCGATTTTTTTCTTCCCCAGTAGCTGGCTGCATCCTGCCGTCATGGTTCAACCCAGGCACGCTGCAGCTGCGTTTGCACATCCGCTGGCACCAGCGTGTGCAAGCCATTGAGCACAGCTTCCACCTGCTCATTCTGGACTTTTTGGACCGAGTTTTACGATGTTTTTATATGTTTTAATTATTTTATTCATCCCTTTAAAACCGATCCCTTAAATGGAAACGTAATAACGTTGGAACCAAAGCTTCTGGCATCTCTCACGTGTTCCTAGGAGAACCAACATCCACCTGGCCCCTGTGTGCTACAAAGGCGCTTGGTCACGCACAGAGTCCATGAGGCGATGGTGGCACAACAAGTCCTTGGTAATCGAAGCCGGCCATGGGAAATCCCTCAATTTTAAATCTGGGAAACATAAGGAACATATTTAATAACAATTATAATAAATTAATAACATATATCTATAGAAATTGGTGATTTCCATTCTCATGTTTGATTACCATGGAGCAAGCCCTCTGTCAATCAACCAACGCTGGGTGACATGGGAAGATCTCGGAGGGTGTGGAGGGATTTCTTGGAATGTTCCCAGTCATGAATCCAAGGATGCACCAGATCAAAACTAAGGATGGCTTTGACTACGCCCATGTATTGCCACTCCGTGACCAGATTGATTGTTCCATATGTTGCATATCAAATATCAAATCATATCCAGTAGTAGCTGGGACATGGATGTTCATCGCCCTATACTATATAATTTTCATGGTACCACGGGTGGCAGCACCCGTCCCATCCATCCCCACATTTTGAAGCACCAAACTATGGAACCAGCCGGATTGGACGCTTGCGTTCCAGCTTCCAAGTACTGCATCTTGTTCTCTTCATTCACGTACCTGTCAGCACCACCCAAGCAGAGTTCCACCTTCTCGCCCTCCCCAGCGTCCTCAGATGAAACCACGGGCAACAAACAGCATACCACAGCCATTGAAAGGAGAATATAAGGAGAATTATATAAATGAACAAGTCACACAATTCCACGATATGCTAACTAGTGCCGGCAAAGTCAGTTGAGACAAACACCACCCCCTCTTTGAAACCGATACAAAATTCCAAGGAACATCCACGAAAGTGAGGTTCAAAGCAGACAATTCCTTTGATCCTTCTTCGCCCTCCTCCTTTGGCTGTTACCCTGGGTGGGTCTGAAGGCTGGCATTGGAAGGCAGAGTGCAAACCATATGTTGCCATCTTTTGCCTATATAGAACCGTAGTCTCTTGAAATGGTAAGGGCACGTCAACAATTTTGTGCCATGATCACAAGGCCTTTTATTTGGTGTTCAGTGTTCATTGGTCATCCAACCGGTTCACTGTGAGAATACCGGAAAATGCCCTATAGACATTGATTGTACAAGGATATACCAGCTAAACTCCACCTAGTGTGTGGAACTATCCCCATAAAATGCTAACAAATTTACATAGATCATAGGGGTTGGCAGTGTCTGTGTCATCATAGCGACCCTCCAGAATGTAAGCCACCTGAGCATCGTCCGAGCCCCAGGCCCTTCTCAAATGTGCTGCTGCAATCGCTGATCCGCCGGCCCAGCCTTGCTGTCGTAAAATGCTGGGTCAACTGACGCCATGTCCTGGAGGTGACTCTGCGATGTACAGATTGTGGGGGCACATTATTCCATGGAAACGCAACGAGAATGGCACATATCAATACTGCTTGGTGGTTGACCTACCCCTCTGAAAACTATATAAAAATATGAAAGTCAGTTGGGATGATGACATTCCCAATATATGGAAAGTCATGAGTCATAAAATTCCATGGTTCCAAAGCACCAATCAGAATATCTCATAACACCCATCCCTGGGGTCCCTGCACGTCCCTGCTCTCCTCTAAAGGTCTCAAGGGCGCACCCAGCAGCATCCGCCGTAGCGGCTTACTGAGCTTCATGGAGGGCACTGGCTCACCGTGGAGCAGGGCCAGGCCAATGAGTTTGCCACCTGGGATATGGGAGATGAGATTTTTAGATTTTTTTTTTGGATTATTATAAACTTATAAAATTATAGATGATTATCTAGATCATTTTAAAATAATTTGAGATTTTGTTAGGTGATTTTCAAATGATTTTGGGTGGATTTAGATTCGATAAGATTAAGTCCCACCTGGATTGAGACTCAATTTGAAACAGGATTCTACATTTTTTGACCAGTCGACCAGTAAACAATGAGGCAATTTTAACCAGCAGAGTTCAGGGGCGTCGGCTGATTCAAAAACACTGCAGCAAAATCAAAGACATTAAAGGACTAAAAAGGCACAAGTTGATAAACGTTGGCTTTCCCCTTCGGCAGTCTCATCCGGTGATGGTCAACGAGGATATGAAGGATGATTTGTGGTTGTTTTCCTCCTAAAGCAGCTTCAATGAGACCACCCTGCAAATTGCTGAGGGCTGCTAAAGCAAACATGATGGACTTGAAATTCAATATTGTAGTCTATTTATTTCACCCGTCCATAGCAATCCCGTATATTCTATTGCCGCCCAGCTGTTTTTGTTGATTCCATGTTGAATATTCAAGGATACTAAAGGAGTACCTGAAATGTGCCACCAAAGTAGCACAACTCAAGCTGTTCCACGTGATCCTTCTCTGTGGCATTTGGGCTTAAATGGAAGGAACGGCCGCCTGAGCTCGGCTGTGGTGACCGCTTCATCCATGGCAGTGACGAAATTGGTGAAAAACGTAGATGATAACTGCAGGACATATCATGAAACAATGCAAACCAACGTCAACTATATATAGGTATATAAAGTTCACACTCTTGAATATCTGAATAACGTTTGCAACTCCATGCAACAACTCTTCAAATCTCTAGTTCGTGTGGTCCCAAGAAGATCCGGCTGGCGGTGTCCACATCTAGGCTTAGTGGACCGGCGAAGAAACATCCTTTGAGAGTGAGACACAGAATTCTTTGATGCCCTAGGTCCTAGGTGATTGTCAAAGTTGCCCATTTATACATGATTTACCTACTGTATTAACAGTGGTGATTTTCCATAACTGTGTCAACTTACCAAACGGTAGTTTCTACAAACATCTGGAATTTGGCATTGCCAGGGCCGTCTCTTGGCCCTCTCCGCAGAGGTCAATGGTAGAAAATCCACACATTTTCTAGCGTTTTCTCATACACTTGAAGCAACTGGCTCGTTGCACACCAAACACTGAGGATGTGAATCATTTGAGAATCAACATTTCAAGCAGGATATGCCTACATCGACTGTGGACATCAAATTCCACTTTATTGAGCATTGCAACTGCTCCGAAACAGCAATGAGACATCAGATGCTGCCAATCATCCCGTCCACGGATATCATCCTTCTTGGAGCCACTGAAATCAAATTCTTTGTCAAACAAATTCAACAATTAGTGACTTTAGTGTAAGACTCTGAATGGCTCCAGGACACCAACATATTTTTTCCCTAGGCTTTTCCTGGAAAAGTATTCCCTCGTGCCCATGCTGCATCCCAGCTGCCATCTTTGGATTTGAACAGCTCCAAATCGGCATACATGAACTCATTGGCCGCCAAGCCTGGCGAGTTCAAAAGGATGCCATCATTCAAGGTCTGTTGGATCCGTTGAATCCGTTGAATGATTCATGTGTTTTTCCCTTGAGCTTTCAACTTTAATTATATACCCAGTATATTGAATATGATATAATATGATAACAATTGATAACATATGATAGTCATAAATATTCATATGTTTTTTCCACTTCAGACTTTAAATCTTTAAGCTGAACACGTCTTTGCTGATTTGTTGAACCTGATCCAAATTGTTGGGGCCGTGTGTGGCTGGCTTTCTCCAGTAGCCGAGAAGGCTTCATGGATGCAGCCACGCAACGGAAGAACTCCTTCCGATCTTTCGTTGACACATCTTCCTCCTCCATATCTTCGTCATCCTCGTCATCAGTAAAGCTCCTCAGAAGCCAATGGCTCAGCACTCAAGAAACACAACAGCTTCTGAACGCAGACATGTGACACATGTAATTTCGTGTGACCATCCAAACTCACACTGTGCCCACGTGTATTGGGCCAGTTTGACCAAAGTTTCGATCTCCACCGTCTGCCATCAGCTGTATCATGCCGTATGCAGATGTATATCAAATGTATCAACATGCAGTTGCAAAAGGTACCCATGCAACTGCAAGACTATGGCTGCCGTAGCTGGTCAGATCTCAAGACGAGGTACACATCGATACCCCAGCGCAAGTTGTCAGGACAATCTTTCAACTTGTTGCACAAGCTGCCCTTAGCCACGTAGAGCATGCACCCCCGAAATCGGATGTTCAATGGGCAAACTTTCAATGGGGCGGTTACAATTCCGTAAAAAAATGTGAACCCCAATCTCTAGATCCAACAGGAAATGCCTCTTCCAATCCAGTTGTTTGGTTTCCATGGTAGAATGCAGGTGCACAGCACGGTGCACATCATTGCCAACAAGTTTAAAACTAGTTAGCAACAATAGATGTCCGTTGTTAACCCTAAACGGCCCATCAATGACAATCTTGGGTAGATGGTCATCCAAAAATGGCCCTAAACAGGTGAACACCCTAGAGACAAGATTTCGCGAGATAGGACCGGCACGAATGGGGGCCCTTTTCTTTGGGCATCCATGGAGTTGCGCTGGTACTTTCTGTAAGCCTAAAAATATTCTGATGCCATCCATGCCATCCAATCATATCCAATCTATAGCAGTGAATTCCCTGCAGCATCGACCCAAGTCTCTAGCAAGTCGTCCTTCTGCACTTGAAGATGCACGGGGGTGGGTTGTTGGGCTTGACTATGAAGCTGATCCGCCAACCATCGACGCTTGAAGTGCAAGGGCACCTGAGAGGTGACTTCCCCAGCGAAAGGTCAGGTGTGCAGGTCAACAAACACATGAACAGATTGTAGAGTCTGTAGATCCCATAGAACCACATCACTACATACTTAGTAAATTGCATTAAATTCTTCTTTTCAGCATTCTTCATCACCTGAACTGTAGATGATTTGGTGGTCATGATGCTGCCAAAGAGCCAGCTGCACATACTGCGGCCACCATTGCAGCGACGACAACAGACCTGCCATCGCCGTGGTGTGTCCCTAAGGCAGCCTCCAAAATTGATCCATCAAACCAAACAACAACTTTTCTATCTGGGTATAATATGGTATAATATGGTACAATATGGTATAAATATGGTATAATGACTTTTCTATCTGGGTATAATATGGTACAATATGGTATAATATGGTATAATACGGTAAAATATGGTATAGTGACTTTTCTATCTGGGTAAAAAAAATAAATAAATCATGACAAGCAAGGCAGAAGTGACAAAGTATTGGAAACCGCCAGCCGGGTTTGTTCCAGTCCGCTAACTCCTCAGAAAAGGGTTTCTCAAGGTCAATAACTTCTGTACAGGTCATCAGGAACTGCCATTTGTTCATGGTAACCCTCCCGCAAGTAACACGGCAATGGAATTTACAGCACCATCTACCTTTTTTGGTCGAAACATGATATCTGGATGTACAAGTACATGGGTTATGGCCATCCCATAAAATTGGGAATCCTTATTGATTGGTCACTATATGTATATAGCACTATGCAAGCATAT
>Ga0126342_10018266_pt1 | contig 12039 bp, 10 predicted proteins | sample Cyp1metagenome_FD_92528 | JGI IMG/M metagenome (GOLD analysis project Ga0126342, IMG submission 92528) | Coral microbial communities from Lord Howe Island, Old Settlement Bay, Australia - Cyphastrea 1 metagenome | ecosystem: Host-associated > Invertebrates > Cnidaria > Coral ... | reverse complement strand
TTGTCACAAATTGAGTTGTTGGTTTTTGTCCTTCCCTTGTCACAAAGTGAGCAGTCAAGTTGCCCGGCAGTAGGCCCCTAGCCTGTCACACAGAGAGCCCTTAGATTGTCACACAGTGAGCCCTCTTAGCTTGCCACGCATTCTCACATTGTGACAGGCAGTCGCGGCCGGCCAGTCTGCCTGCCAGTGTGCTCAGCAGTCTGTACTTCTCTTGTCGCACAGTCATTTTTCAGGTTGTCACACAGTGGCTGTAGGGATTGTCACAAAGTGAGTGCTAGGTTTTTGTCCTTCCCTTGTCACAGAGTGAGCAGTCAAGTTGTCCGGCAGTAGGCCCCTAGCCTGTCACACAGTGAGCTCTTATAAAGCTTGTCATGCATTGTCGCACAGGTGTTAGCTTGTCGTACATCGCTTGTCACACAGTCAGAACAAGATCATTCCAATTTAGAGCGTGTTGCACGAGCTGACGCAGAGCACCCAGTGCCTCGAGCACATCTAGACAAGGGAAAGGCGCTAGCTGCCAAGCGCAAAACTCCTCTGGAATGTCATCGGGAATTGGGGCCGGATGTTCAGAAGGAGTTATCATTGCGTGCAGTGCAGAATAGCTTTGCTAAGCTTCGCCAGAAAAAACAAATGATGTCTGTGAGTGAATTTGCTGATTGCTTGCAGAGCCGGAAGCTGGATGTAAACTCTTGTGATAGCATTCCTGATGGCCTATGGGTGCTTTGGTACGAAGTACGCACAGACTACTGTGCTGTAATGTTCTTCATCACCGAGCTAGTGCGCTTGGTTCTTGATGCCTGCCAAAAGTCAGCAGCAAGTTTGTCACCCTTCAGGTGCCAATCAGATTTCACTGGTAATATTGTGCGTTCTGGACTCAAGCTCGGTATACTGGGATGTCCAGTATTCCACAGAAGCAAGAGGAACGAGAGATGGCGAAGATTTTTGGCGCCCACGATGTTTGTTTGGTGTCCTTATGAGGACTCGGAGCATTGCGTGCCAGTGCGGGGATTCGTTTTCATGAAGCAGCTTCTTTGCAGCCTGTTGACTTCCCCTCCTCCAGTCCCATTCTATGCGCAGCTCAATTCGGATTGGAGCGGCGCAATGCAAAAGGCACACAGAGAGGCATTGAGTGACGCTCCCTTGCTACTCCATGACTTGGAGCATTTGTACAAAAACTTGGATCGGAGAAACGATGTTGACTCTGTAGAAGCGGTCAAGAAGCTCTTTCGCCTGATGGCCTTGCTCCCAATGCCTATGTTGCAGATGTTGTTTGGAAAGCAGGCCTGAGTGGTCGATCGATTGGCTGCATCAAGATGCAGGAGAGCTTTGCAGAGTATCTCCAAAAGCAAGTTCGGCTGAAAAGTCGAAGTGGCGATGGACATATGTGGTCGGCAAAATTTGGTGTGGCAAGACGTCGAAAGCTGCTTGCGGATTTCCAAGCAGCCAAAACTTGGCTGAGAGTGGTGTGAAGTTTGCAAAGGATGCATGCGTTGAAGCCCGTGGAATGCGCGAGTCGGATTTCATGAATGAATTGTACAAAAGGTACAAGCAAGTGCTCTTGGCCCCCGACACTTTCGTGGGACAGGATGAAGAGAGTGAGATGGCCGTTCCGCCTGACCGGCCTAGTCCTGACCGGATTGATGACCTGCAGCTTGTAAGGGCGTCACTTGTCATACAAGAAACTGCTTTGGTTCTCGCAAATGCGGACGGATAGCTTGTCACACAGCGACTAGTTAGTTTGTCAGATAGTGGCTGCATAGTTTGTCACACAGTGACTGTTCTGTTTGTGCCTCAGCCCTTTGGTTGGTCACATAACGCGTCCTTGACTTGCTGACAACGCAACAGCAGCTTGAAAAAGAGCGATTTGTTGCATAAGAGTCTGTTTTGCTTGTCACCAATGCGGACAGATAGCTTGTCATACCGCGACTACTTAGTTTGTCAGATAGTACCTGAATAGTTTGTCACACAGTGACTGTTCTGTTTGTGCCTCAGCCCTTTGTTGGTCACATAACGCGTCCTTGACTTGCTGACAACGCACCTGCAGCTTGTAATAAAGCGACTTGTTGCATAAGGGTCTTTTTTGCTTGCCACCAATGCGGACAGATAGCTTGTCACACAGCGACTACTTAGTTTGTCAGATAGTACCTGCATAGTTTGTCACACAGTGACTGTTCTGTTTGTGCCTCAGTCATCCCATAGCTTGTCACGCAGTCTGCTGTTGGTTGGTCACATAACGCGACCTTGGCTTGCTGACAACGCACCTGCAGCTTGAAAAAGAGCGATTTGTTGCATAAGAGTCTGTTTTGCTTGTCACCAATGAGGACAGATAGCTTGTCACACAGCGACTAGTTAGTTTGTCAGATAGTACCTGCATATTTTGTCACACACAGTGACTGTTCTGTTTGTCCCTCAGTCATCCCATAGCTTGTCACGCAGTCGCCCTTTGGTTGGTCACATAACGCGTCCTTGACTTGCCGACAGCGCACCTGCAGGTTGTAAGTACATATCTGTAGACAGCATATCCAGATGCTTCGACCAAAAAAGCTGTTTCTTGCAGCAAATCTTCCAGTGAAAATCAATGCAGCTACCAAACTGCCTCAATCCAGCTGAAAACGATTCAAATCCAGAAATGAATGCATTCCATGACAGGAAAATCCACGGTTTTGAAGGCCCTCCAGAGCATGCTATGGGCACACGGCTCAGTGCTTAGGTGGTGACTTGGCAGGCGTTGCATGTGAACAACATGAAGTCATTGAAAGATTGAGAGCCATGGCGGTGGAACAGATTCAATGCTGAAAATTCCAGAGCTACTTTCATATGATGAGTCAACACTCAGCTGTCACCAGCTGTCACTTTGGCAGGTCTGTCTCCGATCTGGAGCCCACGCCGACTCACGCACCAGAGTAAAAAAAACTGGTTGTGCACTGGGATTGTTCGTGGTTGTTCATGGTTAAAGATGCACTGCTGGTTCGGGGTTAAGTATAACGCTGTGCGGGGTTAAGAATGTGGAATTGGCACGGGGTTAGGCGCGTGTCCCATTATATAAACATGAAGACGAATTTATAATACCACAGTAAGTCAATCATGTAGTTTATAATTGAAAAAAAAAACTATAGATAGAAAACAATGAGTGTTAACAAAATAAAGTATATTAAAGACTGCTCATGTGGTAGAAGGTCAAAGATTGAGCACGGCGTCTACTCAAAATGCTTTGTAAATGGATAGTAGTGGAACCTCCTGCCAGCATTGCACCCCGTTGGTCCAAAACCTATACAGTATCTAACAATTCTGGCCCATTTTTTCGAAAAAGAGTCATCTAGAGGTGATGGAACCAACTGACACCCTATCAAGTTCAATAGTAAACAATGGCTCTTTGACGGCATATTTCCAGGTATTTGCTACATTCTTGAATCTGGCATGATGAGTTGCATCCATGTGCCATACGTCTGAGTTGAAGGGTCATGGCATATGTGCAACTGCTGGGATTCTCCCTGATGCGATTCATTGCCATTTCAGTGGAGCAAGGCCGCATATTTGCTAAACGATTTATAAGTCTTATCATGTAGAATCCCCATTTCCGATGGTTATATATATATAGTGATTGTGCCCTGCTATATATATATAGTGATTGTGCCCTGATTCTTGTCCGCGATCTTCCCATTTTTAGAAAGCTACGGCATCTATATCATTTTCCATGGCCCAGTCCTGGGTGGTACCCGGTACCCCATCTCCCTTGGTTGGGACCCATGATACCAGTTTGTTTCAACCCTCAGTAAACCAAAATCAACAAAACATCCCACTTGAACTTGTTAGATCCCAATTTTCCCCCCATGTGCTCCTATTTTTCAGGTGGCTCACCAATCAGTCACCACAGGTGATGTCCGCAGCCATGGGTTTGCTGTACAACCCTGTCTTCAGCGCCGCAGCACTGGGCTATCTCGCTGCAACCTGGGCGGGGCTCCAGCAGATGAAGGCGCAAATCGACGTCTTTCGACAGCGAATTCCGCAGTATCCCTTCTTTTGGGATGCTTGGTGAAATGCTTGGCATGGGAGTTGACAAGTTGATTGCAGTCGATTGCAGTTGGTTGAGTTTCGACAAAAATCATGGAAATTTGACCAGAAAACATGGAGAATTGACATGAATTGACCATGGGTCACATCGTCATGGGGATTTGTAGCTGATGTGACCCACGAAATCGGTGAAAAATGGTGAAAAACAGAGAACATGGAGAGTTGATGAACAAAATCAGATGAAAATTGGACATTGACCAAAGAACCATGGGGATTTATAGCTGATTTAAGTAGCCAAGATAAAGACTCAACTTGATTGGTCCGGCAAACGAAGGGATTGGTTCGAACAGTACTCGTAGGAATACAGCAGAGGGACATGTGATCGAACCCGACCCAGGGATTTGAAGAAGGGACGTGGTAATTTCAACAGTGTGTCAGATGTGGATTTAACCAACTAATAACTGTGATGTTATTGGGATATAGCCGGCATACAGCAACATGCAACCTGCCTGATTTCACGTGCAGCTTAAAATGGACGCCAGACGGACAGTCCCCACTGAAATACAGCGCGTAGGGAAGATGTTCAGAAGCTGACAACTGGAGAGTGGGACCATCTGGATTTGACATAGTAGAGTTGGCTAGATCATGTGTTTGTTTTTCATTCTGCAAGCCTCGGGGGAAATTTGTTGAGCAGCTTCGCAATGCTTCGCATGCCTCAGGAACAGTTGCCCAAATACCCTCAGAGTGAGATGTACCAAAATGCCCTTGGAATGGATGCCCTGCCCTCTGAGCAGCTTGGTTGATGAGGCCGTTTGCTGTTTTTTGTTGATTTTGTCTGGCTGCGTGAGGGAAACCAAAGAAAGAGGGATGATGTTTCAAAACCCAAGTCCTGCTAGATCAGCTTTCCCCCTTTTTGACACATCTTTTGACACCATGACTTGCTTGAGTTGCTGGCAGTCCCTCAGGCTCCATCCATGAATTGCCACGCCATAAATGAATGTGAATGGTGTGTAAATGAGATTTAATCCCTCTGGCTATTTAACATAGCCATGGAAAATAGCCCATTTATAGATGGTTTACCTATTAAAAATTGTGATTTTCCATGGCTATGTTAAATAACCAGATGGTAATCCCTCCAAACCAGCTAACATTCAGACGTTGAGGATGGGTGAGACAATGTGAGACAAGCTAGTTTTGCCAGGGCAAAAAAGAGACTACGCATTGCAAAAAGGACATGACCAGAGCTCGAACGAAGGGTGACTGATTTGCTCATATGACTCATATGTTTTGTAGATGCAAGCTAGGAAACAGTTTCTCCGAAAAACAACACTCGATGCACATGAGGACAGTGCTGTGATTGCGCAATGAGGTGCTGTACCTTCTGATAGGATCGCTGCCTTGTTTCAATGTTTTACTTTTCTTTAATGGGCTCAAATATGTTCGACATGTGTCAAGGAACAATGCAGAGAACACCAAATCCTACACGTTCTTCAAGACATTCTGTTCTTTGGTATATATATATAGAGTTGTTTCAAACTCTACTTAGCTTCAATCTCCTTTAAAAGGTTTACAAACTGTGTTTTGTTTTGGTATATATATATATTTTTAAAAAATAAGTCTTCTCCTTCAGCTCACGCCATTTTGGTTAAACCATGCTGAATTGAGCTGAGTGAATTATGCACTTCTCTATAGACTGAGTTGGAAAGAGGGTCCTCTTTTCGGAGGCGGTATGCAATTCAAAAATCTTGCATAAGATATTTACATGTACACCTAATTGATATATATAGTATATTATATACATATATACATAGATGTTAAAGTGTTATAGATGTGTAATTATGTGTAATTTAATAGTTGCCCCCAACCTTTTTTTTCCCAGGTACTACTTCTTCCCCACGGACCTCTTCTTACCCGAGTGGTTCGCCAACGTGGCGGGCGCCCGGCCGTCGAGCTGGAACGAGACGGAGCTCCGTCGGCTGCACCAGGCGGCTGCGCAGGGCTTTCAGCGGACCTCGCCGAGGCTCATCACGGCGCTTCGAGGCCGGGGGGAGACACCGGGGGATCCCTGGGACGTAGGTGAAACGAGGTGGAAAAGCCAGGAAACCATAGGAAAAAACCTGTGTTTTTTCATGGTTTTTCACATATGTTATAGTTTGGAGGATCATCTCCAAAAAGATAGTATCATAGTTTACCAGTTTACCAGCATTTTTGGGCAGGATTTTTTTTATGTCTATCTTTTTGGGTTCTTTTATGGTCTGAAATTGGGGGGTTTCACCAACATAAACGAAAGGCAACCAGAATAGTGAATGGGATCATGGGGATGATGTAGGGAGGGGAGGGAGTGCTATGTACTATATTGTACAATTATATACCCTCTGGTAAACTAACAGTTTGCTATTGAAAATGGCCATTGAAATATTTGATTTACCCATTAAAAATGGTGATTTTCCATAGTTATGTTGGTTTACCAGAGGGTAATTACGGTATTTTTAGTTTGCGGAGATGGGTGTGGAGTCAAAATTTAAGGATAGAGACAGAGCGTTGACGTTCAGTTTAGTAGTGAAAAAATCAGTCAAGAAGGGGCGTGCTGCCGGGTATAACTGGGGCCCATGGATGTCATCCGGTTGAAATGGGTCGAAGCCATCTAGTTAGGGTCAGGGTATGGAAATCGAGTAATTATGTGCAACCTCATTTAGTTCATCGAGGCCCCTTATTCCCCTTTGTCTGGTTGGTGGGGATTGGAGGGCGGGTTGAGATGTTAATTTGACCAAGGGATTTAGATGGTCATTGTGTCATGAAACATCATGAAACCATTTGAATATGGGGGATTGACACCCCGCGATCATATTTCAATAGATTTCATGTTTTAGTAGAAACATGATGCTTGTTTGTCTGAAATAGGGTACTGTTGTTTGCATCAACATTGTACCCCCATGATATCCAGAATATTTCCCTGTTATATCACCCTTTATATCACACATTTCCAGACCAATTTTAGGACACAACCAGACATCATAGATAGTCATTGGCAAATTATCCTACCATATCCCCATTTTATCTCCATGATATCCCCATTATTTCATGGGGATTTATGGTAACCATGGTAACCATTTCCACCGAAAGGTGACTTCCTCCAATAATGTTTGGCTTTACGTGTCCCATAAACAATGACCCAATAACCAAAAGTGGCAGTTTATGTTTCCCCAGATTCAGGCCTTCAGGCCTCCGGACCATGTGACATGTGAGCTGCGTGAGGAACAAAACCTGTTGATTGACGAAACATATGGTGATGAATGGCATTTTGTTTATAGGGGTTAGCATGGTTTAACCATCAAACCCATGGGGACATAGTTGATATGTTGATAGCTGATTGTTGAATTACGATTAATGATTATTATATGGTGTGATATTGTCCTTCAATACATGAACGGGGCAAATTTGTTCGTAACCGTACGCCTCTTTTATAAACACAGTGTTATCTTATTTTCTCTGGTTTATAATAAAATCAAGTACTTAACCCATTGGATAATACAACTAGCGTCAAGACTGCTTGGTTAACACAATTGGTTGATTAATTTTTATTAACCCACCAATCACCAGTTGTTTCAATACTAGTCGTTGGTGAATACTACTGGTTAATACTACTGGTTGGTTAATAGCGTTTAAAAAAAAAAAACATACTAGTGTTAAGCAGCCAATTACCCTCTGCTTATTTAACATAGCTATGGAAAATGGAGCACATTTACGGATGATTTACTGATATTTATCATATTGATCATCTATCAAAACCCATTATATCATGGTAAACTAACATAACTATGGAAAATCACCATTTTTAATGGGTAAATCCACTATTTCAATGGCAATTTTCAATAGCAAACCGGTAGTTTAGTAGAGGGTATATCATATCCCATTATCACAGCAGTTGCACTAATCAAAGCGCCAGGTATTGGTGACACCCGTGATTTGAAATTGGCCGCCGTGATCCTCACTAGTGCGATGGCGGTCTTCGGTCTGACCTGGAAACTGGGCGGAGGGAAGAAGTTTGGGGTGATTTTTCAGGAGTCTTGTTCAAAGGATTCGTTTTTTATATAAGTTTTAAGTTGGGGGGTGTTTTTTTCAGGAGATTTTTCTTGAAAGATGAGTTTTGAATCGCATGATGCTGTGTAAGGTAGAGTAGTGAGGGCGAACATACATTTACGGACAACAGTGATAAATGCGACTTCAGAGGGTCCATGATCCAGGGTTTTCTGGTTGTGCCCGTTGTGCCCGTTGTGCCCGTTGTGCCCGTTGTACCCGTTGTGCCCGTTGTGCCCGTTGTGCCCCAGATTCCTCTAAATTGATCTATAATGTAATTTCTTGAACAGTGGAAATGTATGGAAATGTGAAGGTTTGGATTCCTATTTTTCAGCTTCACATGGGGCCAAATGATCCAAATTGGGAGTCCAATTATTATGGAGTCAATGCCCAGACTATAGGCTTTTTTCTAGCCAGATAGCCATGAAACACGTCTAAGCTTGGAGGACATCAGGACATTTCATTTTTGATGGTATGTGACAATGTGTGTATGGGATGGATCCAAAACCTATGAATTTTCCATATGAATTTGGGGATGAACATCCAGCGTGCAAGCGTGCAGCATCCATTTGGGTCCTTAAAACACCAGGGTAGCGTAGCTGGGTTGTTGATCCACAACACACCAGCGGTGTTTGTCCAAAAATGAGGGATACCGCAATGTATGCCCATTTTGATTGAGAAACTCAGGTTTCAAACTCCATCGGATTTGGATTCGGCACCCAAGTTTGAGACACAGCCAATGTCAGACCTGAAGGATCGTTTCAGCCATGATATCACACCTCCAGCTACAACCCATTATTTATCATTCATATTCATTCATCATAGTCATAGTCCAACAATTATAACCCATGTACTAACTTTCACGATCATCCCTGACATTCCCTGACAGATCTTCCCTTTCCGACTAAGGAGATCGTGGCGAAGGCGAACCTCCCATGGGTCTTTAACGTTGCTGTCCAGTTCGGAGTCTGAGGACCCCTGACCCTTTTTGGCCACATGGCCACATGGTCAATTCCGGTCAGGGTCAAATTGCCCTGGCTGGTGCTGCGGAATTCATGGCGCCCAGTGAATGGTGTTCTAAGTCCTTTCGTAACATGACAGGAGGTAACCGAGTCTCTGATTTCTTATCCCATTTACAAGTATCTTACTATATCTTTCATATACAACATATATATATATATATGTTATAAATACATAATTTGACAAAGTGAAAACATCTCAAATCAGCCAATCTAAGCCTTAATCCAGTTACTCAGTGGGATGATCCGCTATGGTGTAGCTCCTCTTTCAGTTCTCCCGGGCGCGGCCTGTAGAGCCATCCTCAATGGAAGGAGGGTGAACTTCAGCTCAGCGTAGGTTGTGAAGCAAAGCATCTTCATCCGTCCATGGGCTGAGTGAAACTGTGGCTGCGATCGCAGCAGTTCCATTTTCTTGAACAGAACATACCATAGACTATGACTTCCCTGGAGAATCCTGGAGCTCCCTACGCAATGTGGCAGCTTTTGGTTCGGGTTACAGTGAAGCCACAACAACCTGACCCAAAAGTTACTGATTTCGATTTTGGAATCACTTGACTTTCCGCCGATTTGGTCCCGTGCACTGCTGCTTGTAAGTGCCAATTCTGCCAATGGCTGTGCAGGTGCAGAAAGTGAAGGAGCACCAAGAGAACATGTTCTTAGCTCAGTAGATGGCCAAAATGGATCAAAATGGATGGTCTGAAAATGAGGACTCCCCAAATCCAACAGATTATCATCATGATTCATGATTTTCCTGATGAACCTTCAGGTTAGATGGCTGGTTTGAGGGGCATATGCGGCACACCCATTCACTTAAGATGGTCATCATCATGGTTTTCCCAGTGCCTGGATTGATCTTTGGCCTTGGATGGGGCCAATTCCCAGCTTTTACCCATTCCACACCTGGCTCATGACCATGTCAACCAGTTTCCACAAATTTTGTCATCTATGATGCTAAATTTCATAAACCCTAGCCTCTATAGGAAAGAAAAAACAAAAAAGCGTTATATATCTGCAGGTACCTGTCATAAGTTTTAAAACACTTAAAACGACTTAAACACAAATGGAAGACAACCGATAAGCTACTTAGCTAATTAGCTACTAAAGTGGAAACGAAAACGTGTTTCACCAAAATATACTTCCAAAAAAAAATATAGTTCCTTTTTTTTTCGGAACTATATTTTTGGAATCCTTTATCAAAAGTGTTGCACCAAAATATAATTCCAAAAAAAGTATATAGTTATAGTTGTTGTTTTTTTTTTCGGAACTATATTTTTGGAATCCTTTTTCACAAAGTGTTTCACCAAAATATAATTCAAAAAAAAATATAGTTCCTTTTTTTCGGAACTATAATTTGGGAATCATTTTTCAAAAATGTTTCACCAAAATATAATTCCAAACAAAAATATAGTTCCTTTTTTTTCGGAACTATAATTTTGAAATCCTTTTTCAAAAGTGTTTCACCAAAATATAATTCCAAAAAAAATATAGTTCCTTTTTTTCGGAACTATAATTTTCGAATCCTTTTTCAAAAGTGTTTCACCAAAATATAATTCCAAAAAAAATATAGTTCCTTTTTTTTGGAACTATAATGTTGAAATCCTTTTTCAAAAGTGTTTCACCAAAATATAACTCCAAAAAAAAATTATAGTTCCTTTTTTTCGGAACTATAATTGTGGAATCCTTTTTCAAAAGTGTTTCACCAAAATATATTTCCAAAAAAAAATGTAGTTCCTTTTTTTTTCGGAACTATAATTTTGGAATCCTTTATCAAAAGTGTTTCACCAAAAGATAATTCCAAAAAAAAAAAGTTCCTTTTTATTCGGAACTATAATTTTGGAATCCGTTTTCAGAAGTGCTTCACCAAAAGATAATTCCAAAAAACATATAGTTCCTTTTTTTTCGGAACTATAATTTTGGAATCCTTTTTCAAAAGTGAAAGTTTTTTTCAGCAAAATTGGTCCCAAAACGGTGACAATGTATTAGCAACATGTCTGGAAAAAGCATTATAAATTATAGTTCCAAAAAAAAAGGAACTATATATTTTTTGGGAATTATATTTTGGTGAAACTTTTTTGAAAAAGGATTTCAAAATTATAGTTCCGAAAAAAAAAGGAACTATATTTTTTTTTTTGAATTATATTTTGGTGAAACACTTTTGAAAAAGGATTCCAAAATTATAGTTCCGAAAAAAAAGGAACTATATTTTTTTTGGAATTATCTTTTGGTGAAGCACTTCTGAAAACGGATTCCAAAATTATAGTTCCGAAAAAAAGGAGCTATATTTTTTTTACGAATTTTTTGGTCAAACACTTTTGAAAAAGGATTCCAAAATTATAGTTCCGAAAAAAAAGGAACTATATTTTTTTTTTGGAAGTATATTTTGGTGAAACACTTTTGAAAAAGGATTTCAAAATTATAGTTTCGAAAAAAAAGGAACTATATTTTTTTTGGAATTATATTTTGGTGAAACACTTTTGAAAAAGGATTCGAAAATTATAGTTCCGAAAAAAAGGAACTATATGTTTTTTTGGAATTATATTTTGGTGAAACACTTTTGAAAAAGGATTTCAAAATTATAGTTCCGAAAAAAAAAGGAACTATATTTTTTTGGAGTTATATTTTGGTGAAACACTTTTGATAAAGGATTTCAAAATTATAGTTCCGAAAAAAAAAGGAACTATATTTTATTTGGAAGTATATTTTGGTGGAACACGTTTTCGTTTCCACTTTAGTAGCTAATTAGCTAAGTAGCTTATCGGTTGTCACATGTTTCCACTACATGCTGACTCAATAGCTGCAGTGGTTTGCTCGTATACAAACGGATAAATGTTTCCACTGCATGCTGAATCAATAGCTGCTATCTCAGCCTTCATTGCACACTAACAAGCCTTGGCCAGGAATATAACCCTTTTTTAAAAGTTTCCACCTGGAA
>Ga0126342_10018265_pt1 | contig 12040 bp, 6 predicted proteins | sample Cyp1metagenome_FD_92528 | JGI IMG/M metagenome (GOLD analysis project Ga0126342, IMG submission 92528) | Coral microbial communities from Lord Howe Island, Old Settlement Bay, Australia - Cyphastrea 1 metagenome | ecosystem: Host-associated > Invertebrates > Cnidaria > Coral ... | reverse complement strand
GTTTGAGCACAGGTGTGAAACACAGGTCAAGAAACAAACCCAACCTAATTTTGTCACATACAAAATTTTTCCTCTTCTGTACAAATAAGGGGATCATCATTTCTTTGAAATGAGTTGCTCCCATAAAGTGCCGATTGTTCCCTGATTCTTGCGTTTGAAGTTGATGGAAAATGGTCAAGGTCGCCAACTTACTTACCGCGACGTCCTGCGCCGTTTAGCCGTGCGGTCCACAAAAGTTGCATATCCTGCTGTTGGCGCTTGCGTGTTCCAGCGAATTATTCCTCCTCCTAGTGGCACAGCTGGATTGACTCTTTCTCCCTGGCATGGCATTGTTGGCCCATGATGCTGATCAGGGGATGCTTCACTTGAGGTGTCTATAATTTCTGTAGTCTCTGCCCACAAATCTTTAATTCGAAATAAAGGAGTTTGTTCTAGTTGGAGATGCTGGAGCACACTTCGTTCAGCCGTTAAGATAGCCTCTAGGGACACTTCCTTGGGGATCCAGAGTCCGTCATGTAACCAAATGACGGATTTGAGATGTACTCGTCTGGTGAGCTCTTTATAAAAGGTTAACATAACATATTCTTCATACCATTCAAGTACACGAAAGGTTGCTCCTCTGTCACTTTGGTGATAAAGAGGTCTCAGTCTCGGTAGGTAGGTGGCGACCACTTTCCGGGTGGCGCCTTCGATTTTTGTACTGAGGTGCACTAATGGTACTGGGCAAGAGAATCCAAGGTCCTTTTCAAGCTTTGCACAGGCTAGGGGTGCCCCCGCATTCATTACAATCAGTGGGTGTCTCTTAACTGCAAGCTGGCGTTGATCTTGGGGGGCTAACCCTAATAAGTCATTGATAATTGCACGGAGATCAGCGATAGGTGGAAGGTTGGGGTCTTGACTGAGGCGTCGCATGATCTCATAAAAGGAGCCAGCCATGTCAACTTCTTGATGCGTCCGGCCAAAGAAGAGCAGCCGGACTGTGCGCGGGAGACGCTGCGCACATGGGCCTCTTCCATATAGCCGACCGAGATTGTCGACAGACGTGGGCATATATTCAACCACACGCGGTTGCGTAAGGTTAGCTGTACTCGCTAAGTAGGCATCTATCTCGCGCTTATAGCGCTCATGACCTGTTTTTGGTGAGAAACTGTCGTACCTGCGGCAATCCACTGCTTGGGAGTTCAGTTAATAAGAGTATGGTCTCTCCGCATGGCCGTTCATCTAATACAATGGCTCCTGCCTGCATTGCCATGTGATACGGGGCTGGAGCGAGTATTTCAACGGGTTGAGACTGGTCATCCGCAAGCTCAGAAGCAGCACGACTGGCTATTCCCGCCAGATAGTCCGCTATTATATTTGCTTCTCGGGGACGATACATCCAGGTACCAAAATCGAATAAATTGGCTTGCTTTCGTCTTATTTGCTGAATAATTGGTTGTAAATCTATTCTCCGGAAGCGCCCTGCAAATGAAAGGTGCTTGATAATTGGGAGAATGTCCCCTTGCAAGTATGCTTGCTGAACTACGAACTTTCTCCGCACCAATTCTTCGCTCAGCAGGTCAGCTCCAAGATTAGCAGACATTGCTTCCGCAAAGATATTGTCCGGGCACTTAGGCAGGGCTAATGCTCTCCATTGTAGGAGAGTTAAGCCTTGTGTCTGCAGTTCCAATAATGCTGCCCCTGCGCCTCCCACTCCTTTGTCAGCATGGCAAGATCCATCAAATTGAACTATTAAGGTACCTGCACCCTGTTGTATGTTGCTACATAAAACATCGTCAGGACCTATTGGCATCAGAGCAGCAATTTTTAGGTGGAAATCTCCACACCCACATCGATGGATCGTTAACTCAACATTTGGTGTAACCCCAATTCCAATTTGGAATGACTGCTGAATTAGTTGTACTGCTTCTGTTCCAAGTTGGACGACACCAACTGTTTGACTTGTATCACATGCCTTGGTAGCGCAACAGACACGTGCAGGGACAAGCGTGCACGAAATATGCAGGGGAGATCTATCTAGACATACCAGGCTAGAATCATCCAGATCGCATACTGCGTTAGTCCGCTGCATTCGTATGGGAGCTATTCTCAGGTCAGTGGGTAGATCGGAATAGACTTTTTGGGTGAGATTGGCAATCCAAGTTTCGGTTTCTACTAATGGAGCAGTATCTTGATGCCTCATGGCTCCGGCTTCTCGTAAAAGCAGACGAAATTGGTGGACAACTCTGGTAGCAATTGCTAGATGTCTCTTGCTCTTTCTTGAGCCTTCCAGGAGGGATGAAATGGTGGTGTCATTAGTTAGGTTCCTAAGAGCAGCGATTGGGACCTGACACCACCGTATCCAATGTCCAACCGTGTTATCCCCCTTGGTGCATGCAACACAGGGCAAGTATGGGCAAGCTTCACCTGCTGCAATTTGGTTTTGCGTATGAGTAGGTTCCCTTGGCTCAGGTAGTTCTACCGCGTTTATAGTAAACGCCGTGATCTGCTTGAGGGAGATACAGTTCTCGCAAATTGCTACTTGACAACCACCTAATGGGTATGCTCGACCTGTGTTGGAGCAGTAAGCACAGCCCTTGCTTCTGCTTGTTCCTCGCCGGGCTAGCCACTCGTCATCGTCTTCATTGACAGCCCACCTGAGCAGAGTGAATCTAGCCATACTTGGAATCCATCTCTTGCTGGCTGTAAAAGCTTGAGAAAGCCACGACCAGCTGATTCCTCCTGTCCACCCTGATGCTAGTACTTTGTTGTGAATATAACTAGACGCGACTTGCATCATGTGACGTAGAATAAGTGTTTTGACTTGATTGATTCTCTGTTTGATAGTTCCGTTGCCTGAAGCAGCCGCTGTTAGTAGCTCTTCCCCTACCACACTTGACCAGGCCTGCCATAGGGCTCTAACCTGGTGTGTCTGTCTGTTGACAGGTTGGGGGTATTCGCTGTATAGTTCGTGAAGCTCACCTCCCTTACGTAAGAAAAGGCCTAGTGCAGACACAAGTATGCTTAGGCCAGGGTCAAGAAGTGGGGATACTCCGCTCCATCGAAGGACATAGGCTAACAGATCATGCCGTATCCAACTTCGGCCAAGTAGAAGTTCTGCTGCTGCAGCCCTGAGCATTTGCAAGTCTTCAGTAGCAGCACCAAAATAGGAGGTTGTGTAGAGGACCACACTTTGAGCGAAAGTATTGAAAGCAATGCTTCTCGACACGATCGATAACACGGGTTGCCTAAACAATCGCAGTCTGTGTACAAATTTTTCGGCAGCTTTTGGATTGATGTGTTTCAGGGCCAACGGATGTGAAGTTGTTTTCCAAAGGCCTTTGTCATCTAGCTGCGAACGTCCGAGTAGCAACAATCCCAGGGACGTGGCTACACCTTGTACACAGTGAGCCCCAAATCCAGCTTGGTCTAGTTGTCGGAGAACCCAACTCGGGAGCGGGCTGTTAACAACAAGGGCAGTCTTGCACCTACACTTACACTCAATCGCTAGGAGAGAGCTGATGGAGGAGTAGTCCATTCCATTTAGAATTCGGCTGGCATCCCTTGGAGTAAGGCCTATACACATGCCTGCTCTAGACAGGACAAGTGTTTTCCTTGGTAGGATAGCAGCCATAATAGCTGAAAGGGCAGTAGGGTGACACGGCTGTTGGAGGAGGCTTTGGAGGAGGCTTTGACTCTCATTCCTTTCTGTCACCGCCCGAATCTCAAATGGGGGGCAATCAGAGCAGATTGCTTGCCAGCAGGAATGAGAGTCAATTTGGAACCCAGCTGTACGGCAAACTTGATAACAAGTTTGAATATTCTGAACCCATCTAATATCATTCCCAGGGCCAGCGATTGTGTTGTCATCTATATAACCCTGCACGCTTAAGACCCGCGGGATTTTGTTCAAGTAGTGATAGATTGGATCCATAGCAAGGCAAAAGAGAAATACTGAAAAAGATCTACCCATGTCTACTCCCACATGCACAGCTCTAGGCGGCAGTAATCTGCCTTGTACTTTGTGGCGAATTAGCCTTCCAAATAGTACATATTTGGCATAGTTGCATACCCAAGTTGGTGCCCCCCTCATTTGCAGGATGTATAATATCCAGTAAGGGTTGACTCGTTCAAAGGCCTTCGAGAGGTCAACTAGAAGAGCCGCCATGGGGACATCACTATCCAGCAATGCTTGGATGGCATTAACTGCATGTTGGGGTTCCTTGAAGCAGTTCATCACTACTTGCGAGGGGTGCATGTATGCACAGGTTGCTTTCATAATTACCGCAGCAATAGTGCCATCTACTAGCCTGTCACAGGTGTTGGGCATTCCAAGAGGCCTGAAAAAATCCGCCGTCGGGCCCAATTTGGCTTTAGGGATCCATACTCCAACTTGGACAGGGGCTGCACGAGCACCTGAGATCATTTTTCCCATTAAATGTTCCAAGACTGGATAGCTGTCTTCAGGGGATAATCGCCAAGCGGAGTATGGAATGCCATCAGGGCCAGGGGCAGAGTCTTTGGTGCCAAGCAATGTACGGAGGAAGTCTTGTTTCTGTGGAAGATCGATTGAGGGCCACGCTGTGGCTGTTTGGTATTCTTGCAAAACAGGCCTCCATTCCTGGAATTGATCAACAGGTTCATCAAACCAGAATTTCCGTGTGTCAAGCATGGCTTCATCTAGCATGTATGACGTAGTACAAAGGTCCCCTTGACTATTTAATATTGGGCCATTGTACATAACTCCTTTGGGGCAAATTGCTCGAAGTCGGTTCCAAAAGCTGATATTGCTCCCGATACCTCTAGCTTGGAGATTGGTTTGTTCAAGGCTCGGGTAGTGACGGGAGACTGATATTTGGTCATAGAAGTCAAACATCTGTTTAAGGACGTCGCTCCTGACACTAATTTTCCCTGTCTGTATTTCCGGCGCTGGGTGGGACGAAAAGACCTGATATGTGACTGCTTGCAAGGCCTGATATTGCTTAATAGGAATATGCAAGACTTCTGCACGGATCCTTAAGAATTTCCGTAAAAGTTCATGGTCAGGGACTCGTGGATGTGTTGAGGGCATGGGTTGATGTCTCCACCAAGACCATAGGGTAGCGACAAAGTCAACATCATCGGCATTTCTCAGCCTTTGTATTCGTCGTATCAGTTCTTGTAAGTCGTTGGGTACGGCATAGGGGTCAGCTTCAGTACGTCCGGGGCAGAAGACATCCGACGGGATGGTTTGATGAATAGGGTCTTTCATGTTACTCCTTACACATGGGCGAACCAAGAAGGTGGCGGTAAGTTGATAGTGTCCACTCAAATGATGACGTCTATGCGTGGTGACTAGTACATCGACTTGGGCTGCCGCTAGGTATTCCGTAGGACAGAGTATCCTATCAAGAGCAGAACATCCATTCGGCCCTTCAAAGGTAGGTAAGTTTGGTTGAATATCCGTGACCCTTGCATGGATTAAGAGGTCATTCCAGAGGTCCGAATAGGCAGTATCCGCTTGGTTGAAATCCCCGCTGATATATAACGGGTGGTCGTTTTTTTGCTGTTTTAGCCAAGTGACAAGTTCACGTAACTCAGTACCCTTGCTGTTAGGATGCAGGTAGATAGAAATTAGTCCTATAGTGGAGTACCGATCCTGCATTACAGCGAGAACAGCTCGACCTGGGATGATTTTTTCCGTTCTATCCAATCGCCAGCCAGGAGGAATGAGGATGGCTGCACCTCCGGATGTCCCTCCCCTGTCTGTTGGAATACCTGCGGTATGTGCAATCTGCAGACCAGGGATGGTATGATATAAAGTCGCAGGTGTTTCCTCGTGCCATCGAGTTTCTTGTAGGGAGATCGGCCCAGTGCGCAATAAGCGCTTGGTCAGCCGTAGCTTAGGGTCGTTACTTGCTTGTGAAGGGGTCCATCCTGAAACGTTCCATACGTGCAGTCTTTTGAGTCGAAAAGGCAGGTCTTGTCTAATCGTGTGTCTGTACTGCAGTATGCTCCTACCAATTTCCTCCATGACAGATGTACTGATGGTCCTCGTATCGCGTGCAAGGAGTTGATGGCAGTCTTCTAGATCTTGCTGGAATAGTTTCGCTATTTGTTCGAGAGCAAGATTCCACCATGGCATGTCTACTTGCAGAATTTTCGGTAAGATAGATAAGTCTCGAATTTTACTAAGATAGGGCGGACACGGTGATTCGTGTTCCTGAACGTAGGCTAGCTTGATACTTCTCGTTAATGTCTTTTTAAGGGTACGGAGGAGAGGAGTAGGTAGAGCGCGGAGCAGCATCATGATGCTGTCAACGCAGTTCCGACTTCATTCAGGAGGAGCTTCTCCTAGAGATATGAGCACCCTACTCCACTCCTCCGTACCTGGAAATATAAGGTATTCGCCGAAATCATCTACGGCAGTAGCCTGCAGGAGGCACTTTCCGATTTGTCTTGGCGCTTGGCGTACACTAATCTGTTGGGCATACCAAGCTGGCGACCAGATGAAAGGCATCGACATACGATAGGGCGAGGCCACGCCCACGTTCAGAAGCAGTTGTACTTGTTCATTGTCCACAATGTGAACAATTACCCAGTCTGGGGTAAGGGTTTGCACCGTTCTATTGATGACTCCGATGATGCTGAGCCCACCAGTTCCTTCGAGACCTCCAAGGAGATGAAGTAGTGTGTCTGTAGTGCCGGGTGTATGTACGAAACAGGGTCGTGCACCAACGGTGCTTAAGAAACACATTGCACAAAGTGGGCTTTGGATTACTGCAAATTCGCTTAGATGGATAAAATGTCTGGCTTCATCAATTCTAATTGTTATTGGATAGTTGCTCATAACGTTGTGCGTAAGCTGTACCACATCTGCAAGAAATCTGGGAATAGTGCTATTGGAGAGGAAATCAGTGTCTTGCATATAGTCATAAGCTGCAGTGCCAAATTGGAAAGGCTGATCGGTTTCATGTGCAATAAGCAGGAACAGAAGACAGGGCTTCTGCGCCCCCACATAAATGAGGGGAGGCTGCACGGTCTTCGGGGCCCAAATAATGAATCCAAAGGAAAACTGATGAGTTGGCCCAAGAGTTGCGACCTGAAAAATTGTAAATAGTTGCTCGATGGCTGTTAGCTTGTCACTGCTTGCATATACTTGCAATAACTCGAGATATTTACGTTTGATTTCCTGTTCCGTGACTCGAAATCCGATGCCACTCCCAACTGCCGACCTCAGTAACCGCGACGACAGAGCAGCATTTTCGAATGTCAGGGAAGACTTCCGGAGCCAAATCATTTGCACCTGCTCAAGTGCATGGGAAAGGCAGGCATCGCAGAAAGGTTCACTCTTTGCTCTTGCACCTGCTTGATCATCAGTAGTCTTACTGCTTGTAGGAACGAGAAAACTGTAGGCTGCTTGACAGTCGGTGGGGCTGCGGCTTCAGGTGGGTCACCTATCCTATAATGTCGCCATTTTGCGTCAAAATCGACTTGATCCGATTTCAGCTGTACTCCACGCTTGGATCCTTGTTCCAGTACTGCACGGAGTAGGTCTTGGTACTTGGCATAGACATCATGAATAGGAGGAGCCTCGTTATGACAAGGCTGCCCATCGTTATCTCCACTCACCCATGCTTGAAATTGCGGGTCAGTACCTAATGCTGCATCAATGAGGGCAGGGTGGAAGCTATTTCCACAAAAATCCCTGACTACTTTATCCGTGAGGAGTGCCGGGCCATGCCTGTCGACTGTTAATATGTTATCAAGGCCTGATAGTTTGCGCACTTCCTGTATATTGAGAACACGCATTGGTAGCGTTATATTTGGGTTGTGGAAAATGGGGGCAAGCTGTTCAATGAGTTCATCTTTAATGGTCGACGTCGATTTAGCAGCACATAGAACTGTTAGAAATTTCTTCCAAACAGGGAGAAAATGCGCTGGGACAATGCTAGCCCAAGGAAGCTGGGGTACTTTCTTATCACGAGAAAATTGAGATAATAGTGCAAACGACCTTTTCCCTCCAAAGAAAGCGTAGTCCCATAGCAGTGCATGAGGCTGATAGGCTGTCCATGAAAGCTTGAGGGCACCACCTGCTGTATAGTCTCTGGTTCTTAATAATGGAGCAAGTATTGCGGCTTCATTCGTGAGGTAAATGAGCGGACCCCACTGTTCGTTGCCTAGAGAGCTGCCAGGCGAGGGTGTACCAGTGTCAAAGTGGCTTCGCAGGAAGACTCTTTGTCTCCTGATTCCATACAGGGAACTAGTATCCCAGACCTACCGTTTTATCGGTATCTGGCTGGATAGGCCTAGGCAGTAAAGAAAAAGCTGAAAATGTTCAGAGCGTTCGAGAGAATGCCCTGTGTTCAGGTTTCCGTCTCCCTGCACCACTTGCATGCTGCCTGCATTTTCAGCTAGGTAGCGTACGGACTGGAAGCCAAACAGCTTCTGAGCGTGACATAATACCACATAGACCACGAAGAAAAGCATGCTCCTTTTGCCCGTAAGGCCAAGCAGCCCGTTCAAGTATCCCGCGTATGTGAGATCTTGGCACGGGGAGCCAGATATCAGCAGCCACTTGATATCAGGGAACATTGCTTTGGCCTGCCTCAGTATCAGCGAGTCTTGATGCAGTAGATCCCACACATCCTTGACGTAGATTGTAACGACTCCTTCTGAGTTGTATCCCCAGAATTGGTCTTCTCTCAAGCCTAATTCTGCTGCTACCAGTCGGCGTAACACCGGGTCGTGCTCGGCCGCGATATAAACTGCAGGAGGCTTGCCAAGCTTCTTTTTTATGATGTGGTAGATAGATCCAACCCCATCAAACATGGAAATGATGCCTACTCTGGCTGGGCCGGCTTCGCCCCCAGTAGTCAGCGGTAATCCTTCCGGGTCAATGGCAGGGAGCCCGGCCTGTTCGCCTTCACTCTGGCTGCGCCTCGGTTTGCCCGACTTAGCCTTCTCTACTCTCGAGCGGGATTTCCTCTTTTTGCTACGCATCTGTGTATCCTGAGATGCTGGCATAGATGTTCGCTCCTTATTCTTCTTTGGTGGCTTAAGTATTCCTTTGACTACTCTGAGTTGCTTCTTCGTGTAGCTTGCTTTATCCACCGCACCAGCAATTGTGATCAGGTCTTTGGTGGTAAGAATAGCTTTTGGCGATTTGACCGGCAGAGTCAGCACGCCTACAATAAACAGTTTGCTGTTGATTCTGCTGCTATCAAGGACTCGAAGTCCGTTGCTATGATCGTAGACTGAGATATTTCCAGTTTGTCCATCCTGTATAACGAGCAAGGGACTGTCTTGGTCAATCCTATTCACCGTAACCAGGCAGCGAATTTCATAAGTTCTGGTTTGGAAAGTAAATTGGTGGCCAAGCGGAAAAGACCCAGCCTCTATTCTGGGGAGTGTTTCTCCTTGCTCTGCTCTTAGTCGGATCAATGCAACAGGCCCAAATTTGCGAAGACGGCTAGAAGCTTTTTCAAGGTCAAAGCATGAGCATTCTTGTCTTTCTGTGATCTCTGCCATATTCCACATGGGCGTCATGCGATGGAGTACGTCATCAAAGGTGGTGAAGGATGTTACAGCTGCGCTGCACTAAAGAGGTCAACAGATAAATTCAGCTGATGTGCACAAACATTACATTGGCACTCGTATTTGGTGAAGAGGAAGGCTCTCGTACTCTGGTTTAGGTTCCCACACAAGGTGGCATAGATTGCAAAAACAGCATCGATTTGCATAGCCTCACTTGATGGTAAATCATCTAATGTGGCAAGCGAGATGCTGGCATCGAAACAACTGAAGGGGAAAACCGTTGGGACTTGATTGACCCAGCTCCATCCAGCTCCTACTGCGGCAAGGGCAGCTTGTCTGACATGGACACTAATGTGTGCTGGTATCCACGGGCCTTTTGACAGTAGATAGAGGGCAGCGTTAAAGCTAGGAAAGTGTCTACTGTGGATCGCTAACTGCTGAGCTCTGCCCGCTAGGAATTGTTGAAGGTTAGGGTCAAAATTCGGAAACCATTTTTCGCTTGCCTCCAGAAAAGGGGCAAGAGTTGTGAGATGAGCTGGAACCGCTGACTCCTGAACTGTATTGTCATTGCTGCAGTTGATCAAACCTTCCTGTTCAATTGTTTCCTGGTCCCCAGTGATGTCGATACAAATCTGCGTGCCATCGTTGGCTGATAGAGTCGAGCTTTTCTTAAGGGCTGCATGTATAGGTGGCTCTTTGCCTTTATCGCTTACAACTGACTTCCGTGCTGGTTTTGCAATATTGCGCTCTGAACCGTTAGATGGGGGGGCAATAGCCTGCCCGTTTACTCCCTTTGCAGCCTGTCCCTCTGGTGGGGCTTGCTCATGGTGACGAGTCGCCGTGCTAGGAGACACTCGATTGTCGGGGTAGTCTCTTTGGCTCGGAGGTGTAACCGTGATAGGGTCATCGTGGTTTGAGTCCCCTGAGCTGGGCTGTGGTTTGTCCAAGCCGTTTCCCGCACCTAAGGAGATGGGGGAGATAGGGTCTGGCGACAGGAGGGGGGGTTCTCTTAGAGGTCCCACGGGACAAGGGCACGGGATATTGCCAGGTTGCACCTGCGGTGATAGGGGGAGGGCTACGGCACCGGGGAGCGCCTTATCAGGGGGGCTGACAAGCTGTTTTTCTCGGCTAAGTTTACTAGTGGGTAGGGGACCCTTTTGTCCACTTGTGAGGTTGGGTGACGCTTGGGTGCCTTTACAGTCAGGAGTGGACGGCGGGTCAGGCTTGCACGGAAGCATGTCACTGTCTTCGTTAGAATGAGGGGGGGAGCAGAAAAGCAATCGAGAGCGAACAAGCGAAGAAAAGGGAGTATTAGCGCACCTGTCACGTCTATGGAGAGACACACCAATACGAGAGAAAAGAGGAAGAAAGGAGGGAAAGCGAGAACAAACAAACGAACCAAAAAGGAGGGGAAGGACAGTACAAGCGCACCTGTCACGTCTATGGACAGACACACCAGTACGAGGGAGCGGAAGAAACAGAAAAGGGGAGAAAAAGAATCACGAAAGCAGCAGCAGAGGGGGAGGGTGAAGTGCACCTGTCACGGCAGTGGACAGACACAAAGGCACAAAATCCACGAAAGGAGAGGGGAGAGAGGGAGACAAAACAAAACAACGAACAGGGCAAGGGGAAGAGAAGCAGTGTGCCGAAAGGGAGACAAGGAGGAAGAACAGAAAAAACAGACGACCAAAACAAGGGGGGGCCCACAGAAAGAGAGGACCAAGGGGGCCTAGAACAAATTAAGGATCGAGAAAGGTACAAGTGCACCTGTCACGTCTATGGACAGACACACTGGTACCGTAAAATAAGGTCAATAGTGGGGTGTAACTAAAAAATGCAGTGTTCCTGAAATTGGCAGAAAGGTGTGGTGAGTAACCACTGGACCTTAGTTGCACAGTGGTGGTACAGGGTGCAAAGTTTCAGGGCCTTAGTTGTGAAGATGAGTACAAGTGCACCTGTCACGTCTATGGACAGATACCCAGGTACAGAAACACTGAAATTTGCTAGAAAGATGGGGTAAGTTAAAAGTGGACTTAAGTAGCACAGCGATGATACCGTGATAAGATTCAGGGCCTTAGTGAAGTGTTGGTGAGTACAAGTGCACCTGTCACGTCTATGGACAGATACCCAAGTACCAAATAAATCCCAAAAAAAAATCGCAGCGCACAAAAAGTAAGAGGAAAACACTGAATGGGTAACTGGGTGAATCAGTCACGTGGAGGGTCAGAAACACAGACAGAAAAGGAAGAACCCACAATGCCGGTAAGAAAGGAAAGGTACAAGTGCACCTGCCACGTCTACGGACAGATACACAGGTACCGTAAAAGAGGTTGGTTGGTGTTTGTTTGGTGTTTCACGACCTCAGAAAGAGAATGAATCGCAAAAACACAGACCTTAGTGGCGAGTGAAAAATCAAATGTGAGTACAGAGCTGAACAACTGGTCCTTAGTTGGGCAAAAATAGGAGTACAAGTGCACCTGTCACGTCTATGGACAGACACACAAGTACAGTATCTAAACAAAAATTTGCACCTGCCACGTCTAAG
>Ga0126342_10018264_pt1 | contig 12040 bp, 9 predicted proteins | sample Cyp1metagenome_FD_92528 | JGI IMG/M metagenome (GOLD analysis project Ga0126342, IMG submission 92528) | Coral microbial communities from Lord Howe Island, Old Settlement Bay, Australia - Cyphastrea 1 metagenome | ecosystem: Host-associated > Invertebrates > Cnidaria > Coral ... | reverse complement strand
TCAAGCACCTTTCGGTCCATCAGTGGATTCGCTCTGCCATCCCTGATTCACAACAACCAAGCTCTCCTATAGGTTTCCTATTTTTGAAACTTCCGCCACCGCCTTGTGCGGTACTACTGGTAGCGGTTGTGTTCCTATAATGAAATTAACTATCCCAACCCCACCCCCCCAAGGCTGTGTGTGTACAACTGAGTCAATTGTGTGTGTACAAGTGAGTCAGAATCCTGTGTGCGCAAGTGAGGCGCCTACCGGTAAAGTGGGGGGACAGTTTAGATTTTCACCAAATGCAACTTCACTCCATGCTCTCACTCCTTCTCACTGTATGTGTCAACGACCTGCACTCCAAACAACACAAACAACCCGTCACCCTGTTTTCTGCAAGTGCATTTTGTACGCTTTCAACTTGGTGGCTGCCTGAGTTTAAGCGCATTTCGTGTCGCAGGCGTGGGACATGCTTTGCCAAAATGTGTTTATTGATACTGATTGAATTTAGAGTGTGTCTTGAAAAATCCGCGTTTCACCTGCACTGAGCTAAACTGGATGGGAAAAAACACCAAATTCAAAACTTCAAATTACGAAGCCAGTTGGAAGGCTAGGCTGAAGTTATTACTACGAACGAAGTGAGTCTAAGGGAACTGGGGGCAGGTCGCGCAAAAGTGGTCAGCAAACAGAAATTAGGTGGTGTTTTATGTGAGCAAATGGGTACGTTTTGAGGGCGATGTACCGTGTCGCAATTCAGTGACGGTGGGGTATCGATTCCCCCTGGTCCGGCTCCTGGGGTCGTAAACAAGGCTTGTCGGAGATGAGATGCAGAGGCCAGTTAAAAACAGAAAAACGAGAGGCCATTAAGAGATAAAAATGGAGATCGTATTTGGCCCTTGGAGTCGTAGACAAGACTTATGGGAGATGAGACGTAGAGGCCATTTAGAGACATAAACATGGAGATCGGAGTTTGTGCCTTCGATCTGTAAACAAGACTTGTGGGCGATGAGACATAGAAGCCATTTAGAAACAGAAAAAAATCAGAGATCGGATTCTGGCTCTTGGAGTCTATCTAAACAAGGCTTGTAGGAGATGGGACCTATAGATGCGGACGAGAGGCGTTTGGCTCTTGGAGTCGTAAACAAGATATGTGGAGCCTAGAGGCCATTTAGAATCATTTAGACACATAAAAATGGAGATCTGTTTTCATCGCAAGATTCGAGCTGGCTTTTGTTACATCCTTCTCAGGTCTTGTCTTTTTTGTTCTCATGTGCAATGTCATTTGCATCTCAAGATGAAAATGTGGCCTGCGTTGGAGTTTCTATACGCAAGTTTCTCAATTTTGGTGGGTTTCAGCCCTAAATTTGTTGGTTTCGTTTTTTTTTTAAATGTGTCGCTGTGGTACCGTGCGCATGGCGCTGCAAAGTGATTCGCTTCTAAGGAGTCCAACCGCAGGTTCCAACCACTGGTAGGCACGCATGCACACAGAACGTTAACACTTCCCCACTTCCCCATCATCAACGTAACATCATCAACGGGCTACACGGAACGTTTACGCTTCCTTCCCCACCCCTGGCTCCATCATCAATGTACCATCATCAACGCTTTAGACGGAACGTTTACGCTTCCTTCCCCACCCCCGGCTCCATCATCAACGTAACATCATCAACGGGCTACACGGAACGTTTGCGCTTCCTTCCCCACCCCTGGCTCCATCATCAACGTAACATCATCAACGGGCTACACGGAACATTTACGCTTCCTTCCCCACCTCCGGCTCCATCATTAATGTACCATCATCAGCGCGTTACACGGAACGTTTACCCTTCCTTCCCCACCCCCGGCTCCATCATCAATGCAACATCATCAACGGACTACACGGAACGTTTACGCTTCCTTCCCCACCCCCGGCTCCATCATCAACTAACATCATCAACGGGCTACACGGAACATTTACGCTTCCTTCCCCACCCCTGGCTCCATCATCAATGTAACATCATCAACGGGCTACACGGAACGTTTACGCTTCCTTCCCCACCCCCGGCTCCATCATCAATGTAACATCATCAACGGGCTACACGGAACGTTTACGCTTCCTTCCCCACCCCTGGCTCCATCATCAATGTAACATCATCCAATCCCGACCCCATCATCAATGTAACGTCATCAAGGTAACATCAGGATACGTGTTTTACGTGATGCCAACACTTGCGCACCCCCTACCCCATCATCAACGCGACGCAATATCATCAATGTAACATCATGAACCATGTTACACGTCAAAACCTGCGTCTTCCTTATATGGCTTTCGGGCCCTCGAATTGTGATGAACTGTGGATGGAAGGAGCGACAGTGGCTGTGATGGGTGTGCCAGAGAGCTTGGCCTATGCTGAAATTGCGGGGCTCCCTCACGTGCCCTGGTGGCATATTGTGGCAGCCATTGTAGGATGTAGAAAAAGGTAGAAGAGTCTCAGATGAGGACTCTGTTCTTAAGTTGAAAGCACTTTATAGACTACATACATAGATGATGATATGACGCGCATCTCTCCAAGCGACATGGCAGTGCGGGGGACCAGTGCATCAATCTGAAATCTGAGGTATATGGACTGTGACTTGGCTGCCTTGGCCTGTTAAAGATACGTTGTTGCACTATGTTGTGCTATCCTCGCAGAGTCTGAAAGACAGCTAGTCTCCATGTTCTGTTGGGCATTGGAGATTTACCGAGATTTAAGACTGTAGAGACTACCACACAAAGCCCAGAACTTTGGAGTTGCATCAGATACGTTGGATTCGACTTTGCAAGGTATGCCTTGGTGATGCCTCAGCTGGTCTATTCATTCTTGGGCATGTCAAGAAAGCGGCTTGGCATTTTTTTGGGCTTTGTTAGTGCTATGCTTGCAGGGTTTTGGTTGAGGGGTTCGGTTACAACGTGCTCTCAACCTTTTCGCATCCACTTGCTTGAGCAGGTTGATGGTTGGCCCTGTGGCTATGATATCGCTTTTGCTGCAAGAGGGTCTTGAGGGTAGTATGGTGGCTTGGTTGGACGGAGTTGCTGTGGAAAGGCCAACAATTGTGATAGATTTACGGACAGAACATGAAACGACACTATCTGCTTGCAGCGAGGATCAATATCAATGTCCTCTTTGGCACAATCAGACCCACAGCGAGGTGGAAAGACAGCGACATGTGCCTAGTCCGGCAAACTCTTCACCCTGACATTGATACATTCACGCACTTTATATCATATTATTATATTTCTTTAAGGCGCCTATAGTGTGGTTCGTTTCCTCAGAGCTTGTTTTCGCTGCGTTTTTGTTTGCTCAGCAACTCGAGAAACCGGGAATATTTTACCAGAAAACTTTGATCTAGTGCAAAACGAGTGCAACAAGATGCAACGAAATGCAACACGTATATGATTTTAAAGCATTATATATATATATATGTATATATATATATATTATATTGTATAATCACACTCTCTGATAATTTCACACCCCTTGGCGCTTCTGCGGGCAAGTGTTGAATGGCTAGGTTTGCCAGGAGAAGTACGTAGATCTTGCAACTTGTTCGCAGCGCAGCCAGTTGAATGCACTATGCGCCATTCCATGCCGTTCCATGCCATTCAACCCTGGTAAGCAAGAACAACGTTTGACTGCCTCCACTAGCATGCACACTCAAGCCTTTACGACAACATGTTTGCTTTTGCATCTCTTTATATCTCTTTGCTTTATTGTTTTGTTCGTGCCCAAATTGACACTGCCTGCCATCGAGTTTGTGACATTTAAATTATGTTCTGCAGGCCATTTTGCAATCACTCTTGTGCGGCTGCTTTTTGACGCTCTTTTGCGTCACGTGGCAGAAGGAAAGGGAAAAGGAGTACTTTCTGATTCGTGTGAGATTTCTCAACCGCGATGGTTATAAATTTGATGTTGCACTTTCATGAATGGAGTACTTCCGTACAGTGCTTTGTAGGAGAGCAGCACATGTTTGTATGTCCACAACACAATGCTGCAGAATGGAAGCTGGCTCTCCGTAGGTACTTCAGCTTGGTTTTCTGCTGAAATTCTTGGGGCACCCAGTGACTTGGTTTAGTTTCAGGTTCGGCCGCTTTGGTGTGTACTGCAATCGAGAGGAAGTTTGGAACCAAAACTTTCTCCAGTTGCAATCTGCTGATTACTACGCAATCATGTAGTAGAGCAGTTGATGTCAGCGAGTCCAAAAATGGTCTCGTGAGACGCATGCCTCTACTTCTCAAGACACTGTAGATGTCACCCTAGTGCCGTAACCGTTTTATCAACTTTCCTTATTAGCACGTTGGTGTGCACTACTGCTTTGCTGCTATGCTACAGAGGGTCTAGTTGCTAAGTTGCACTTTTGCCTGCACCTGGTCAATTGGTACATGAGTTGTAATTGGTTGAAGTACTATTCTGAAACTCCTCTGGATTGTGCAACTAGGTTTGTGCAACTACTTGGCCATATTGTGCAACTATTTTTGAGCAACTATTGTTTTGCAAGTCATCGGATTTGGAAACTAATTTTGCAGAGCTGTTCCCGGTTGGTTGGGACGGGTTTGGTGGGGGCAATAAAATTTCTGTCTACTTGCGCAGTATGGATGCTACGCTGAGTAGTTCCGAAATACAATCTTCAAAGTTTCACAATATCAGCTTCACATTATCAACTACAAGGTTGAAAATACAACCTCCAAGTTTCACAATCCGAGTTTTACAACAGAACCGTCCAGTTTCAAGATACAGCATTGACCGTTTAAGTTTTATTTCCGTTCGCTTTCATCTTTGCCAGAAGGATATGTGGCAGTGGAGGTATGTGCGCATGCGGATACAGAATGAACATACTGTAATATGTATATGTGTATGTATGTGTATGTGTATGTGTACGTGTACGTGTATATGTATATGTATGTATATGTATATGTATGTATATGTATATGTATGTATATGTATATGTATATGTATGTGTATGTGTATGTGTATGTGTATGTATATGTGTATGTGTATATGTATGTGTATGTGTATATGTATATGTATATGTATATTAATATTATATGCACATGTATTTACATACATACATACATACATGCATGCATGCATGCATGCATACATACATACATACATACATACATACCTAACCTTACCTAACCTAACCTTACGTTACCTTACCTTACCGTACCGTACCCTACCCTACCCTACCCACCCCACCTACCTACTTACCTGCCGACCCACCCACATACCTACCTACCTACCTCCCTCCTACCTACCTACCTGCCTGCCTGCCTACCTACCTACCTACGTACCTACCTACGTACCTACGTACCTACGTACCTACGTACCTACGTACGTACCTACGTACCTACGTACGTACCTACGTACCTACGTACCTACGTACCTACGTACCTACGTACCTACGTACCTACGTACGTATACGTACGTATACGTACGTAGTATACACATACACATACACACACACATATATATATATATAGATTTCATACATGATTTTATTCTATATGATAGATGCTTGGAACATGCTCCAATTGTCACCGAGGCGCGAAGCGCTTTGCGGGATTTTTTATGCGGTGGGCGTACTTGTGTAGGATGCAATCTGGGGATGCTTCACGCAATGGCGTGGCTGCGCAGCTCTGTAGAGTAGTGCCAGACAGAGAAGATTGTTTTGCGCAAATCTATAGTGTGGTGCTGGTGCCTTGCGGTTTTGGAATGCTTGAATAGAATTGACTACTGTATATAGTTCAGCACCATTGATCTTCAGAATGGATGGTCGAAATAGTACGTGTTAGGCGGAGCAGCTTGCAGAGCACTGAACACCCATCTGAGGCCCCAATCACCAAGCAGCCAATCAAACAAGCGATCAACCATGCCAACATGCCAACATGCCAAGATGCCACCGAACCAATCAATCCATCCATCCATGACTGAATCAAGCAGTCAAAACATAAGTCAAACAGTCCATCCGTGATCAATGAAACCTCAGTTGTATTGAACCAAGCAAAACAAACAATAACACCAATATAAACAAATCAAGAACCACACAATACACCAATCAACAAACCAATCAATAAACCAACGAGTACAGTAACCAACAAACTGATCAACAAACCAGGCAATAAGCTAATCAAGCAACCAACCGATAAACCAACAAGGAACCAATGAAACAACCAAGAACGAGCGAACTACTCAATCAGTCACTCCAACCAACCACCAGCAGTCATGCGCAATCAGTCAATTAATTGATGAGGCAATCACTCAATCATACAGCGCGGCGCACACCCTTCCAAAAAGATTCCTTTGCATTCTAGTTGCTTTCGTTACCTCAGACAACTCTGCACTCCCTAGTCCGACTGCTACTTGTGCATCCACAGACATCTGCGAATACATAATATTATCACCTCGGCCATGTTTGCAGCGGAATCTCGAGGTTTATCCAGGTCCTTCTGATGCAGAAGGTTCCCGTACTGTCAGTTTCCTTCTGCTGGCTCTAGATCTGAGGTTATCAGTGGATTCTCAAGTGGTTCAGCAATTGTGATTATGCTTCTTGGACAAAAATCATTGCAGCATTCCGGAAAAGAAAGATCAATTTGCAATATCCTTGTCTCTTTGAACACTTTTGTTCTTCGATGTCCTTTGCACAGAATTAATTGCTAACGTCAAGCTGCAGCAGCTAGTGACTGCTAGTGTGTTCTGAGTGACGGGGTGCCAATTGACCCAGCAGGATCGGTCAAAAGGTGTTCCCAGTCCATGTCAGCATTGACATTCGTCATGATCCTGCAGACCCTGCTTTCGTGTTGCCGTCGGATTCCATCGGATTCTGCTAGGTTGCACCAGCTGAAGAACTTCGTGGGATATGAAGCGACTTGACCTGTAGATTGATTATGATTGATTACCCGATTGACTGATCTTTCTCGCAATATGATTCCAGCTGTCTAAAAAAGTTTCTGCTCGATGGCTGGGTACTCGGAAGATGTTTAGTATTTGACTTAGTTGCTTTAGTAACTACATGTAACTAATACAAAACTTATAACGTATCCAAGACTTTTGCATTGTTTGTTTCCTCTCTTTTGGCCGGCTGCAATACCGTGCAATGCCGTGCAAGGTGGCAAGCTCGGCATCCCGACGCAATTTTTGGGAAGCGAGCCGATTTTGGGCTCTGACGCTGACAAGCGACAGAAGGTTGAATATGTTGAATGTTGAAGATATGAATGTATCACAATGTATCAATATGGATGATTAATGTGTTATTCATGTAATTGAAATGTATTGTGCCTTGTTTGTCTCCGAGGAATTTCCGATCTTGAAGATGTGGGCCTATGCTTCGAAAGCGAGCGAAGTTCAGCCAATGACTCTCGGGCAATTTGGCTACAATTGCGATTCAGCACATCATACCTAGACAGCCAGGGCAAACCATAGGTGAGATCTATATGGGACGGCCCTTTCAATCCTAGCTCAACCATGCTTGACCATCGCAAAGCTGCAAGTCGGAGCTGTCCCCATTCTACCTCACACCAAGGCTTGGGCTGCTCTTCACAATTTGTCTAATAGGACTTCGGAAGATAGGAATCAAATGCGGCTGCAAGTTGCTGGGTTCTTTAGGGCCACTGCTCAGCTGTGTCTCCTGGCAAGAGACCCGATTGTTTTTTCTGGGCTGATTCTGTCTGATTGTTTGATACATTTGAGACAGCTCAGATTCTCAGAGGTTGACCATTTTGCGGATCAATGACATCGCCATACAAAAATCATGTTGTTCGGATATTTTTATGTCATCGCTCAGACGATCTGCCACGACATTTCAATTGAAGCATGGAGGAAAATCCGTAAGCAAGTGTATGCAGGGTAACACAAAATAAAACAAAGATCAATGTGATTTACTTTGTTTCAGACTTTGTTTAAGATCATTTCAGGTCATTGGTGTCCTGTGTATCTACTTCTGCAAGCCTTTGCAGCACATAGAAGGACTCTTGGACTCTGCGCCTCATCCGTGTGGGAATATTTCAATATGTTTCAATACATAGGAAATCCGAAAACATTTCCCGGAAACCCTTCGGAGACCTACCGGAATCCGGTATGAAGACTTCTTGGGCAAGATAGCGCTTCATCAGTGCGCTTAGTCTTGCAGCTACCTTGCTCGTGTGATCCAATTTTTCTTGTTTGATTTTGTGTCTTGATCAGTATTTTGCAGGTGAATGCAGTCCCAGAACCCAATTCTCTTACGGGTCATGATGGACGGATGATATGCGTATGCCATGCCCCATCAAGAGCCTACTGTTTCTTATGCATAATCTTCGCTGATATGTATCATCTTCGCTGATATGCATCATCTTCGCTGATACCCAAAATTTTCTGGAATACATATGAATACTTGAAACCTATTTCATGCAATTGCCATGGTAAATATGGAAATGGTTGTGGCCAACGCAAAAAAACATGATGATAAAAAGCAAATCAATATTATGCATATACCATGACAAAAAATACGCATGGTGAAAGCGGAACTTCATATCTTTGCCGTGATGGATTTATTTCTTGTGGATGTATGATTTGCCTTTTGCGAGTTTATGTTTTGTCTCTTTTGGATTTATGATGTCCCTCTTGTGTAGTTATATCCTTCCCTTGTGGGCCTATAATGTTCTTTCCTGAGTTTATTTTTTTTTGGCAAATATATGTATTCGGGCTCTGCATTCATGCTTTGACCTCTCGTGGGCTTACTATCTGGGGCGCTGGGTTTATATTTTCGCTCTTGTGAATTTCTGTGCTGACGCATTGGATTAAAGCCTGGTGGGTTTATGATTTCACCTTTGGTTTATGGTAGATTGTTTTGCTCCAATCCCAATTTAAAGCATCGCAGCAGAAAAATAGCACAAGGTATGTGCCATTGATTTACTAAATCGTTCAAAAGAGACTAGGGAGGTTCACATCCATCCAAATGATGCAGGGGCATGACATACACATTTTATTATTCCTCAGAGAGAGAGAGAGAGAAACACACACAATCTAGTCATGCGTAGATATCTGACACATCAGAGTTACCTCCTGCAAACAAATCAAGCGTGGATTTGACATCAAATGAAGCATCCAGAGAGAGAGAGAGAGAGAGAGAGAGAGAAGAGAGAGAGAGAGAGAAGAGAGAGAGAGAGAGAGCGAGGGAGGGAGGGAGGGAGATAGATGGATGGATGGGTGGATGGATAGACAGACAGATAGATAGAGAGAGAGAGGTTCATCAAAGCTATGGATCTCCATATTCGGCGGCTCACTCGCAAACATGACCATACCTTTATGTACTTGTTTTTTGGCCCCGAACCCAGACCTATACTATATTCAGGAGATCGATTTAATTTTGTTCGGGTATATTGCGTACTCTCATACTCAGCAAATACAAAAAAAAGCTTCAAGCAATGAAGTGTCAGAAGGCTTCAGAAGAAGATACCAAAATGATCCGAAATGCGACCACAAAAGGCCCAAAAAGGCCAAAAGGTCCCTAAGCATTGCAGGGAAACTTGCTGACCATCAATGACATCAATTGCCTCTGTAGGCTTTTGAATTCAAGGCGATCTTTTTTGGAGGAACGCTTTTTCCCTGGCCTTTTCCTTCTTGAAAGCAGAAAGAGAAACAAAAAAAAATCCGACCACTAGGCGAATCAATCCTGGGTGGTGAACTTAGAGTGCTGGAAACGGACGATTCTAAGTCGCTTTGAGACAGCAAAAAGGCAAGAAACACGACTCATTGAACACGCAAATGGGTTTGATTTTTGTTTTCCAAAGTTAGAGAACAGTTAGCGGTTCTTTCGGAGAGGCGGCTTTGAAGAATTTGAGGCATAATCAAGGCAGACGATTTCACCCAAGGGTTCCCCATCAATGGTACAATCTTTCTTCTTGCTTGGTTTAAAGTGCTTTGAACCACTTTTCAACCATTCCAACAGTTCTGCCTAAGGGAAGAGAAACATTTGCATATGAATATTTTTGCGCTTGCTATCATGGACAGTACTGATGCATTTTTGGATGGACTATCCTGACAAAAAATAACGGACTTTGAAGGCAAAGGTGCCATTTGTATTCCGTACATTTACACTATTTATCCATCCATCCATACTTACATACGTGAGGTGCGCGCGTGTGTGTCTGTGTGTGTGTGTAACATCTAAGTAGATGTAAAACTTCTCCTTTTTCTTTTTTCTTTCTTCTCCCTTTCTAATAGAGCAGGGGGTGCCAGGGATGCACACTGGACTGGCACCAACGAAGACGCCATTGTGTCATCTGTGATATCGATGGGGTTGCTCATCGACGTACCTGCTATTTTTCATATCATTTCTGCAATGGGAAGTAGCTAACCCAAGAACCACCATGCTGTCGTTTGGTCTTTATTTTATCATATTTGATGTCGATTCAGGTCACGAATGTCATTCGGGAGAACTTCCATTATTCGAAGGGTACTACGTAGGTTAATTTGTTTCTCATCTAATTTGCACGTTTACAGGACTCAGTTCCTGATGGATCTATTCAAAGATCCAATTTTGTCTAGTGTGGAATGTACTGTGATGTAATGTGATGTACTGCAATGTACGTGTCAAGTGTGTATTGCAACATCATCCGCTGCTTTGTGCTGGAATGGAACCGAAATCGTAGATGGCATGGTCTGGCATGGTTTGGCATGGTATGGCATCATGTGGCACGGTATGGTGGCATGGTATGGCATGGTGATGCATGGAAAGGCATCATATGGCAAAGTACTGCACCGTATGGCATGGTATGACATGGTATGCCATAATATGGAATGGTAATGCATGGTAATGCATGGTAAGGCGTCATATGGCATGGTATGGCATCCTATGGCATGGCATGGTATGGGATACTATGGCATGGCACGGTATGGCATGGCAATGCATGGTAAGGTACCATATGGCATGGTATTGCATAGTATGACTTGCCATATCATGGCATGGCATCGTATGGCATGGTGTGTCACGGTATGATTGTATGGCCTGGTGTGGCATGGTATAGTACGGCAGGGTATTATGTTTAGTGTGGTATCGCACGGTATGCGCCTACGTGTGTGTTCGTTCTTTTTGCATGCAACCACAATTCCTTTCCACAGGATTGGAGATCATTGGAGACATACCGGGAGGATCTCTGCCTTCCTCCCTTCCGGTATTCTCAAGATGGACTTGGCAAGATGTGAGAGGAAGTTTACCGCTCTCGGCTACTATTGCCCTTATAGGCACGGGGTGTGCGGTGGATCGTTCTACAACAGCCATGTCGGATCTGACCGGCACAAACTCGGCGGGAAAGAGAAAGTGACAGAAGAACAACCAGAAGCCTCCGCATGCTCTTTTGATGTGGCAATATAAGGGACAACCCCAGTCATCAGTCATCTCACAGTAGATTTTGAGAGTATTTTGAGTGTCGAGACAACAACACACTGAGCAGCAAGAATCTGACATGAGCTGGTTTGCAAAAGAGGGTACTTCTTGTTTCTGCCGTTGGGCTGTGTAAGTCGCAGCTTGGTTCGCAGGTTTTCTGGAAGCATTTGCAACTGCGCAGAACTTGGCAAAGCAGCAGGGTCACTCAACCGAAAATGAAGCGATGGTGGCATGCAGCACAAATCAGCACACATGACCATCATGAGCTGGCTTCCAGTTGACTGCCAAACAGTTTTTCGGTTCCAGGTCTGTGGGTATCTCCCACGTTCGAATGAGGTTTGGTTTGAAATCATGCTTGCCGCAGTTGCATCATCGGGACAAGAGGAATCATGGACCTGAACTAAGGGGAAACTTTTATAGAACAAGGATCTGTACTTGTAACGCTCTTTGAACAAGAAAGATTTGGCGATAAAACTTCAGATCATTTTGTGACTGGAACAATGCATTTAATCTTGACAACATATACAGAATGATAGCTATATAGAATTTGTTTTGAATCCAAGGCTAGGACTTGCATGTGAGGTTTAGGTTGTTCAAGTGGACTGGAGGAAGGGGGCATGAGGTGTCAGGGATTGCATGTCGTAGTCTCCAACTGGTCATTTGGTTTTCTATATAT
>Ga0126342_10018263_pt1 | contig 12041 bp, 10 predicted proteins | sample Cyp1metagenome_FD_92528 | JGI IMG/M metagenome (GOLD analysis project Ga0126342, IMG submission 92528) | Coral microbial communities from Lord Howe Island, Old Settlement Bay, Australia - Cyphastrea 1 metagenome | ecosystem: Host-associated > Invertebrates > Cnidaria > Coral ... | reverse complement strand
CCCCCCCAGCTAAAGCTGATATAGCGACTGCTATATTAACAAATGTCATTGAGCATTTAGTGTTGCTGTTTTGCCCCCCAATAAGCACGCCTTCACCGCCAAAGCGGTGTGGGCGGATTATACTGTAAAATTGTATACTTGTATGATATGTATCTCATACCATGAAGGATCCCTTGCCAAAGTTCTTGGTTCTGTGAAGCTGCAGGAGATGCCATGCTTGCCAGCTGAAGTTGTCCCTTGAAAGCATAAAGACTGGAAGTCAGATTGAGGGCAGCCTGTGGCAAAGTATGCATGACACTTTTGAAACAAAACCCTAAGAATCCTGACAGCAGAATCTCACCAGCTTTTCATTTGTACTTTTCCGATTCATTGTATTACATTCCTTAAGAGCACAATGGTTCTGACTAGTTGGAATCGGGACAACTCCAACAAGAACTAGCTTTTCCCGCTTGAGTTGGTTCGAAGCATGCCCTCCTTCGCTGTCGAGGTCAATGCACGGATAGGACGTTGGGGCCTCAGATGACACGAAAACAGGTTAAAACCAGTGCTCCAAGAGATGTCCCTCATAGCTCAAGATGTCTGTGATCATTACCAGTTCGGATGGACTTACAATTACAACACTGCTGAATGGTCAACAAGCAGACCCTCAATTGAGATCACCACAAGCAACATGTTTTGACCTCGATGTGCCAACGGGAAAAAATCTGGTCAAATCCGACACCTTCAAACATCTTCAAACAATTCTCACATATCCATCCCGGTCCATCCCGCCTGCGCCCAGTTGTATCCTGCAATGCTTCTGATGCATTGATCGAATGCGCCACTGCCTCACTCAGTGGAACTGTTGGCGGTTTGTCCTTCAAATTTTCTGCACAGTGCTCACAACGGGAACAAATAACACCAAATAACACGATCAGAACGTATTAGAACAGATTCCACGCTGTCCGGCTACATTCGCGATATTTGTTCAAAAGCTGCCGAATTAAGGCGCTGAAAGCGCACATCCTGGAGCACTTGGACGCGTCCAGAGCTTCAGAGCATGAGAGGATGAGTGGTGCAATGAATGGCAATGATGCATTGCAATGCATTGCAATGCACATATGAAACGGCCTCAAGATGCTTCAAACAATTGAATGCAGGTATCAGGCTTGGGAAGCCTCAATGGCTGCAAACCAAGCCCAGGACTGCTTTCCCGCAGTTCATGTCGATCAGGTTAACAGATGTTTGTGATTCACATTGTTTGATGATCCGGTTTCAGGAAGTGAAGAATGGGCTCCATAATCCGTTTGATGCGGGAGCGGCAAAGCAGGCCCTTGCATGTGATTTTGGTCCCTTCTTTTTCTTTAAGGTTAACCGGTTAACCTTTTATATAACTTTTTGCTGCCGGTATTTTGGTACCTTCCCTTCTGAAAAGATCTCTTTGGTTTGAGAGCATCAATGATGGGGCGATTCAACCTGTACTGTAGACCTTGCCCTCTTAGACTGAACTTGCTCCTAGTCTAGGGAGGGGCGCCATCAGTTTAGTGAGTGTGAGCCCCGTGGTTGATGGCATTTCTGTGCATTCCACCTGTGCCCTCTGCACAGGTGGCACTGCGCCGAGCTCTGGGTCATGCTCTTCCATTGGAAGTTGCTGACAGCGCAGCTAAGGTGCCACATGGGCCATACTGATCTTGTGCCTCGATGGCGTTGGGCTCCCATCCATAGCATTCATGGATCTGACATGACCGTACCCTCCAACAAGTGACCTGATGGGCAACGTCACCGATGCTCCATGTTTGCCCAAACTGTATTCTAGCATGCATGTCCACCGTGCAAGACATGAACTGTGGCTAGTATATAGTTTGAGGATGTCAAATACACAGCGTTGGACTCAGCTGTTTTTGGCTTTCATTGTTCAGCGTGAAAGATGTGCAACGGATTCTAACAAACCATCATCTTGGGCTGAGGAGCTGCAAGCATTTCGTAGGTCAATACCGTTCCGTGGCATGTAGAAGAATGTGAATGCACATTACGAATAGGCGATGGAATTCATCGAAGCGTACCGTATAGCACTGGCCATGGTACAAAACTTAAAACTCGACAATGGCTGATACAGGTAGTCATATATGCGACCAGGCTAAAGGGAACGAATCGTATAACGTATAAGTAAATAAATAGATTCAATAAACATATAATAAATTATAACAATATATAATGATAATATATATATATATACACATACTAATATCTTCCCACAAAACATTGATGTGACATGATGAGACTAGAGACTTCACTGTACAATTTGTGAGTGCAACGCATGACCTGAATCTGTAGGCAGAGAAGGCACCTCAGGCCTTGCAATCCATGGCAGAAGAAGCCAAGTCAAGGGTCGTGCTTCCATCGTGCTCCATCCCTCACTATCTCTGGTCTTATCATGTTTTATCACGTCTTGTCAATTCTTTTCTCAAGATTGCAATGTGTCAATGTGTTGGAACCTACAACGCTCGGATTTTGCGCATTCTTGCAGAAAGCTATGTCTGGTGTGCTGCATGAACAGGTACTTGGCACCTGTCGCAGCAAAGGACCAGAAGCGACAAATACAGCTGTGATGTGCTGTGCTGTGCTATGATTCGATTGACAACGGCTCAAGCACTTTGGGAAACCGTTGAGCCTCGATGCGACTCGTTGAGACTCGTTGAGACTCGTTGAGACCTGAGAACTAGCTCAACGGATCTCAAAGGTCCACACTTTCTCTTTCTCAGATCTTTCTCAAATCTTTATAATCTTTTCTCAAGTTCTCCAAGTCTTTCTCAATGTCTCTGTTTTCTCAGTGCGGCGCACCGCTGGGACTGCCTGGGAGCACCACACCTGACAGGAGAAAGACCCAAAGGAGTCGGGCAAAAAGCGCAAGGCTGAATCTGTTGAAATCTGTTGAAAGGGGCTCACGTCTCATGTTGTCTCATGATGTCTCATATCTCATCATCACTTTGTCATTGCACGTGCCCCTCATCACTCCTACAATGGCTTCAAACACTTCAGTGTTACACTGCTACTCTAGCCTCGGCCTTTGGACCTGACAGCTCTGTACAGGCTGTGTGATCCCCGCGATCTAGTTCTTTAGTCTTTAGTCTTTAGTTGTTCATTTGTTGCACATCTTGCCTACTCCAATGTGTTGTGGAAGGCTGATGCGCCAAGTGCTTCTCCCGGTGTGGATGCAGGCACAGAAGCAGTTTTGTCAGAGATGTGCCATGTCAGTTTTGTCAGAGAAACGGAGCCGCAGTTTGAAAGTTTTGACAGCACGATCTGCGACCTGCTGCGACCTGCGACTTGCCCAGGCACATTTGGAAAAGCCCATGCATCCGCAGAGACGCAGGAGTACCGCTGGCATCTTCTCGCCGGGCGCTCAACGATCTGCCAACAACTTGCCGCACAGGGTTCCGCATCATTTCCTCATATTTCCGCATCATTCTACTTTGAGCATTTTGAGCATTGAAAAGGCGCTCGACTTTTGACGAAACCATTCTACTTGTAGCATTTTGAATGAATTGGGAGACGCCCATGATTTGGCATTGTGAGTGTAGAATAGTGTAAACGACTGCATGCATTGAAGTGGCATAGCGTAACTTTAGCTATTGCTATAAACATCTGCCAAGCACGAAGCATTTTTGATCTGAGGCATACAGCCTAAGACCTGGTACGACTTTGGGAGCAGCTGATCCATCCAAATCCTCATCCAGCAAGGCGGCGCACATTGAAATTGTTCCAGAAACAGTCCTTGTTTGGAATGAAATGCTTGACATATCTTGACATTGCCCGAGATTTTGAGAGCAAGATTTGCAAGGACAAGCTGAACTGCAGCTGAACTTCAAAGATATGCTTGGGATTGAAGACTCACAGTATAATTATCGACTAGACAGACCTGCCCATCAAACGAAGCATTTCCATTTCATTGTAAACAATAAGAAGCATTTGGACACTATTGGAAAAATCCATGTCAAACTCCTATGGGGATTGTAATGGGCCGATTGAATCCGATTGATTGAGAGGGCAGATTGAGTGTGAAATCGAACCGCTTCATGCAGAGCGTTGAGGCACCTGCGCAGAAGACTGCGAAGGGAACAGAAAATCGACCCTCAGGCGCCCAGCAGGGCCATCAGTTTTGTTGTGCCCATCAGGGGGCCCGTCATTTTGGAAGAGGTGCTGGGATGAGAAGTGTCAACTCGACATAGCCACTGCACGAAAAGACTTACGAAACCAGACCATTTCTAATCATGAATCAAGACATTTACAAAACGGATGTGAATCAATATGATATCTCTGAATGAATCCAGAGTCTAGAGATGTCTAGAGTCTTGAGTTTGAGTGCCCTCGAGAGGTTTTGGTGGGACCTGGGCTCCCCTAGGCTGGGCGAAACTTGCTGACAGCTTGACACCGAAGCGATGTGAAAGGAGCCACACCCTGCGCAGGTGGGACAGTTCCACCCGGACATACAGACTACTCCTGGTACAACGCGCAGAGTGGAACGAAAGAGGCCGATACTGCCGATACTGTCCTTGTTTGGATAGGTTGGCAAGGGTTGGCATGGGTTGGCTATGGTTGGCTTGTGTTCGCTTTGTGTTGTGGTGAGCACTCCACCAACTTCCACTAGTTCGTGCTACCCAGACAAATTCTCCTGGTATTCTGGTCATTTCTGGTCTAGGAATTTACTGTATGTTGCATTGTGTTGCATTGTGTTGCAACGTTGCTTGCAGGGCTTTTCAACCATTTGGGCTGCAAAAGATTTGCAGTGTCCACCTGGCCACACACCTTATTCCTGGCAGAAGGCTGGTGACAAGACTTTTCAAGAGCTATGAAGAGCCAAGACTCCAAATAGAGCAAAGTGAAGAAGCAAAGCGAAGTGAAGCAAAATTGAATTGAATCGATGCTTTTTGATCCTTCAATCATCTTCAAGGTATCCAAAGATATCCATGCAGTGCAAATATACTGTATTTTTGGTGCATTTGCTGCGACATTGCGACTGCTGTCCAGGCGATGGGAGGTGCTTCAGCTCCTTCTGCACCAGCTCCTAATAAGGCAGTTCAAACGAAGCATACGAAGCACACCAGCCACTGTAAGAAACCAACTTGGGCAAGAACGGGATAGTGCATCAATGTGCACCTCTGCTGCAATGCACATCACAGATTAACGTAGATAATCAATGAGAATCATACATAGTGCATAGCTGCAGCGCAGTCTATGCATGTCCATGCATGGTTTCCGGCCTTTGCGGGGAGGTGAAGGCCAATCAGACTGAGAAGGTTGAAACAGCCGCAAAAGCAAAGCCTGCAAAGGCCGGCAGCCGGCACTTGGGCTCAAAGTAAGGACATCTCAGTCTCATTTGGCGTTTGTTTGACCAAACTTTGACTGCATAGTGGTGCGACTCCAAACGAGAATAATTAGATACATTAATAGTGTACTGTATATATATATATATATTATAGTATTATATATATACACTGTATATTATAATATTATACATATATAGTAATTTCCATATCTATATATCACATGACTATAAGTATTATAGGTATAATTTTCAAACCTTCAGAAGTAGGAGTCTTGTCTCCCATGCCACGTATTTCCAGGTAATCCAGCGCTTTACTAGAATGGCCAGAAGGAATAGAACGAGAAAGACAGCACACGATCCCAATGATTTCCCTGAACTCTGCCGGGTGCCAAACCAAAGATGTTAAGTAACCGATACTGTACCAGTCCCACTCACGTCAGGCCAAGCTGAAATGAGTGGGATGTTTCCCTCCATTTCCCTCCTAAGCATTGCAGGCTCCCGCTGCTCCCGCTGCTCCATCCGCCCCTGCAGATGGAAAGGAGGAGTGCCTGCCAAATGGAGTTTGTACATGTAAAATATGTTAAAATATCATGAAACATAAAATCAATTAACATCATATGAATACATCCATATGAATGTCATTTGGAGTTGGAAAGGTTCAATTCTGTTGCTGCGACCCTGCCAGGCTGCCCTTGCAAAGATCGATCTGCGTTGTGGGCGCATCCTTGAGTGCAGCAAAGTTCCTGATGCAGATTCTCTATATTTGTTGAAGGCGTACCAGCAATTTCCTTGCATTCCTTCTGCCTCCATAATATCATATTTCATATCATATTTCATGAGATCTCAGCAGAATCAAAATTGAATGAATTCCTCCTTATGCTCAGATCAACATCGGAGAGGATCAGCCCCGACAGGCCAGGAGCGGCCAAACCAGTCCAAAAAATAAGGATATTGATGATATTGCCATTGCGCTTGCTGTCACTTCTTGCCACTTCCAGTTGGTCTGGACTTGTAAAGGTTGTCTCATCGCTGGTGGGGCACTACACAGCTGACGAGCTCCAAAACAGACAGGTGCGAAGACGGAAAGAATTAGGTACGCAGCATATCGCTGCATAGCATAGCACGTGGAACAACGTAGAACACGGTAGAACATTGCCGAACGAGGAGAGTTGAAGACGAAGAGCACTGATTTAGACCCAACAACAATTCTCTCTATGAGACCGCCGGGTTATGGGAATGAACACATATTATTATAAGCTGCCGAACGAATACAGCGGAGAATCTACTGCACCGCAAACAAGTTTACACATGCAAGCAGTGTCACATTGTGACACCATACTGGATACGATCCAAGATATTCGGAGATATTTGTGGAGATACTGAGGTACAAAAGACATCCTTTGACACAGAATCCATTCTGTACGCGTGTCGCTGCTTTCTTGAAGACAACTAGATAGCAGATAATGATAAAACCATCAATGACCCTTGCAAGACCTGTAAAGGAACGCATTGTAGGGAGAGCAGCTCCTCCGATGTGCATTGCTGCAAAACATTCCGCTTTATGCAACAGACCTGCCTGCCTGCCTGCCTGCCTGCCTGCCTGCTCACAAACACTTGGAACGCGGTTGAAAGCGAGTTGTCGTCTCTGATGCCAAAAGCACCCTTCGTTGTGGAAGGTTGTCGTGTACTGCAACATCAAACCTGGCAAGATGAGAGGTCTGGAAAGTCAGGCATGAGCAGCATGTGGCAGTATTATGCGTGCCTGGCACTTCTGTGTGTGTTTGTGTGTCATTTTTATTGCTGAGAGGGCAGAGTTGTATTCTTCAGTGCTGCTTTTTGCAAAGTTCAGGCAATGGTCCTGGCTGCCACGAAAAATAAAGGTGAGAAGGACACGGTTCTTGTCAATGCAGGGCTGTTGTCCCCAGATGTACGGAAACAATAAAGACCCATAACTGTACATATGTACAGTAACTTCAGCAACCTGTGTCGGAGTCTGAACTCAACATTCAATGAGTCAATGAGAGCTTGTGCGAGGATGAAATCTGCGAACTGCTAGATCCACCAGCCGGCTGTGCAGAGGCAATTGCAATATCCCGTTGAGGTAGACTGAGTAATCAGCAGTGAGTAGCATTGTTCGTAGCATGCCAATTGTTGCTCCAAGCGCCAAGTGTTTGCAGGGCACCCGACCGCTTGTGGGTGAGTTGGAAGTGGGCAGTGCAAGCGACGGCGTGAGCGTCAAGTACATTTCAAAGGCACGCACCCATTGTACTCATTCGGTGGCTGCAAAAAAAGCACACATCAAAGATGCAGCCAAACCTACGTACAGTTTCTGTGATGGGTCAAGGAGGGTAAATGAGTGTACAAATCAGTGGGAGACTGGAGATGACTAGGAGATGAATAACTGGAGAATGTGACTAATTAGATAATTAGATGAAGTTCCTACAAGATGTGCAGACACTGCTCTGAGGTTTGGGGGCAAGTGCAGCCATCCCTAAACATGAATGAGAAAGGAGAGGCTGGGAATTGCCACAGGATATTCATCAGCTTTCCATGGCTCGTTCCCCCTGTGACTTTCACTCTTGGAATTTCAGTCGCCTTTTGACAGGCATCCTTTGATGGAACCCCCTTGATGATGAAAGAGGCTCGACCATGCTTCATGTTTTGGCATGGCGATTGACCGTGGCTAGAATACTTTTCATTGATTGCGTGTTCTGCATCCTTTTGTCCCACTGCCAGGGGCCAGTGAGGGCTAAGTCTCTGACGAAAGTCGGGATCTACTGACCAATCTTACTCCCATGCCTTGCGATGTGTTTCACTCTTGTACGATGCGCGTCCGGGTGGAAGTTTTGCAGCCATGAGCCTTGCGCGCCAAAGAATCTCTTCCATTTGACGTGATGTCCCACCTCCCAAATCATGTGGACTGGCCTGAATGTCCATCGGGATCAAGTATGAAATCTCTATCAAATCTGTGGCATATACTGAGAGTCCTTGGGGTCCTTGGATGTCTTGCTTCCATTTGCTTCCACCATTCACAGGTTTTTGATTTTGCTATAATTAATTTGCTTCATTTTGCTTCATTTTGCTTCCTGATCTTCCTGTTTTGGCTCCCTAAAGAGATCAAGCGTTGCGTCCATGGCAGGCCCAACAATTCCCAAGCTCAGCTGTGCCTGCCAGTCTGGGCAGGAGCAAGCTGAGACTGAGCCAATGGTGGGGTCAACTGCGACATTCCAAGACTGGAGGGCTCAGTGGCATGAGAAACTCCAGGTCCAGGGCAGTGAGAATCAACAAGAGACAAGATCAATCAGACCAGCGCCATCCAACATCGTAATTGTAATTAGTAGCCCAAATAGATTATTTCAGTATATTTCAGTATTTCATCATATGCATATTTACATCGGATACATATATATATATATAATTATATATATTATATCAACATAAAAGGGAAACTGGACATCGACTTGGAAAGCGGCTAATGCACAAATGACTGGTCTCTGCATGCTGGGGCACACAATACGGATGGGAAAGAGCAATAAGGATGATACGTTTTGGGCCGCGTAAATTTCCTCCCCATCAGGTCAAGGTTTCCCACGAAATTCCCCAACTCTGTCTCCTGGAAGACCTGTAATGAAACAACTTGTGCCGGATCCAAAACAAGGACTGAGCCAACGCGTGCCTAGAATGGCGTCATGCATGTCATGTCCCTGCTAGGCGAGACTGGAGGAGGATATGACGATGTTCTCTCAAATGCTGGACTCACTTGCATCCAAGAATCTGCAAGGCAGATGCGGGTCTCTCTCAGAAGTGCAGCTTGCACACAACAAAGATAGAGATGCAGCCGTGTCTCCTATCAGGCAGCAATCGCGTCCCAAGTTCTTTGGGAATTTTACATCCTTGACAGGGGATGATAGTGAAGAGCCTTGCCACTCCCAAGCAGCAAAAACAGCTTCTGAGACCGCGGCATCGGAGAAACCAACTCCAAGGCGATATGATTTTTCAAGGATTCACAGTGCAATGTCGGCCCCTGCCAGGTTTGTATACTTCAGTGGGCCAGAAAGGAAGCGGTTTGTTCTGCAAAGAAGTGAGTACTTGGATTCAAGCATGGACTTGAGAGGGTCGTCCTACATCCAGCATCATGACTTCCATCCTCTTCCCACATGGACGCGCGATGCTGAAACAATTATTCGAATCAGCGGAGCTGATGCGAAGTTGCCAAGTGGAGATTTTGCAGACGACTTGATGGTCATCCAGGAGTATACAGGCTTCCTTCGTCATTTCATGATATTTCCCAGCAGTCCAGGGAAGCTCACTTGGGATGTGATTGGAGCCGCGCTGATAGTCTATGATCTCTTTGCTATTTCTATGCAAGTATTCAGTCCGCCTGAAACCGGCTTGACAATTTTCATGCAATGGTTTATCCTCATTTATTGGACGCTGAACATGCTAGTGTCTTGTATGGTTGGGTACATTGACAAGGGCATTTTCGTGATGGTCCCGCACAAAGTGGTTTTGCACTACTTGAAGACGTGGTTTTTGATTGACATCATCGTTGTCGGATCTGACTGGATCTTTTCGCTCTCTGAAAGTGGAAATTCTGCCGAGAGCTCTGTGAAGCTATTGCGCAGCCTTCGTCTCTTTCGAATGGCCAGCACCCTAGAATCCTAGCCTCATTCATCCTCATTCATCCTCATTCATCCTCATTCATCGTTAGCCGCGTCTCCATCTCTGTAGCAGACATCAACAGCATCAACGAATCTACGACATGAAAGAATCACAGGAGCCCATGTCAAGAGATGATCCTGAGAGACTTCCAAAATGCCTAACAGATGCCCTGGTGTTCAAGACTTCTGCGCACTGGGACTGCATCTTAGGGGACAAGAACCAATTTGTATCAATTTGTAAATGTATGGCCTGTATGGCTTTCTAGTTGCCTCTAGCCAGGTGAGATTGATCCGAATTCTACGCCTGCGGAAGACCATGGAAAGTGTAAGTGATTTGGTGGACTCAGAGCCACCTAGCAGAATTTAGAAGAGAGCCAGAGCCAGCTATATATGAAAAGGATTGAAAAGGGTGGAACACCATGAACACCAAGCACATGTTCTGATTATCCACAATTAATATACAATTATGAATAATTATAATATGTTGTAATTATCCCCTATTTGTGAGTGTTTGCTGAGGTACATCAGCATCATCGTCAGCATTTTCAAGATGCTTGCTTTGCTTATGATTGTGAATCACGTGCCTCGAACGAAGCAGCTGGGGGAACAGAAGCTTTTGCGCATCATGCATCTGCGAATGCCTGCTTGCGCCGAGCAGAAGTTCGCCAGATTCTGCCAGATTGATTCAGATCGTACATTCTGTAATTCTGTGAAACTGCTTCCTTTGTGAGATGCTCTGTCTGATTTGCCCATGGCCTAGAACTTCATTGAACAGGTTTTATCAGGTTTCTGTGTTTGTTCCGGCTTTTTGGGCTTGGGCTTTTCCCGAATGCGTAGCAAGGGTTCTTATTTTAACTTTGGGGGTCTGGGTGTGGACGTGTTTTTGCTCGAGGCGGCTTTGCCGTTGGCAACCGTTCCCAACTGTCCGCAGCCGTTCGCAGTTCGCAGTGAGGACCATATGGCCGGACCGTTGGCGATTCCTGCAAAGCTTGTCACTTTTGGAGGTTTGAACATGCGTGTAATGTAGTCTTGCGTGGCAGGTGTGGCACTTCGTGACATTTTCACGTGTGTGACCAAGTGTCTTAAGTCGTCTTGTGTCACAGGCGCAATATGTAGTTTTCAAAGATTTTCAGTGGCAGATGCAGCACTCTGGAGACCTCCAATGTCCATGTTTCATGGCAAGCGCAATCAAGCGCAGCACTTGAGAGGTGTGGTGTTGCATGAGCGAATAGCAGTGGCAGTGCTGCGCCAGGTAGTGACAACTTGCAAATGTCGTGGCAGCCTGGGTACTTTGTGACATTCTGGATCCTTGAATGATCATGTTGAGTTCAACGACCATCTTTTGATGAATCGATTTCTTTCGCTTCGAACCCCTGCTGCGCTAAGATGAGACTCTGTTCGAACATGTTTTTTCGAACCATGCCAGTCCAAAACGTGAAATTAAAAGTTCACACTCTACACTCCACACGCTCCACGCGCTCCACACTTCCCACTCCGCGCATACACTCCACTCTCCGCACTCTACACTCCACACTTTAGACCAGCGGAGTGTACACTCCGCTGTTTACACTCCACCCTTCACACTTGACGCTCCGCACTCTTCAGCCCCCCCACACTCCCCAGTCCAGTCTACAATGGTATGCGTACAGGGGAAGAATGCACATGTGATGTGCATTCGGGTCCGTAGGTTGGATCAGGGTTTTACACTTACACCTGTTGCATCCTATTGCCTATTGCCTATTGCTGTTTTCATATTTCCTTACTCCGGCGTTCTGTCAGGGTTGCGTTATGGCAGTTGCACAAGGATCAAACAAGTCAGAGTGGCATTTGGCATCATGGCCACTCAGACTGTATGCCCGAACAAAAACCTCCCCCCGTCTCAAGGAGGGAATTGTTTCTCAGAGCCTCAGGCGTTTCCTTTCTAACTGGTGTGTTTTCATTTTTCTCCGTTCCCGTCCTTGTGAATTACTCGTACTGTCTTATAGGTATTGATATTGATACTGGGATTGAGATGGCCATGATGGAAGTTGATATTGGTATCGGTATGGAGAATGATGATGATGATGATGATGATG
>Ga0126342_10018262_pt1 | contig 12041 bp, 13 predicted proteins | sample Cyp1metagenome_FD_92528 | JGI IMG/M metagenome (GOLD analysis project Ga0126342, IMG submission 92528) | Coral microbial communities from Lord Howe Island, Old Settlement Bay, Australia - Cyphastrea 1 metagenome | ecosystem: Host-associated > Invertebrates > Cnidaria > Coral ... | reverse complement strand
CCCTTGGGGGCCTGTTCCCCAGCAGGAAGTGATCAAACTGCTCTTCATGGACCAAGTAGGGCGTTCGCACGTGCGGTGCCCAGGTGGGCCCGAACAAACAGAGGTGCGACTCGTTGCCTGCCGAGGCATGACTTGTTTTGGGGATGGTGGCATGGGGAATGTGGCATGGTGTGGCTGAAGGTGGTGTAGATATATATATATATATATGGGAAAATCATGAAGAAAATATGGGGATGTCTAAATAAATAATAAATAATAAATAAAGAAAGAAAGAAAGAAAGAAAGACCGTCCCATTTTGGTAGCTTTGCGTGTTTGGAATCGTGGTATTCCAGCTTAGCTCCAAACGTTGCGATGGGGAACATGCAAGGTCTACGGATCAAGGTCAATCATGGGACCTACTAACCACTGGATAGATAACTAACCATTATATTGACCATTGGTTCACAATCTATTAACCATGAACCGTTATTTACCAGAGGATGTATCTATAGTAAATAATGGTGCATAATTTGCCTATTAACCATGTATACACAGTTTACCCATTATTGCTGATTATCCATTATTTAAATCAAACAACTGGATAGATCAGTAACCAGTATTAGAAGAAAAAATCCAATGGACAATTATCATATAATCAATTCTCTACACATAATATACAAAGATAAGTTATATATCAACCTATCTATCTATCTATCTATCTATCTATCCATCTATCTATCAATCTATCTATCTACCTTGCCTTACCTTACCTTATCTTACTTTACCTTACCTTGCCTTACTTCGTCTATCTACATGCATACATTCACCCTCTATTAGATATACTGGCCCCTTATATAGATATGCAAATCAATGTGTATATATATATCAGTCTATATCAGGTTACGCACAATCAACCATTGGTTCAAAATTATATTTGGTGAATAGATTATATGAGATTGTATATGACCAATGGTTGAAACTAACCATTTTTATAAAACCAAAGATCAATGAATCTATTATCATATCATCTATTAACCATTGGTTCAAAATCATCAGTGCCGTAAATCAGAGCATATCATCAATATGATTATAACCATTGGTTGGTAAATATCAATATTTATATAACCAATGGTTAATAATCACATATTATAATGATGGCTGGTAAATAACGATAGTTTATTGCTAAATATTGGTAAATAACCATTGATTGGTCAATAACAATACTATATAACAAAACAAAAGGTAAAAGATATATAATTATGATAATAGATAATATATAATGGATAATGTCAATGTTCAATAATAACCTATTATCATTTATCCATTTCTCTATTAACCACTGGTTCAAAATCTATTATATGTAAAGACTATTTAGCATTAGTCATTGGTCTATCAACATTCCCCATAATCTATTAACATTCCCCATAATATGAACGATGGTTATTAACCTATTAACCTATGGGTAACTTATGGTTACAGACCTGTTAATAATCATAGCTAGTATTATGGGGAATGTACGGACTCTGTAAAATCTATTAACCTATTAATTAATCCTTGGTCTATTAACATCTTTTACCCTCTGGTAAACCAACATAGCTATGAAAAATCAACATTCTTAATGTGTAATTCAGCTACTGTATGGCCATTTTCTATAGCAAACTGTAACAAATTACCAGAGGGTAAATTCCATTAAAATCACAATTTTTGTTGGTTAAATCCCATTAAACCACCATTAATGTCAACCCCAGATTAATAAACCATGGTTTATTAATTGGGGGGGTACTCCTCCAATAGTCATGTCATCTAATACTTAAATGGTACCCTCCCAATTGAACAGCCGTAAACGGGGTTTATTAATCCAGGGTTGACATCATATGGGATATATGGAAATGATCTGTAAATATATGGCTTTCTGGATATATGGATTAATAAACCATCCATTAACTATAACCTGTTAACCCATCCATTCCCAGCGCCTAACTCGCAGGGCGTCAGCTCCGCCTGCCACAGCGTCACACCTCGCCGGGCACCCTCCTCCAAGGGTCCGGCATCTGGCAGCCACCAGGCGGCATCCAGCAGGCCACGACCTGGGGCCGCAAAACCACCGAAACCGTGGAGAAACCGTGGAGAAACCATGAGAAATCACCGAAAAACCATGGAAAAAGGAGGGGAAAACGAAGTGCTTGGGAGAAAATGCATGGCAAACCAATGGAAAACCAGAGTCGTTTTGGTGGAAAACCATGAAAACTATGGGGAAATTGGTGGGGAAAGCTACCTGAAACCTATGGACAAATTGATGGGAAACATGTAGCCATCATCTTGACAGGATTCAAGTGAGGTCATGTTTGTTCGTAGTTGGGTACACCTTTTTTAATGGGAATCAACGACTAAAAATGTATGTAGATTAGCCAATAACCATAATTAACATTAATTAACCACTTTGAAAATGGAGTAAAGATTGGTTGGTTTCAACATTGGCAGGGTGATTCCCTGATGTACTACAGAATAGTGCTTGGAAGGGGGGCACCACTTCCAATCATGTACCTATTGGTTGTGAAAATTGGGGTTGGGCCTCCATCAGCCCAAGTACATCGAAAAAAAATGGGTTGACGCAGTGGTGAAGGGACAACCTCCCGAAAGCATTGGGAAGACATGAAAGTTGGGACTCTGCATACCCTCTGATAATTTAACATAGCTATTGAAAATTGCCATTTATAGTGGATTTTCCCATTGAAAATTGTGATTTTCCATAGTTATGTTAGTTTACCAGAGGGTACAAGAAAATATGCCCCCCCCCCGTGACCTGCCAACAGGCCCTTGACTGGCCCACTGGCCCACGCCATAGGCGCCCCAATCTTGCGAAGCCACAGTGGGTTGAAGTCTCTGGCAGCATCGCGCACAAACGGTCCTTGGCTTAGCATGTCATGGTCGCACCATGGGAACCACGAGAGATGAGACCTTCGAACACCGAAAGGTCTACCCGACATGGAAGAGACCCAAAGAACGGACCATTTCCGAATAGGAAAAACTCACATCAAACTGAACCTGATGGATATTTTTCGATTGCACATGCACATTTTGGGACTACCCAGGGCCTCCCCAACCCCCAACCCCCACCCACCACCCACCATCCACCCCCCGCCCCAGGCCACGGCTCCAAGTTGTAAAAGGCCCCGCGGCCGCCGGCGGAGCAGCCGCCCAGCACCACCAGCCGCGCCTGGCGCAGCAAGGGACGCAGCTCATGTAGCACGGCCGTCAGGATCTGCGCGCCCTGGTGGAGGTTGGTGGATGGTTGGTGAAATAGTCAATGGATTGGTTCAAGGGAAAATCTACAGGAAACCATGGTTTTTACCATCAAATATACGGTTTTCCTGTTTTTTTTTCCCATCATCCAATTCTGTGAAATAGGGAATGGGAAGTACATATAGGTGTTACATATATCCATTAAATCCTTAGGACTTAGGATATATCATTGAATAGTATGAAATAGGTTACATATATCCATTAGGATATACCATATCCAACTGTTATATGCTTATTAAATGGAAAAGTACTTGGACTTAGGATTAAAAAATACATAGAGCTTATTACATTGGGAAGTGCTTAGGATGTAGTATTGTTTTGCAAATCTGCTTCTTGTGTTTTTACCTATCTAAGTTGGAAAGCTAACTCACCAAAAACGAACTTAGAATAGTGACTATTGTGTGTTCCAACTGCCTAGTTGCATACTGTATACATACCAATTACATACCAGTTTGTGGTGTAAAACCATGTAAAAACCGGCATCTCTTGGAGTGGAGAGCTGTAAGCCTTTCCATGTTGCCCTTGGATAGGGGGGCTCTTGGGTGGGGCCCCCCAGTGATGTTTGTTGGTTTATAAACCCCATGAATACTATAGTTATTTGCGTACCATAAACCATAGTTATTGGAGTTATGTTCACCAACTTAGCTATCGAACGGGGGCCCCACCTTGTATATAATACTATATACCAAAAAATGTCAGGGGCGCATTCAGCTAAACAACTCGCATATGACATTGAGCATCTGTCAAAGAAAACTACTTCCTGTCCGGTGTTCGCGCCTGAAAGTAGTAGCCATGCACCTTTTCAGTGCGCCTTCCTAACCAGGAGTCCGAAGTACCTCGGTGGACCCCAAGCAGCTTAGTCCACAAAAAAATATGTGAATAACATCCTTTAAAAAAAAAACTGCAACATCTTGATCCTACCACTGATTTTTACTGCCAAACATGTCATCCTGCCATGTGATTCAAGTGATACCTCCTTGAATCTGATCCCATTCCACCCATCTATGCTTTTTTTGGGATCATTCCACCTAGTAGCTTAACTGCCTAATAACCCTGACTAGTAAGACCCCCAGGTCATACATTACATGGCTGTACCATATTAATATCATATTATACCATTCATGGGGTCCTCCAAGTGGTTGATAAATTCCAGCCTGCAATGTGTGCCCAGCTGCAATATGGCACGAAGACCCGTGTGGAACGGGCGAAGAAGGGATTCTGCCTCTCGGAATCTGAGAAAATCCTCGGAGTTCACAGGCTCCATTGGAGGCCCTTGGGGCCCTGGCCAGGAGTATCAAAGGATTTCGTTTCAGGATGTTTGCTGCGGGAAACGACGGATGTGACCATTGTGCCATTGCTGTTTCCTGTCTTCCCATCATCCAAGTTTTTCGGAGATGTCGATCAGAAAAATATGGATAGGAAAAGAGAAATGGCGATTTCAAACGGTTGCTTTGGCATCGATTTTTTGTTGCAACCCCGTGAAAGCCTTTCACGGGGGTTGCAACAAAAAATTGATGCCAAAGCAACCGTTTCATGTGAACAAATCTTAGGACCTTTTCTGATTTGGGCCCTTTCGCCTTGATTTTCTGGGAACTGCAGTGGCTTCTTTTTGTGCTTTGAAATCTCGAACCTGCCCAACTTGCACGCAGTCTTTATCAAGATGCAATGCCTCTTACTTCGTGCCTTTTACTTGCCTAGCGATCAGATATCGTATCGGTACATCTAACGGACGAACGGAGGTAAGGATATAGACAGCTCTAGCTAGCATGATCCGTAGATGACACGATCAGACAGGCCCAAATGTCATAGAAATTGTTGGTTATAAGTAGTTATAAGCATGTTAATATCATTTAATATCCATATTAAAAGCCGTTAGAATTTATTAAAATCAATGCCAACTCCTCCATCAGTGCCTTTTTTCGAAAGGCACCCATCCAAATGGATGACATCCTCCAATTGGGCGCTGCTCATGCGGAACTGCTTGCGATATCTGGCGATGCCATGGGTCTGGGAGAAACAAAGCCGCGGTGTTTTTTTTTCCTCCGGTAAACCGACATGGCATTTGAAAAGCGTCCATAGGAAGTTCGAATGATTTTCCCATATATGGCATATGAAAACCTTTATTCATAGGGGACTGCCAATTCCCATGTTTGATTGCCAGAGGGTGCCTCCGTTGTACGGAAAACTTCAATCAGACCCAGTTTTGAGCTGAGAAGAAAACATGAAAAGTTACCATCTCCATTGATGTTGCCTCGCACAGCCATGACATGCCATGACTACATCCTAGAGTCTTCTTTTTTTGTTGGCGAGACAGCAGACTCTCCCTCTCCATCGTCTTCTCCCTGGAAACTCTACATTATGACATCCCTGCATCTATTTCTGACACAAATTACACTCCAGCAAACTAACATAGATGTGTACAACCCATGGTTTTCCTCGAAAAATGATCTACTTAAATGGTTATTTCTTCTACATGTTCGCCGTGAATGAATGTTAATTGTATAGGGAGGGTACATCCAACATCCCAGGCCATCTCCCCGCTACAAGCTGCGTCGGCACCCCAGGCCGCACCTCTCATCGCAGGATTCTTTAGTGCTGCAATCGCCCCCGCCCTGCAGCCAGATCAAAAACCTGGATCCGGTGAGGGAAAATCGAGGCAAACCCCCAGTGTTTCGATGGCACAAAACCCCACGGATTCATGCTTTGCTGCTTTGTTCTATCATGTTCCACTGAAACAATCGGCGAAAAATAGAGTTCATTACATTCTACCCACGTCTTTATGTTCACCCAGTTCTTCCCCCCAATTTTTCCAAGTGACACATCCGATGGCCCCTCCCGCAGGTAGTAGGCCGGCACGCTGCCATCGGCGCACCTCGCAGCCGCATCCAGGTGCTGTAGCCGAAGGGTGGCCATCCCATGGCTGCCCCACGGAGCGTCCCACGCGGAAGGCCATGGCAGAGGTGCAAGAATAGGCTGGTGAAAATTCTGGGGGATAGGTTGGTGAAAATTTTGGGGGCTAGGTTGGTGAAAATTCTGGGGATAAGTTGGTGAAAATTCTGGTAAGTTGGGGATAAACCATGAATATCCATGAATAACAAACTTCTTGAAAATGAATGAACATGATAGAATGCTGATCTTGGATGTTCACCAAACAAAGAATAAGGGAAAAAAACAGTGTGCTAGCTGGTTATCAAAAATATGTTCAAAAAAACATATGATTAAAGTGAACCTATCCTACAAAAATCCAGGTTTACCCACTCTTTATAGCTGGGACGGATTCAAGATGTTAGATCTCCCCTCCGAAGTCGGAAGTGCCGCCACATGCAGGCCACATGGCATATGGCATCCCTGAGGAATGTTGAGGAATGATCCTGTTGAAACCGGCCTGTGACCATCTGAGTCCCCAGGCTGCAGGTCCCCTTTGCCTTCGAAGCTTGCGCCTGAGAAAGGTCGAAAAGATTGGATGTACCGAACCAGTTATAACCAGGGTGGCAGCTGGTTGAAGTTTGAGAATGAGGAAAAGGTGTATGATTATGATAAATTCTGTGTATCTATCTTTCTTTCCTCCTATATTTCTATCTCTCTATCTTTCCATCTTTCTATCTATCTGACCATCGGTCTATCTGTCTCTCTATCTATGCATCTAACTAGCCACCAATATCCATCTATCTATCCATCCATCTATCTATCCATCTATCAATCTATCTGTCTATGTATCTATCCATCTATCTATCCATCTATCTAATCTAATCTAATCTAATCTAATCTAATATCTATCTATCTATTGCAGTGGCTCAAAATTCCAGGCACCCTGATGTCAGCAAACCTGAATCTTCATCCCTCTCCCACACGTCTCTCGCCTTCAAAGCCCAGGTCGGCCAGTTTCACCTGCCCTGTCCTGGCCCCATGGTCAACTAATCTTTGAAATTTGCCTGGGAATTTCAAGGAAATTGCCAACTATCAAAGGGGATTCAACATGATTCAACTTGCTATAGGATTCAACAAACCAAAAAAATGCCGTGGGTTGAGCCGATCGTCAAACACATGCCGTGTTTCGCCTCAACGTTGGCTGAGTGATGCTGGGGATGATTTGCTCTTGTCTTATGGGGATGGGATTGATAGAATTCCGTTTGACAGTGGCATGGCCTCCCGTTTCGGCCGCATCTCTGCAAGCTTTCAACCCAAATGTTTGTCACGCAGTGTCCAGATTTACCCACCATTCAACACGAAAGTCACAACCAATGGCATCTCAGTTCCATAGAAATCCCATCGTATGCCGTATGGCATGTCCTCTGGAATCGGGTACACTTTCCTACCAAGACCGATTCCTACCAGAAACTTCCCCTGGGACAAACCCTGCCGCCTCAACCTTAGATGGTTCAAGTTTTTTCCCGGCACCCGAGCGTGCCCTTTTAACCAACCCCAGCCTGTCGAAAACCACACTGGACAACTTCAAGTTCAGATGAGGGCTCCCCAGCAAACAGCTCCGCCTAGGGAGAAACATCCAGCAGTTCCTTCGGATGAGATATCTCCCAACAACGGCTATTTCTATTGGGAAAATGATCACCAGTGGATAACATGGGATATCGGATGCCCTATGATGGGTCCAATACGATTCAAGATGAAGGACCCCCTTAGCTGGATGATTTTCTCCATTCTCTAAGAAGAAGAAGCAAAAGTTGCCGGTTCCAAGGTTCAACATGTTAGCCTCTATCCACAATGGGTCCATCGGGAGCTCCCCAGGGTTGCCAATGAATTTCTCGTCTAGATCCCGGTGTTTGCAAGCCATATGGCGGTCATATGGAGGTACCTACCATATATAAGGCCTATATAAGGGCTATGTAAGGGGATATCCCCCTAAAATATGTTCATGCTTCTTGATGATGTTACTGTTGTCACTGAAATCTTTGTTGCCGAACATATCCACTGCCTGCTGGTTAACAAGTACTCTTTGTTGCGCGAAGATGTTCCAGACATGTGCCAGACAAACATTCACACGCATTCTTATTGATAGGTGCTGTTACTCTTACAGAGAAACCTCAATCTTTGGGGCAAAAAAAACGAGGGTTTCTGGCATATTTTCCTACCAATCTGGTATGTTTTCCTACCAATCTGGCATATGTTCCTAGCAATCTGGCATATTTTCCTACCAATCTGGCATATTTTCCTATGTTCTGCTGGTTTTTTCCCCCAAATCTTGTTTCAACGGTCCAAGATTCCCAGTGCTCCCTGAGTCGCCCGGACAAATGGCTTGCAGCACTGGCCACCGCAGCAGCCAAACGTAGACGGTCCGCCTCGGAAGTTGCAGCACTGGAGCCATCAAAATTCACGCGCGGCGGAAGGGACTTCCAATCTATACTGTATGTATAGTAATATATATATATATATGTGTGTATATATATATAGATAGATCGATATCGAGATAGAGATAGAGATAGAGATTAATATAGATATGTAGTAAACCATTTGTTTGCAAATGCTGAAGTATCTACTATTGAAATTTGAAATTATGTCCAAAGAATGCATATGTATCTATAATGTTGGTTTCGCAAATGGTGGAGCATCTGTCATGTAATTCCATCGAATAGGCTTGGAAAGTTCATCCACTCCATAACGGGAAAAAAATGGCCATGACTCCTGGATGAGTCAGTTCGCCTCTCCCAATGCCCCAAAGGCACGTGATTTCCGTGGAGATGTGTGTAGATCATTTTCATAGGGAAACCCTACTTGTAGGGTATCCTCTGGTAAACTAACATAGCTATGGAAAATCACCATTTTTAATGGGAAAATCCACGAACTAAATGGCCATTTTCAATAGCTATTTTGACATAACCAGAGGGTACTTGATAGAATCTTCCCATTGGATGTGCCCACCTTCCGAGAACTGGGCGGCCACGACCCACAAGAAAGCCTTGCCGCCCCGGCGCGACAGCTGCAACCTGAACGCGACTTGGGACCCGTTGGAGTCGTTGGATGCTGACCGGAATCCGCCATGCTTTGCGGTAGCAAGGATTCTCCACAGCAAATCTGAAAGCCCAGAAGAACGAGTTATTTCAATATATGTTCATGTTATTTAACTGTTTTCTGCGTTTTATGCGTTTTCCCTTTCTGTGAGATACTTCAAATTTCTCCTGGTTGCTAGTCTCTAAAGTCCGCGTTGAACCTTCACGGTATGCAGAGACCCATTGCAAATATGGAACTTGGTTCTAGTGGCTGGCGCGTTTGGCGGCTAGGCGACAATCTACGATCCCCATCAAACCTGGTTGCAAATAGATTCCCCTTGCCACACGGCATTTCTGGGCAACGTATTCCCATGTTTCACTTCAAACGAAATGTTTGCGTTGCTCGGATTTTCCCGTTTTTGCAGGATCCCCATTGCGATCAAACGCAAATCTTTGTTGTCTGGTTGGTGGTTGACCTGCCCCTCTGAAAAATATGAGTTCGTCAGTTGGGGTGATGAAATTCCCAATATACGGGAAGTCATAAAAGCCATGTTCCAAACCACCAACCAGTTGTTCATAATTCCTGATTGTATCCACAAAGTGCAGGCTCCCATAGTAAACACCCGTCGGTGATCGCCCATCAGCTGTTCGCCGTCAAGAAAGGCACCTCTTCTCGGCATCTATCTGGTCCAGCTGATCGTACACAACCTGGAGTTCGCAGCGGTGAAATTTCATCGGAAACTGAGGAAACCGTCCATGTGAAGTATAAAACTCGTCCACGGTTTTGAAGTTCTACGCGTTGAACCAATCCATTGAGAAAACTGGATAAAACTGGGAGATATATGACCACAGCTGAAGAAATTCGCAAACAAAAACACTGGCAAATATAAGCAAAAAATGGGGACCTTCCGCATGTGTTCTTCGAATACAGCCTTGGTGAGATTCCGCTTTTGATGGAGCTTGAATAAACGATATTCGCATTGGTCGAAATGTCATGAGGAGGTTGCAATCGCAACTGACGGCTCTACAAGTCATCGTGTTCAATATATGGTTTCCTTTGAATTCTGTTGATTTATCCCTTTGTTATGCTATGCATGTGTTCATTGGTTGTGAATTCTGTTATTTTTTGTGAGTACTCCGAACATACCCTCTGGTAAACGTTTACATAGCGAACTGGAAAGATCCACCATGGCTATTAAGAACGGTAAACCATCTATAAATGGACCAGCTATGGAAAATCACCATGCGTTTTTAATAGGTAAACCATCTATTTCTATAGACCATTTCCCATGGCAAACTGTTAGTCATAACCAGGCCGGGTCTCATCCGCCGCAACGTCTCGGGATCCGGGATCCCGGGCGAAGCAGCTGGACTCAGCGACAGCCCATCCTCAGCGAAGGATGGAGATTCTGCAGCTGAAAATTTATATCATTGGATTGATTTAAGGGAAAATCTACAGGAAACCATGGTTTTTACCATCAAATATAGGGCTTTCCTGTAAATTTTCCTATCATCCAATTCTATGATTATCTAACAAAACTGCTTGGTGGTTTTAACCATCTAACAAAACCCCATGTATAGATGTATAATCCCATGGAAATAACCAGTTATAACTCATATAACTAATAATTTCTCTGGTTGTTGAGCCACCTACCATTGGGTGGTAATATACTGGTTAATATTAATGGTTCATATTAATGGTTATGATGATGGTTAATGATGGTTAATAATCATCTGGTTGGTGGTTGACCTACCCCTCTGAAAAATATGAAGTCGTCAGTTGGGATGATTATTCCCAATATATGGAAAAATGAAAATGTTCCAAACCACCAACCAGTTATGGTCAAACCAGAACCTGGTTGGTGGTGCAATAACAATCTTGAAAAATATGAGTTCGTCAATGGGAAGGATGACATCCCATATATTATGGAAAAATAAAAGTGATTGAAACCACCAACCAGGAACCATATTTAAAATCATTCTATCTGTCAGGCTAGGAGCTTGAAGCTGAGGGCAAGCGCCAAGAGTATCCTTGTTGGCATCCAGGCTGCCCGACCCATCGGCAGGAGCAGGTGCAAGTGCATGTCCAGTCCTTACCAATCTTACCAGTCTGGTGATCGAAAAAAGAGAGAACAAGATCATTTGCCAATGTCTTAGCCAAAATTGATGCTTCTATATACCGGTATACTATACACTTCAAAAAACGCTTCTCATGGTTCTATCTTTGTAGGGGGGTGCTGTGTCTACAACCGGAGAGTGAGTGGATTTCTCCGCAACCAAACTGCAATGACTCTGGGGTGCCCCTGCCACAGAGTGCTGCAGCCCCTGGGCAGAAAAAAATCATCGCTTCCGGAAAGATGTCCCCTATTTTTATGGTGAACACACTGCAAGAAGTAAGGTTTGCCAGAGGAAAGTATCAGGAACTCTGCTCAAATGCAACTCTTTCAAATCAGCAAAGGAAAACTTTTGGTGGCCTTCATAGTGGTTGGGTTTGAAACAGGACCCAACTATCTTCCCTTGGCAAAGTTGACATCTGGGCATGGCTCAGAGCATCACAATCCAAGGAGGCCCTTAGTTCCACTTATCCCGTAACCGTAACCCCCAAAACGATGGAAGGAACGGTATTTATTCACTATTTTAGCAGGATGTTACGTTTCTATCTTTTTGGGGTTGCAATATCTTCAATGGGAATGTCAGGATCCTAAAATGGAGGTACTGTACCATATAAGGCCATATTTTGTGGGGATATTCCCTTACATAGGCCTGAAAAATAGGCCTTATATATGGTAGGTACCTCCAATTTAGGTTCCTGAAAT
>Ga0126342_10018261_pt1 | contig 12041 bp, 21 predicted proteins | sample Cyp1metagenome_FD_92528 | JGI IMG/M metagenome (GOLD analysis project Ga0126342, IMG submission 92528) | Coral microbial communities from Lord Howe Island, Old Settlement Bay, Australia - Cyphastrea 1 metagenome | ecosystem: Host-associated > Invertebrates > Cnidaria > Coral ... | reverse complement strand
GCCGTTGTGGCGTGAAGCACATTTCGAAGTAAAAATGTTCAAAACACTAGGGGTTCAGACCACTTTTGGAGGTTCGGATGTCGAAAAAGTGCATGCCGTTGTGGCGTGAAGCACATTTCGAAGTCAAAATGTTCAAAACACTAGGGGTTCGGACCACTTTTGGAGGTTCAGATGTCGCTTCGCTTCACTACACTACACTACATTACACTACACTACATTCCACTACACTACAGGACATTACACTACACCACACTCCAGTACACTACACTACACTACACTCCAGTACACTCCACTACACTAAATTACACTACACCACACTACATTACACCACACTACATTACACCACACTACATTACACTGAATGACACTGCACCACAGATAGACAGGTAGACAGATAGATAGATAGAAAGATAGACAGATAGACAGGTAGACAGATAGACAGATGAAAGGGAGAGAGAGAGAGAGATAGAGAGATAGATAGATTGATAGGTAGATAGATAGATACATAGTCAGAGAGACAGCTAGAGAAATAGATGGCGAGATAGACAGATAGATACATAGACACATAGACAGATAGTTAAATACCAAGACAAATAGATAAATAGATGGGTAGAGACATAGACAGATAGATAGACAGATAGATAGATAGATAGATAGGTAGGTAGGTAGATAGCCAGCGACAGAGAGAGAAACAGTGAAAGAGATCAATCACCTTTCAGTCCATCAGTGGATTCGCTCTTCCATCCCGGATTCACAACAACCAACCTCTCCTATAGGTTTCCTATTTTTGAAACTTCCGCCACCGCCTTGCGCGGTACTACTGGTAATCATATATCAAGAAGTACGCATAAGAATGGTTCAACTCATTGGAAATTCAAAACAGTTTGTAACTGCAGCCCGAGAGAACAAGCTGAAAGGCGTCGTTGCACATTTCTTGAATGGGCGACTTGAAGCCGTGGACTTAGTTTTGAATAGAAACACAACAAAAAGTGGAGCCACTGCCCTCAAGACACTAGGCATGTTCCCCCCAAAAAAAAACAAAGCCGGGCATCCACAAGTATCCGCAAAACCGCACCAACAGGTCACTCGGCACAGCTCTTATGCCGCAAATGTTTGAAGCTCTGAGTTGCAAACTTCGCCAGAAGGAGCTGTGGACAACAGAAGTTCCACCTCAGAGATCACGTGCAGAAGTCGTCCACCCATGTCATGCAACCACCCCTCGTAGATTGCTGATCCCTGGAAAGCTGTTGTCCACCTTTGTTCTTAAAACTGGTCAAGGCACGTCAAACCTCATCAACCGCCGGCTAGCTATACAATTATGTACTGTACTTACGCGCGTACGTACGTAACTGTAGCGCAATGTAACGTAATGACAGTGTAATGCACTGCAATGTCGTGTACATGACGGGTTGGAATGGAATGCCATTGAATGCAGCACGATTTACTATATTAATTCATCAAGAGCTCCCAAGCGGCGTTGGAGCAATGCGGTACCTTCTCTTGATGCAAAAGAGCGCTCTGCGGTCAGGGCAGAGAATGCTCACAGCTCATATCGCACTCGGTTTGTGCAAGTGCAAAGCTGGCAAACATGAAAGCTCCTACAAGCTGGATCTTTCAGACCCGTCCTCAGCTGCAGCACGCAGTTCCTTCTCATTCTTCCGTCGATGCCTTCCCTCTCGAATCAGCTGTTTCTTCGCTTGACGCTTCTTCGGATGGGGCCAGCTTCCAGAGGCCGGTTGGATTCAGCAAGGGCTCTTGCTCGCAGCCAAGCTTGGCGAGAACATCTGTTATCATCTGGGCAGTGTCACGCCCATTGCATTCTCTCCCAAAAGCTCTCGCACTTGACTTACCAAAATCTTCGCTCTCTTGTCCGTAGGTTGTCCAGCATCGCAATTCAACGTTGCTTCCAGTGACTTCGCGTTGGTCAGCGCAAAGGGCAAACCTTTGGCGTAGTGATTGTCCAGGTCAATCAGCTTCACACCAGGATGCTTCACTTCCAAAAGCAGCATTCGCACATAGTCAGCTGCCTCCACAGCTGCAAGGAAACCGTTGGTTTCTGTCGCAAGTGTGCGTCGGCAGACTCGCTTGACGCTTCCACTGTAGACCTCCAAAACCAGCATCGGCACTTCGTTGACAGAAACAATGGAGGGCAGAGTCAAACCAACCACATATCCACATTGGCTTCTCATCTTTGTGGGTTTGCAAAACTTCTGTCGGACATGCAGAAAGAGACGGCATTCTCGAGGGTCAGACCACCCGTTTTGACAAAGTTCCATTTGAAATCAAAACTGCCCTTGAGAACCTTTACGGTCTTGTTGGGTTCAATCACATCTTTGATGGCCGGGCTTCCCATTGTTTGTGAAGCCAGGCTGACATTCACAAGCACATCTCGATGGGTTTGCCTCGCTATCTGACCAAGTGATCCAAGAAGTCCTCTGAAGCTGGATTTCTCGGCTTCAGTCAAAGGGGCATTCGGCTGGACATGCCAATCTTTTCGGAGAACCATGTAGTCGACGCTCTCGATGGCATCGACTTGATCCAAGGAAACTGAACCGCCGCTCTTCTGGAGCACATTCTTTCCGCAGAAGCAAAACTCACACCAACTTTTTTCATCAGGTAAATCTCCTTCTCCAACATCTCGAGGCTTTCTTGGTACTATTGTCCGGTGCCTGCGGAGTACAGGTCATCGACATGGCTCACTAGGATGCCGACCAAGGTTTCGCCGTCAAACAGGTGAAACAGCGCAGCTTCAAGTCGGGACATGACCCATCCAAGCTTCTTCAATTTTTCGCCACCAGCTCCTACCAGCACCACGTGTTCCATAGATACTTCCTTTGGCACGCAGAAGGTCAAATATTAGAAACACCAGGAGGAGGAGGTCTGGGTGGACGAAGCAAAAGGGGTCTTGCAATTCCTTGAGATTGGAAATATGCAGTGCTGGCATCATAGGCTTCGAAAATCCAGTTGAACAGGGCCGCAATGGCCGTCACAAAATTGAAAGCAAGGAGTGATGCCGTTGGTGAATCTGATCTGATTCCAACATCGTGCTCCTGACATCCAACCACAACCATGCACGACTAGGGGTGTTCCTTCTGGATCTGGGCATCGGTTTCGCCAGTTCGTTTCTTCATTGCTTGGGCCATGATGTTGATCACATCAGCATCAGGAGGTAGTTGGGAAACTTGATCATCGGTCAAAACTTCCACAGCGTTGAACTTCCGGAATATGCCCAGTCTTTGGCCATTGAAGCATCAATCTTGCACGATCTTCGACTGAAAGCTCTCGAAGATTGATCTCAGAACGAATGGCCTTTCCAGTCAGGAAGGCTTCAAGTTGTGGGTTCTCTTCATTCCCAATGGAGCCATCTGAGGCTGACTCACCATCATCCGGCGGAGATGGTTCGCCAGACAAGTTCTGGAGTCTGTCAGGTTGATTTGATCTGCAAGATCTTTGCAACCATGGGGCCAATCGTTTTCAAAATAGGTCTCCCCAGGGCCCAGTGACATAGGACCCGGAGAAGACTTGAGGTTCGCCATGTTGTGATCTATTTCGTTGAGGTCCATAACCGGCACTCGTTCGAAGTCCATCCAGCCGGCCTGGAGATCTCATCGCATTTGCTAATGGCGTTGGTGGTCGCTGTGAAGTCATAGCAGGACTGGGTTCTGGCTCAACTTGAACTGGGGACATGGCAGATCCCTGTGGTGGCAATGGCAATTGTGATGCTGAAGATGATGAAATTGCACGGTTCATCAAAATCATCTTCTGGTACTGGAGGAAGTTCAGGCGCGGCGCCAGGTCGAGGACTGGTTGACCAGACGCAACTGGAGCGCTGCTCATGTTGTTGGCATCAGCCTTGATGAGGAAAATGGTTTCTCCAACCCATTCGGCAACAAGTTCACGCAATGGATCTTGGCGCCAGTTGTGCCCAATGGCGTCTGTCAAAACATGATCTCGCATCTCAGCACCATAAATGACTTTAGACCTTCTATAATCTTGCAGCTGGTCAAGTTGAACAGGGATGCCAGAATCTTCAGGAGGGAAAAGTTGGCGACGAGCCACGTTGCGCACTCGGATGACTTGACCATCAGCTTGGAAATCAGGCATGCCAAAATCGGGCGTGTTTCATGTTCTCACCCCCCAACACCTGAGACCCGGGGAGAAGCTGGCTCCTGACATCAGCATAATTGCGGGCTCCTCGCTCGCTGCCTTTCTCAACTGCAAAATGCGGCACATAGTCTGCAGCCAGACGTTCATCTTCGCTTGCAAAACCTACTTGCTCACCAGAAGCCAAAACCACGCTGGGGCCAATAGCCCTCTGATAGGGCCGCTCCGTCTGAGCAATGTCCTTCTGACTTTGCTGCTGGAATCCAAGGGTATCTGGGCTACGCGAGCTGCTTCACGTAGTGCAAGGCTCTTGGCCATGGCACTTTCAAGGTTTTCTGCAGCTTGAAGCACTTCTAGTTGTCCAAAAGACTGCCAGGGAGCCTGGTCTCAGGCTTCCAAGAACCCAACGACAGCGCCTGCGATGGCACCTTGAAGGCTGGAAACGTTGAACTTCGCCGTTCTGCCATGGGCTCTCAAGTGGAATCACTTGTTGCTCAACACCATATTCCTTCAGGTAGTTTCCTTTCCTCGATCAACTTGGAGTGAGCGCGGAACCCCAGCTCACGACGACCAAGCTGTGAGGAAGTGTCTGAGAACAATTCCAGAATCACGAGGGCCAGTGATCTCTCCGAGGCATGATACACCCTGGAAGGAAGTTGCATCGCAAATGATGTTGAGAAAAGCAAGGCTACGACCTCTGCTGTCACCGGCCGGGACATGGTTGTTGAACTGGCAGGCAGATGGCAATCGAACAGGTCGAGTCGAGGTCTCTTCTGCCTGATTGATTCGCAACATGCATCACAAGCATTCACAAGCCATAAGTCCAGCGGCTGTGATGACTTCAGGCTTTGCTCCTTGTCTTGTCTTGTGAGGATTCGTTGAAGTGACGGTCGTAGGATGATCAAAGTTCACATGGAGATTCCTCAGGAGCTTTCTGATCTCTAGGTCAATCTGGAGCCACTTGTGCCCTCGTTCGCCTTCTCCCTGATTCAAAATTGGTTCAAGCGCAGCTGCTTGCTCAGCACGGAAATCCGTGTCATCAAAAGGTGGTTGCTGATCTTGCGCAGATGCATCAGGCAATGAGGAACCTTGAGGCCGAAGGTAGACCGGAGGTGCTGATGAAGTTAAGGTTGCAACTCTCCCGTTTCTCCTTCGCTTGTTGAGTCATCCAATAAGTCCAGTGGACGGTCGAGCTCAAGATGACTCTGTGGGATATGTCTCATGGACATTGATGGCGATCTCTTCCTCCATCAAAGCCTGTTGTATGATGAGCTGGGATGGCCAAGCAGCGGCATGAGCAGTTCTTGGCCCAAGTTCATTCGCGCCTTCAAGTGGTTGGTGCTGGTGGTTGCCATCACACTTGCAATGCCCGAAAACGCTCTCAGCGGCAAGCAGTGAAGTGATATAGAAGGAGGGCTTCTTGTGGGGAAGGCCAGAAACCTTGTCATGGTATCCAACCATGCAATCATGCAACCATCGACGACCAAGAAAAGCAGGGTGCCATCTTCAATCATCTTGCGCACATCAGCCTTAATGGCTTGAGGAGCCAAGATTTTGCTCGCTGGTCTCGGCTGAATGGAGGGTTCCGTGCACACCCCCAACGCCAATTGGGAATCCCTTGGCGACATTTGACTCAAGTGGCCACCAATGCCCTTGAAGAGCTGCTTCTTGTGTCTGTGAATCGGCTTCAGGTCAAACTCTGCCAACTTCTTTTCAAAAGCGGCGGCGCCACTGATCACCATGCATAGTCCGGATTCATCCAGTCAAGGATTGCTAATCCGGGAGGATCTTCTTCAGCTACTGCATATGCTTCGAGGCTTCGAGGTCTGTGTAGTAGTCCTCGATCTCCCCAGTCATCGTCAGATAATCCTGAACACATGATGGGATCATGCTGATTGGAACTTGAATGACCCGGCTGGTGATAAGGTCATTCGGTGAGAAAGCACGCTTCTTGCCAGAAGCTAGTGCAGCTGGTTGGCGCATGCCCGAAAGCTTGCACCACCATCACCACCACCACCAACAACAACAACAACCAACAACAACCAACAACAACCAACAACCAACAACCAACAACCAACAACCAACAACCAACAACCAACAACCAACAACCAACAACCAACAACCAACAACAACAACAACAACAACAAGAAGAAGAAGAAGCGACAACAAGCAACAACAAGCAACATGAACAAGCAACATGAACAAGAACAAGAAGAAGAAGAAGAAGAAAACAAAGAACGAAGAAGAAGAAGAAGAAGAAGAAGAAAACAAAGAACGAAGAAGAAGAAGAAGAAGAAGAATAAGAAGAAGAAGAAGACCCGAAGCGCAAAACGCAACACCAACCATAAGCAGAAGCCGCAGAGAGCCATTGGACAACTTGCAACCGCAGCCACCAAGAGGAAGAGAAAGCAGAAGCCCCAGAGCGCCAAAAGACAAACGCCACAAGAAAAACGCCAATACAACCACCCAATGGCCCAAGGGAAGAAGACGTACACCCCAGGCGGGCAGAAACCCCAGAGCGCCAAAAGACAAGCACCAACCACAATCACCGAAAGAAAAAAAAACACCCCAGCATGCAGAAGCCCCTGGGCATCAAAAGACAAACACCAACAGCAGCGACCAGCAACAAAGGACCAGTGCCAACCACAGCCACCAAGAGGAAGAGAAGCACAACAGAAGGGGCAGGACCACCAAAACTGCAAAACAAAAGGCGCCCCAGGAGGAGCAGAAGCTCCAAAGCGTCAAAAGACCAACCACAACCGGGGACAAACACCAACCGCTGCGCACAAAAGCCTGAAAGCGCAAAATGCAAAAACAGCGCGCAGCAAGCCAAGAGCAATCAAATGCTCGGCAGCAGCTAACGCGGCACTGTCACTCTTGCACCGGCGTGGGAGAGGGGATGGGGGGTGCTCGTCAGGAACAAACCCTTAGTGCCGCCCTCGGGGTCAACCCCATCCGATGAAATCAGATGGATCTTACAGAAATTATATGATGCAATCTGATGCGATGCAGTGCTGTTTAGTGTCTATTGTGCAAAATCACATGAAGGGAAGCCAAGCAAAGAGAAACAAGCGTATAACTATGCGAGTATGCAAACATGTAGGCATGTGGGTATGTACGTATGTAGGTATGAAAGTATGTACGTATGTCTTTGGTTAATCACGGTTAATCGGCAGATAGGTATGCAGCATGCAGGTGTGCAGGTGCGCATTTTTACATTTTACGTGGGCAGCTGTTTTTGCAAGAATTGCGTGCATGTATGCATCTGTGCATCGTTGTCTCTGTAACTATGCGTTTATTATCGTTTATTTATCTGCGCGTCTATCCGTGGCTCGATCTGCTCATCTTTGGGTCGACCTACCAATCTACATATCGATCGATCTGTGTATGTATGCATGTACACATGTGTGTGTGTGCGTATATTATGTGTGTGTGTGCTTGTATATGCGTATGCGTATGCGTATGTATGTGTGCGTATATATAGCGAGGAAGGAAGCAAGAAAGCATAAACATGTCCGGCTGCAAGTTTGCTTTACTACAACATACTACAACAAGGCGCCTGGTCTTTGTCCAAAATCGAATCGTCCATTCGCTGAACAGCTTTCACCTGCCACGCATGTATGCACAGAACATCCTGCAGTTGTTGTGTATATGTATGGTGGTACTTCTATTATTATAGCAAATATTCGCTTTAAATATATGCCACGCTGAGATCACATGGGGGCGGGGGTTTCAGCCTACACGCCTGCTTGGGACGAAATTCGACAGCACTACAGAAAAATATGTTTGCTTGCAAGGTAGTTATCACTAGCCTGCCGGGAATCTGTTCATCTAAACGCTTTGCAGATAAAATACAATGAAACCCTGCGGAGGGCATTACCTTTTCAGAACTCAACACGCTGCTTAAGATTGTGACGTCAGCCTTGAGCCACTTCGCTGTAGTTTTTTGAATGATGTGCATTCCACCTGACATTCCTGAATTGTCGCATCCCCAAAGGAACCCAATGTCTTGCATGCTGAGGATAGGAGGCGGAAGAAAATTCAAATCAACACGTGGCAGGATTTGAACACGGCCAGCTTTTCTGTCTATGTAGCTTGTGTTCATGTACATATGAGCATATGCATGCATAATAAGTGTATATAGGCAAGAACACGCACATGCCGTGTGTGCATTCCATTTGCTTGACATTAACTTGAAAGCAAGCAGAGGCGGACCACAGGTAGTATATGCGTAGGAGGAGAACGGATGGTTTTGGGGGACAGGGGGCATGACATGCAAAAGGAGGCCATGCTGCCTTTTGTCACTGGCGTGATGCCGCTAGCGGCCTTTGACCATCTACCCCGTGCCCCTGACATGCCTTGCATCTTTCGCTCGCGCTTGCATTCGAAATTTCATCTATGCGCGAATTCATCAGTTGTCAGCGCAAGGAAGTGGAAGGTGCGCCTCGCGCGCGACACAGACGCAATGGATACACGTGCCCAAGATGCAGCAAAGAGGTGGGAGAAATTCTTCCTCATGGCGCATGTTCAAATCGAACTATGAAGCGGGCCCTACTTGTGTGTGTGTGTCTTCCATGTTCATCTGGTGTTTCTTCTAGTTCAGCCTGCAAATCAGTACCATGACATTTATATTTCTACTGTCCAGCTCTATTTCTCTTCACTGAAGGGCCCAATAAGGATGTGAAAAGATCGCCTTGCGTGTCTTTTGCTGGACACAGGTGAACCGCCGGCACAAGCCGCGTGTTGACGAAGATCATGCAATTGTGTGCACACATGAAGCTGCACATGTTGCTTCGCAGTCTCGGAATGGTGTAGCTTAGATGCATGTAATTGAACTTGCGCAGGTGGCAAAGACAAGGGCTATAATTTCTCGACCTACCATTGTCCAACGCTCCGGGGCCAAGTCGAGGGGTAAACTTTAAACCCTTTTTTTTCAATGATCAACGGGCGCTATCTTCCAGCTATCTTCTCGCCAATGCAATCACATTCCTCCTGCACCTGCGGGGTCTTGCCTGTGCAGGCAGAGGCGCAGCGTCAGTTTCAAGCAGCCAAAGACAGAAGAAGTTGTCGAATGCGTGTGGGAGCGCCTGCGGCATCTGATTCAAACTTCTGCGCGGGCGTCCTTCAATGGCCCTTTCAGGTGGGTGCACCTGGTAAGCAATCATAACCTATCCGCCAAATAAATGCTAAGCGTCCGTGGCACGGCACCCCCGCATGCAAAATGATAATGCGGGTTTTGGCTAGGCTGGCCCTCACTACCCCCACAGATCGCGCTAAAGCACAGAGAACTCAACGTAGTGTGACTTGACAAGCATGCCACCTCAAAATCACCTCAAACGATGGCTAGACAAGGTGTAGTGCCTTGTCTGCCTGGGATGGGGGATTGTAGGGCTCACAATCATGGGATCCACGGGGGGTCGTGCGGGCTTGAGCTGAAGGCCACACTATCCAGGTTTTCCAAATCGCTGCTGCAGAAACCAGCCAAATGGTTGAAGCCATGAGCGGAAACCCTTACAGTAGGAAGGTGGAGCTAGGCCCACCCACATCGCAGTGAACCGCGTGAGATTGTTACAGCATGCAGGAAGCATTTCCCAACAAGACTTTGGCTCCAGCAGGTATCCCTTCGCTCGCCTTTTCTTCGTCCTGGTTTTCGAGAATTTCATAGAATTTCCATATCTGCTCCCTTCTTCTTTTTCATTTTTAAACCATTGTTCCAGCCGTTCTTCTTTCTGTTCCTCTTCCTCTTCCTCTTCTTCTTCTTCTTCTTCCTCTTCCTCTTCTTCTTCTTCTTCTTCCTCTTCCTCTTCCTCTGCCTCCTCCTCCTCCTCTTCTTCTTCTTCTCAGATTCTCTTAAGCTACAGTCCTTCTTCTCAAATGTCTCTGAAGCTACAGTCAATCGTCCCACAATGATTCTTATGGATATGTTTTGGTTGCCAGAACTTGAACCATAGACACTTCAGGGAAAATTATCACAGAGTTGTGAGCGAAGAGAGAGTAACCACCATGCTTGAGTAGCTTTGCACGAAAAAAATCCCTCCTCCCTTTCCTCGTGTTCAAGCTTGAGTTCAATTCTCAGCCAGTTTTTTTAGGTAAATAGTGGGGGTTCAACAAGGTGCACCGCAGGCCCGCAGGCCCGCACAACCGCTACTGTAAAAAGAGGAAGACCCACAGCATCAAAGACACGGTGAGACTGTCACAGATCCAATCTTTGCGAATCATCGCAGCTCAACAAGATGGATCCACGGTTGTCTCAACTGGCGGAAGACGAGCAAGCATAATGCAAACCTGGCACTTTGCCACCATGTGCACACGGATTCATCATAGGCACATGTTTTTGCCTCTCTTTCTTTTTCCCCTCTTTTCCAGTCTGCAAACCTTTTCCTAGCCACTTAACTCTACACTGAGAAATGCTGAGCAGCTTGGCCTGTCGACGCCGAGATTCTTCAAAAACTCTGGCTCGCATGCGCCGTCGGCTGCCTCCTGAATGCGAGAGAAACACAGCACACCAGTAGGACAGAAACGTTCCAGCTTATTCTGCTTTCCTAGTATGATTCCTTGTCATGGTCTGAAACTCGCTTCGCTCCACATCCACCCACAGCAAGTTTGAGTGTCCTAGAGCTGCACTTCCAGAAGGCCCCGGTCGGAAAGACCTTGGAATGTGGTCCGCAGCAAAGAACGATTACATCATGCATTTGTGCCTTGGGTCTTGCTACCTTGGCGAGTAGCCCCTGAGTTTGCACAATGTGTCCATCGTTTAAACCACATGCACGGCATGTACAAGAACATGCGTGAAATTGCGTTATATGAATCTAGTCCAAGTTTTCTGCGTGAGCAGCGTTGGGTGTGTCACTTCTTGGGGACAAAAACACACACTCACGATGTGGAAGTCTGACTTTGCGATACATGCTGTCTCACTGCCTAGGGCGCTGGCCCTTCCGAAAAAAGCTGCTCAAACTCCTCCACTTGGAGTAGCATTCCGAAAGTCACGCAAGCGCTTCACACCCAAATGTCTGCGTAGTATATAGTGTTTGGGCAAGCCTGCACATCAAATCCGTCCATACCCTCGTGCTCAAGGACAGCCCAGACCTTGTCAGACAAAATTGATGTGTTTCATCATTCCCCACATTGACGTGTGGGGTTTTTGTTTTTAGTTCTGTATCCGCTCCGCCTTCTTCTTCCTCCGTCCTCCCGTCCCTCCTCCCTGTCACACACAGTCCACTCACTCACTCACTCACTCACTCACTCACTCACTCACTCACTCACTCTCACTCCCTCTCACTCACTCACTCACTCTCACTCACTCACCCACGCACTCACTCACTCACTCACTCACTCTCTCTCTCTCTCTCTCTCACTCTCGCTCAGACACACACACACACATCACACATCACACATCACTCACACACACATCACTCACTCACTCCCTCCCTCCCTCCCTCCCTCACTCACTCACTCACTCACTCTCACTCACTCTCTCGCACTCACTCTCTCTCACTCACTCTCTCTCACTCACTCACTCTCACTCACTCTCTCGCACTCACTCTCTCTCACTCACTCACTCTCACTCACTCTCACTACCACTCCCACTCTCACTCTCACTCTCACTCTCACTCTCAATCTCACTCACTCACTCACTCACTCACTCACTCACTCACTCACTCACTGACTCGCTTTTGCGTGGCAGGCGCGGGGCTAGATAGATGATTAGTTAGCTAACATCCGCATGTACATCACATATATTACAAACTGCCTCTTACACCCGGTATACATATCGTTAACACACTACCAACGTGACACACCTGTACATGCACATACATACACACACACACAAACTCACCCACCATCACCCCTCCATCACTCTCATACTTCCTCTTCCCTTGTTGCTTTTCTATGCTCAGTCTAAGTCTGGTGAAGTTGTTAACATGTGGGGTTATCCG
>Ga0126342_10018260_pt1 | contig 12042 bp, 11 predicted proteins | sample Cyp1metagenome_FD_92528 | JGI IMG/M metagenome (GOLD analysis project Ga0126342, IMG submission 92528) | Coral microbial communities from Lord Howe Island, Old Settlement Bay, Australia - Cyphastrea 1 metagenome | ecosystem: Host-associated > Invertebrates > Cnidaria > Coral ... | reverse complement strand
TGGTTTTCCCATGGTTTTCCTATGGTTTTCCTATGGTTTTCCTATGGTTTTCCTATGGTTTTCCTATGGTTTTCCTATGGTTTTCCTATGGTTTTCCTATGGTTTTATGGTTTTCCTATGGTTATATCATTGAATCACCTTCCGGAAGGGGTCTCCACCAGTTCGTCGGACCGCTCCGATGCTCCGGACCTCTTGGATCCGTTGCTTGCGGAGCTGGACCACCTGTGTCGCCACCTGCGACGTGACCGCTGGAACCGCTGGGAAAATGATGGGAGAAGTGATGGAAGAAAAGTACGGGACAATTGTGGAAAAGTATATGGTTGTTTTCGGCCGCTTTTTCATAGAGAAAAAAATCCAGGAACATGATGTTCTAAAGTGATAAAAATGATGTTCTAAAGTGATAAACCATGATAAACCATCAATTTAAGGGACTTTGGGACTAGCCCATTTTTTAGACTCCCTGTGAATCCCCTGGGATGAGACGGATCCAAAAACCACCCTTTTAAAGTCATGAAGGAAACTTGTCATTGTTTGTAACAATGTGAGGCACCCGTTCGATAGCTAAGTTGGTGCAAATAACTCCAATTTGCCTATGGTTTATGGTACGCAAATAACTATAGTAACTGGGGCGAATCTAAACCAACAAACATCACTGGGGGGCCTCACATTGAAGGATACCATGGGATACTCTATGCAAATCCATACGCTTTTGACAAACATGAAAACAAAATATGGCTACGGGCCCGGCGGCCCGCTCAGAACATACTATAATTACACAATATTACACATATTTGATACCAGAATTTGGGAAGACAAACCCATTGCTTTTGATTGCTCGCTAAATCATACCGCATTATTTCTTTGGTTTTCAAACATGCCATTGCAGGACAACCCCGACTAATTGGCACTAAATTCTACTAAATTCGTATATTGAGGTAAGCAAACGTGGCAATGGAAAATCCACCATTAGTAGACTATTTCCAAGGGGGTTCCAAGCCAGCCATGTTTGATCATTCGAGCCTATCATTGGTGATAAAGGTCCATCATGTTAGAGCCTGAACATCTGATCTTGGTAAAGTCAGTCAAGTAACAGCAGATCGACAAGACGTAGGTGTCATCGTCATCGGCAAAAATCGGCTGAAGCTCCAAAGTATGCCCAACACCATCGACATTTGATGTAGCAAGGCTCCACCAACTGACCAGCCCAGTCACGCCACCACCAGCAGCTGGCATCTGGTAGCATCTGGCATCTTTTGGGCAAAAAACTTTTAAGCCCAGTTGCTCTTACTTGGGTCGTTTGGGAGCTGCCCTCTCACATCGAACTTTGCATGCGTCCCGCTCTTAAAGTGGTGCTTCAGCTCCCCTTCTAGGCAGGTCCTGCCTGACACCGGAGGGTATTGATTTACCTACGCCCGTTGACTAATCGGATGCCCACTAAGTTGTCGATAAAACACAATTATTGCATTCAATCTATCACATTATCTTGTTGATTACATACACCATTATAGAAAATATGCAGTGATCCAAATTATTTTCAAAATACTTCATTCCCGCAATTCTTCTATCCCATTCTGATGTTGTCCCCATGACAGTACTCACCCTTCAATTGGTGGCCGCCGGTAATCATTGCTCTGCAACAGGAAAGAATGCGGGGCACAGCATCACCTCCCCATCATGTCCCATGGAACCAAGCATTGGGGGATATCCGGGATATCCCACTACATTCCTCTTAATCTCAGCTGCTTCCGATATACCCCAAAATCAAAAATCTTCCTCTTGTATCCCCATAATTACCAAATATAGTATATATATATACATTATATATATAATATATATATATATATTATATTATATATACATATATACACCACTAAATCCGATTCTGTCCCACTATATCCCCATTGATCACAGTTCTACAGAAAGTGTAGGGCTGTCTCTTCTCCAGGAATGCGACGCTCTGGAGCTAAGACTTGCTGTGTGGCCAGATTCAAAAGTATGCATGGGGACACATACCAAAAACATCCACTCATCCCCCTTCCCAATACACAAATGCCAAGGACCCGGAAAGGTGTATCTACTCGGATGTAAGATGATGTAAGATGATGTAATAGGGGAATAACCTCTAACAAACTGTTTTCCAACTAAAAATAGCTGGGATGCACTCCTACAATGTGGTCCCCCCCAGTTCTGTTTGTTGGCTTATAATGCAATCTAACTATAGTTACAGTATTGTAGTTACTTACTGTAGCCTCCGGAAACGTGGTGTATTTATTGGTAGATGATTTTCAAATCAGAACCTCCATTTAGTTCATGCATTTTCCAGCTGGCCACGATGACACCAGAGAGTATATCTGGGTAGTTCTAATTTAAATAGTCACTAACCTGAATCTTAAGGCCATAAAATAGGGGATGATTCCCCTATAAACACCATGATTCCAGGGTCCCCTATAAACACCATGATGAACCAGGGCTCGGGAGAACGGGCTTCGGTCGTTTTTTAATTGACCCAGGTATATACCAATAATCCCAGATGAAATTCACAGATCGTCCCATGAAATTCCATACTCGTCCCATGAAAAAAATATACCCGGCCTGGTAATTTAACAGTTTGCTATGGAAAATGGCCCATTTATAGTGGATTTAGCCATTAAACATGGTGATTTTCCATAGCTATGTTAGTTTACCAGAGGGTAAGTCCAATTAGAATCCATGAAACAAAAACCCTGTGAACTCCCATTAATATCTCAAGATACCTCAAGATACCTCAAGTAAAATCCATGAACTTAAGACTGACTAAACAATGATCGTATTAACAATGACAATGAACAATTGAGCCATACCAGTTAATAACTATCGTTGCTAATCAGTACATTGTCAATGGCCAAACATAATTACTGTTGTATTAACAATGTTAGTTATTAAATGAAACTTATTAAGTGTTATCATTCACAATGACTGTTAATGGCCAACTATAACTGGTTGGTGGTTTTAACCATCTTGAAAAATATGAAAGTCAATGGAAAGGATTATCCCAAATTTTATGGAAAATAAAACATGTTTGAAACCACCAACCAGATAATGAACTGTTAATCTGGTTGGTGGTTGACCTACCCCTCTGAAAAATATGAGTTCATCAGTTGGGATGACTATTCCCAACTGAATGGAAAGCAAAAAAATCCATGGTTCCAAACCAGCAACCATTTTTGGTATACCATCTATCATCTCATTAATCATCTATAAATGGCTACATCATCTATAAATGGGTCATTTTCCATAGCTATGTTAAATGATAACAATCAATGGCCATTCCAGGAACCTAAATTGGAGGTACCTACCATATATAAGGCCTGTGTAAGGCCTATGTAAGGGAATATCCCCCTAAAATATGGCCTTATATGGTACAGTACCTCCATTTTAGGATCCTGAAATTCCCATTGAAACAATGACCAACTGTTAATTACTGTTCTTAAATGTTAACAATGACTGGGTACCCAGCCACCGGTTCAGGTCTGGTTTCCCGGCCTCCTGCCAGGTTCCATCGCCCGGTTGGCGCACGGCCACCTGGCTGATAAGACGGGAATGGTGGGTTTTCCATGAAGTTCGAATGTTACCCGGCCTGGTAAACATACAAAAAGCTATTGAAAATGGCTATTGATCATAGGAAAACCATAGGAAAACCATAGGAAAATGGAGGTCTACCCTTTGGTAAACTAACATAGCTATTGAAAATGGCCATAGAAATAGGGAATTTTCCCATGAATAGCATGGTGGATCTGTCCATAGTTATGTAAACGTTTACCAGAGGGTAAATTCATCGTTAAACAGCTGATCATTGTCAAATAAATTAACTATTCAATTATTTAATATTCATTGGTATGAGTTCATTTAACGATGATTTTCACTTTCATTGATGATTCAATGGATTTTGAATAGGCTCAAACCTTTTTTTGTTGTTGGAGGTAGATTGTGGATGAGTTTAAAGTGCTGAATCTGGATGACGCCATATAAGTTTTGTTTTGTAGATGTTGAATGATTTCAACATGTTGTTTGGTAGACGTTTGATGGTGTTTATAAATGTTGTGCAAACTTGGGGGTATAAACGTCTGACGAACAGGTATCATCTCATAGGAAAATCCCATCCCCAAATTCTGTTCCAAACTGCACGTTTACCGTAGGAAAACCTAGCGTGAAAGCTATGATTATCCCAGAATCATCCCACTTCATCAACCTTCAAACACGGTGTTTCAATCCCAGATCCCCGCCAGTTATGTTTGTTGGTTTGTAGTTCCCATTGACTACTGTAGTTGGATATCTCTACCACACACCCAAAAGTTATTGAAGTCATGAGCCAACTTAGTCAACTCAAATCAACTATGATCAACTATTTAAGTCCCCATGGTTCTTGGTGAAAATTCAATGTCTCTGAGCTATTAAAATCCATTTTTGCTTGCCTCAAAACCATTCTTTCTTGGTTAAAATCCCAATTAGCTTGCTTCAAAACACAGCTTTTCTTGGTTAAATTCCAATTTCTACTGGGGAATATATACATCCTTCTGGGTTAGTTCATGTCAGTTCATTCTACATGTTTATTTCAACATAGGTGGTATTTCATGGATGCAAAATATAGAAAAAAATAAAACATACTAATATAGGCATTGATCCATAGCCATCGCAGATACAAACCGAACATCATGTCAGCAATTTCTCCAGGTTTCATCACTAATCCAACATAGCACTGGGCAATCTCCAATGGAAGATGACTTGGATTTGCTTAAGGGGTCCCCAAAAAATAAAAACATATTCACTATAGATTCCCCAGTCATGGTGGATTTTCCATTGGGAAAATAAGCCCAATCACCGACTCAACAAAGCCAGGATGATGTTGATGTTCAATCTCATTCCCATAAAAAGCATGGCGACTTTCCTGTTCTTTGGATGACCAAAAGTGGGATAGCATCTTGGAAGATCACCCCTGAAAGAGCACTTGGTGCTATCGTAACATCAGCTTGAAAAAAGTCCCCTTAAATAGTGAGCTATCCCATGACTGGGTTTGCTTGGGTTATCCTTTAAGTGGGTTATAATATAACTTGCTTATAGACATTAATTATAGGCCAAGCAAAAATAGAAAAAGTTCGGATTCATGGGGTGAACCACCAAGTGGTCTATTGTTCACGTACGTATGTTCTGGATAGCTGACTTGGATTTTAACTATAGGTCAACCAGGGTTTATGGCTATTAGAATTAAAACTATATCAGAAATATAGCTTGGATTTGTTTAGGTAAGGAAGCCCAACAAAATAAAACATGTTCCCTACAGACTCCACAAGATTCGTGAATTTACCATTGAGAAAGTAAGCCAAACCACCGACGAAACAAACCCATGATAGTTAGATGAGCAAAAGAAAAAGCTTGTAACCGGGGTACCAACCAGTCACCCCTTTAAATGGGTAGGAACTAGTTCCAATCCATTATTTAGTCAGGTTTGAGCCATTTACTGGTCAGCTGATTAATCCCAGAGCCCATCTGAGGATGCTTCAAACATCACTCCGATCTACTCTGTGCCAGAAACGCCTCGGCCATACCCCGCTGCTTCCAGCCATCGTAATCTGCGAGGGCGCGTTCCTGCGGTGAGAATTCTGGACAAAGCTTGGGAATGTGATATTTTCATATATACCTAGTACCCATCAAAGTGGGTGAAAGTACATAGTTACAGGGTCAAGTACCAATTTTGATGGCTACTGGGAGGGTTTCCAGTATTTTCCAGTACGAAATAAAAGCAAATGTACAGTGTGTGTGTGTATATATATAATATTATATAATATAATATGATATAATATCATATAATATATTAAAAAATATTAAAATATATCAATGATTGTTTTTTTTTCCCCTGGAAAAGAATCATCATTGAATCATCATTGATATTCCGTTTTGTTTCAAGGGTCATACACTCCGTATTCGAGGCCATCATGTGTGTTGGTGACATGTTGTAGATCGTTCAAAATCGAACAAGAAAAGATATGCGACATGAATCAGCATGAATCCGGATAAACATGGATAACCGGTATATAATTCACTCACCTAAATTAAGGCTGATTTAAGTGATAGTTTCCCCAACCCTTCTCATTGTGACGCCGAGGTCAACCTCTAGTGAGATCTGATCATATGCAGCATGCATTCCTTCAGCATCGCTGGTGTCCAACTGGTTGGCGGTTTCAACCAACCCCTCTGAAAAATGATGGACTTCGTCAGTTGGGATGATGATTATTCCCAATATGTGGAAAATAAAATTCATGTTCCAAACCATCCCAACTGTTTCTGGTTGCAGTCATTCAAAATTCCATGGTTCCAGTCACCAACCAGCCAAAAATCAGCAGAATTCCCCCGTTGCCACTGGTTGTTTTCAATGGCCGGATCCAGAGAACCAAATCCACACATCCATAAAACCCATGAGAACTCAGTAAAACTACGAAAAATTACAGGGTCAAAGTCCCAATTTTCCATATTTTTTCCATGGATTTCATGGTTTTTTTGGCTCCAAACAGATGGAAAAAATCATGGTTTCACCAGGGGGCGCCCCATCCTCCGCGAGATATTTCTGGTCAAACTCCGTGCTAAAGACCTGATCGATCCAACCGAGCTGGGCAGCCCAGGACTTCGATGATTTACCCGGCCTGGTAAACATACAAAAAGCTATTGAAAATGGCCATTTACAGTGAGTTTTCCCATTAAAAATGGTGATTTTCCATAGTTATGTTAGTTTACCAAAGGGTAATAGGTAAACCATCTATAAACCTATATTGGGGATTACCCGGCCTGGTTATGTCAAACAGTTTTTTTTGAACTTGTTCACATGGCCCATAGAAATCGTGGATTTAGCCATTAAACATGGTGATTTTCCATAGCAAAGAGTTGAAGTACCAGAGGGTCAATGGAATTCTCTATGGAATTGTCTATGGAAATCTATGGAATCTAGTGGGATACAATGATATATATGATACAATAGGATGGGAATGGGATCTATTACCACAATTGCGCAATTCTATGTCTTATACCCAATTTCAACACTATCTTAGTAGGACTTTGCATTCCTATTTTTTTTTCATATATGATTCTGTCCAGAAAAAAATGTTCGCCCCAACATGACCAATTACAATCGACGGGTTTTTGGGATATCCCCCTAGGTTAAAAGAAAAAAACTTTTTATGTGGCAACCCAATGATGAAACCATATTTTGGGGCATGGTGTTATTAGTGCCCTGGAATGGTCAGGCTTGGTATGTTTATAAGTGGGTAAACCATAGCATATGTACATCATCCTCAGGCGAATCCTCCAAACATCCCAGGTACCAGGGAGGTAACTTGGGTAAATTTAAAGGTAACATCAATGGTCATTTCAGGAACCTAAATTGGAGGTACCTACCATAATATATAAGGCCTATTTTTCAGGCCTAAATTTCAGGGAACATCGGAATATCCCCACAAAATATGGCCTTATATGGTACAGTACCTCCATTTTAGGATCCTGAAATTACCATTGATAACATGACCAATTTCGCCCTGAGTGGCTATCATTTAACCCATTCGTTGTGATTTGAGGCCAGAATCTGCGCAAAAAGCGGTCAACCGGTGGCCTTAAGGCTTGGACGTCTTCCGAGAACCAATTAAGTTGTCCAGTGATAATCTCATCTTTGTTGGCCAATTTATCATTTGCTGTGGTAAACTCAATATCAGACCCGTATATAACAGAAAATTGGGCATATTTCTTGGTCTATCATTTTGTAGACCAAAAACAATTTGTCTGAGTGCTTATGACATATCTATTTACAGAAGTTACACAGTTACAGAAGTGAGCGTGATGATGATGGATCATGGATAATTTCTGTCTAATCATGGATGATGGTGATATATTATATATATATATGTGATTATCCAGATCACGAAATATATATATATATATGGATGTTTCCTATCCATCATAAACATATATATCTTAATCATGGATAATCATATATATATATATTATGGATGTTTCCTAAGTCATGGCAGTCATGCGGGTACCCAAAAATTCATAGCTGGTGGATGAATATGGCCCACTGGCCCACCTCGATGGGATAATCCGTGGGGTTCACCAACCTGACAGCGGCAGCAGCGTTGAACGTAGACGACGACACGGCGACGTAAGACGCGTGGGGACTATGTGAACATAGCTGATATAGAATATATCTATGGATGAATATGGATGAATATTTATGAAGATCCCATATTCATCCATATTCTATTTATGAACAAAGAGCCATCTTCAAGCAGATAGCTCAGATAGAATATGGATGAATATATGGATGAATATATGGGATCTTCATTCAATGGCAACTCCAGGATCCGATTGATTGGAGGTACCGATTCCATATATTTTTAAGGCCTATTTTTCAGGCCTAGTGAATATCCCAGCAAAATATGGCCTGAAAAATGGTACTAGCGTACCTCCATTTTAGGATCCCGGAGAACTCCCATTGATTCATGAGTGTGAAAACAGCGGGACTGCCATATTCAATCTACAATAAAGGATGTGGTGAATCACCAACATGGGGTTTAGGGACTCACAATTTACAAACTTCCAGGAACTTGGCACACAAGGCAACCTCACCCTTGGCTTAAGTGGTTCAAATCCCATCTGGTCACCCGATTCGTGGCTGATCCCAGGGTGAACTACCCCAGCTGCTGGCCCCTTCAAAAATGTACCCTCTGGTAAACTAACAGTTTGCTATTGAAAATGGCCATAGAAATAGTGAGTTTTTCCCATTAAAAATGGTGGATCTTTCCATAGTTATGTAAACGTTTACCAGAGGGTAAACCTTCATTTTCCCATGGTTTTCCTATGGTTTTCCTATGGTTTTCCTATGGTTTTCCCATGAAAACCTCCATTTTCCTATGGTAAACCTATGGTTAAACCTATGGGTTGTTAGTTTACCAGAGGGTACATTCACCAAAATCCCTACTGGTCCCGAGACTTCACTTGGCGGATCCAAAGAATCCGAACGGCTGCACCACAGATTGAGCACCGTGGGATGGTCTGAGAAAAGTACCCAGCATCAGTTGATGATGTTTGTTGTTTTTATAAACACCATATATATATATATATATTGTATATATATATATATGTATTATATATATAATTATATCACCAACAACTCATCCATATGTTAAATAAACATAAACTAATCCCAATCGTTATGATCAATATATGACCCATATTATACCGGTGCTGCGTTCAACGGCCCGCTCCCGCAACGGCCAGGTCTGCCAAGTCACCAGAACTCCTCGGAACAGCCCTCGCTGTTGGGCATCACCTGGGCGTCGGTGATCACGGGTAACGGGTAACTCATCCTACCGATACCTATGGCCTGGCTGTTGGGCCCCCAAGATAGTACCCTCTGGTAAACATACAAAAAGCTATTGAAAATGGCAATTTATGGTGGATTTACCCATTAAAAATGGTGATTTTCCATAGTTATGTTAATTTACCAGAGGGTATGGGATGGTTTTTTATGGTTAACATGGGGATTATAACTAGGGGATAGGAATTACAAAAATTACTAATAGTATGGTCATGTTATCAATGGTAATTTCAGGATCCTAAAATGGAGGTACGTTAGTACCATATTTTGGGCTATATTTTGTGGGGATATTCCCTGAAATTTAGGCCTGAAAAATAGGCCTTACATATGGTAGGTACCTCCAATTTAGGTTCCTGAAATGGCCATTGATAGTATGGGATGGTTTTTTTGTGCTACTAATTACTAATTGGTTAACATGGGGATTATATGCTACTCATTACTAGTTGGTGGTATATATGCTACCTCTGATACCTACCCCTCTGAAGGGATTATATGCTACCTGGTTGGTGGTCCATTTCAAAAAAATGATACGACTGGACTATGAAATTAAGACAATGACTGGTTGGTGGTAAACTAACCATCTTGAAAAATATGAGTTCGTCAATGGGAAGGATGACATCCCATATATTATGGAAAATAAAAAATACTAGTTGGTGGTATACCTACCCCTCTGAAAAATATGAGTTCGTCAGTTGGGATGATGACATTCCCAATAGATGGAAAAATAAAATTCATGTTCCAAGCCACCAACCAGATTATGTTGATACAAGCTACAGGACAACACTTCGACATAACTAACACATGTATATGGAATATGGATTGTATATTGGTGATTAACACTATAGGATAACTGGGGATTCTGGTAATGAATGATAATTATAACTGTGTTAGATGCGTTTATGAACCAACAAGCAGTCCACTGGGGGTGTCATATTTTTTTGGGATCCGAATCTAATGGCCACATTTCGATCCCCCTACAAGGATTGATCGAGCTAGCCTAGTCATAAACCAACTCAGCTGTTACAAATAAACTATGAAAAACCCCACGTTTACTCTGCTGTAATCTAACATAGATGTACAAAATCCATCATGTGTAGATTATTTTCCTAGGGTTTCCCCAATGCGGTTTCCACATCTATACTAGATTCGTTTACCATAGTTTACCCTATACTTAGATGGGCCCTGGGATTAGGCAAGTGATTAGTAACTGGGTTATTATCAATCTTGTCAGTTAATGTCAGTTATAAGCCAGTTTCTCACCAGTTCACAAAAAACCCAGGGCCTATCTAAGTATAGTGTATAGTGGTCATATATAAACCCTCTGGTAATTTAACGTAGCTATGGAAAGATCCACCATTTTTGATGGGAAAACTCACTATTTCTATGGCCATTTTCAATAGCTATTTTGACATAACCAGAGGGTAAACCTCCATTTTCCTATGGTTTTCCTATGGTTTTCCTATGGTTTTCCAGAGGGTATCTATATTGCCATAATCATCCCATGACCCATGAGATCCCAGGGAAATCATCGGCTCCGAGCCGCAGGTCCCAGCTGATAGCTGTTGCTAGGCCTGGCCAGGAGAACTGGTAGCTGGGTTGAAAAAGTGAGCTCGAAAAAGGCCCAAAATGCTAGGGAACATGATCACAAGCTATCAAATATCTATCAAAGTTGGAGGTAACCTCTTTCCAGAGAATTTACCCTTAGTAAAACATGGAATTTGAGGGGGAAAAAAGTTGGAGGTACCCTCTTTCCAGACAAATTCATTCGAAGTTACATTGAATTTACCCTAAAACATGGAATTTTTAGGGAAACTAAATGGCAACTTTTAGAATTTACTCCTGGAAATGAGAAAAACATGTCAACATGGGGAAAAGATCGGTGAGTTCCCCGTGCAAAATTGTTGAAACATGTTGAAACTGTCGATTTTGCCCCCCCACTCGGGACGGTGTCAAATGGCAAAGCTTGGAATTGGATGGAATTGGTGGAATCCGAGTGTTTCTTTGTTTGGGTCATGTTGGTCATGTTGAGAAAGGCTCTTGTTTTTTCTCAACGATCCCGGAGCGGTTTTCAGATTGACCCATTCAGAACCGTTGGCCAGTCATGATGTTTTGGCAATGCAATCACCCGGCATTTCTGGCGATGTCCAACTTATTTGAAAAAAAAAAAACTTGGAAATTCGGATCATCAGTCCAGATGGGGCAGGGAAGCACATGCCCATTTCAATGGAAATCCATGGAAACCATATGGGAATTCACCGAATGTCCATGGTGTTTAGGTTGCGTCTTCCATGGAGATTGATTCCCATTGTCTGACTGTCTGAGATTTACCTGAGTAAATGCTGGTTTAATCGTGAACATGTTGGTTATTGTTGGTTATTTCACAATGTTAAAAGTGCCATTTTGGATATTGTTGATTACGTCTCCTTTATTTGCCTGTTCTATCTCTGTTGCTCTTGGTTTTTGTGGTATCTTTTCCACCATTTGTGTGTGTGTAACATCTGAATAGATGTAAAACTTCTCTTTTTTTCTTCCTTCTGTCCTCTCCCTTTTTAAACCTAGTGCAGGGGGACACAGCATTTCACTGGGACTGTGTCCAACGAAGCTACCAGTGAAATGGGATATCCAGCTTGGCCAGCTGGACGTAC
>Ga0126342_10018259_pt1 | contig 12042 bp, 10 predicted proteins | sample Cyp1metagenome_FD_92528 | JGI IMG/M metagenome (GOLD analysis project Ga0126342, IMG submission 92528) | Coral microbial communities from Lord Howe Island, Old Settlement Bay, Australia - Cyphastrea 1 metagenome | ecosystem: Host-associated > Invertebrates > Cnidaria > Coral ... | reverse complement strand
GCCACGCCTGCCACGCGAAACGAAGCAAAGACACGTCTGAAACCTCCAAAAAGGACCACCTCTGTAAAACTTCCCATAGGCACGGCCATACGGTCCTCGCGCGGACGGTTGCGAACGGTTGCGAACGGTTGCGGACGGTTGCGGACGGTTGCGACCACAAACGCAACGTCGAGCGAACACACCCTCGACCCCCAGACCCCCAGAGTGAAACGGGAACCCTTGCTACGCATTCGGGAAAAATCACGTCACGAAGAGTTTGTTGCTGAGATTTTTTTTCCCATTTGACTAGTGGAACCGAGTTTCTTCCAACCCCGATTCAATCCCGGGTAAGACTTAATGGTGGTTAATAATGGCTAATGGTGGTTCATGATACTTAATAACAGCTAATGGTTAATAACAGGATTTATATACCTCTGATTAATGGTTGATTTGACAACATAATATAATATAATAATGACTGATGGTTAAGTCTTCAGTAATCAAACGTGGTATTTTCCCTTTATCAAACGGAGGTTTTCCATGGGAACATCATCTATAAAAAATTGGGCGATGCATGGCGAGGTTTTCCATGTTTGATTTCCCGAGGGCAATCCCTTCCCAATAAATTGGTGGTTTAAATGGGATACTGATGGGGATATGAGGCATGAGGATTTATAACATTTTATATACTGTATATCATATCATTTTTTCCATCAATATCCCATTCATATGTGGATTTTTAATGTTCCAAATCATTATCACTTTTTGTCATGGATTTAATGTGGACAACCAGTGCAACCATTATATAAATTATTCAATCATTGTAGTGGACAACTATGTAATATAACCATTATCATGGATGATGGGTATTTATTTGGAATGACTGGGATTTAGTCCATTCCCCCTAATATTTTCATCACACCCCAGAAACCATTGTTTCGAAGGGATTTTTGACACATTTTAAGGGGACTGAGATGGGGGTGTTGAATAATAGTAAATTACCCTCTGGTAATTTAACATAACTATGGAAAGATCCACCATTTTTCATGGGAAAACTCACTATCAATGGCCATTTTCAATAGCTATTTTGACATAACCAGAGGGTAACATGGACCCTGCCGGGAGTTGGTTGCCATGAGTTTCCAATCAAAGATGGGCTGTTTCCAGAGTGGAACTGTCAAATAACCAGACCGACTCATGGTGAGAAAAACCCACGAGACAATGGGAAAGACGAGAATGTATGGATAACTGCTGCTAATCAATAATATATATATATATGGCTCAAACAACAATAAACAACAACATATGCTGATATTTTTTTGGCGGAGATATTTAAAGGGGGAACATTAACTAACAATGGTATGGGATAATATGTGTATATCTACGTATGTATTTATATATGAGTTTTTTGTAATGGGATATCACCTGTTATCATATCAACCATTTTTAATGGCGTAGGTGTGTCTGAACATGGGATATGACAACTATTTATATATTTCTGGTAATTTTGTGTGATTATCTTTATGGTGTAGTGGAATATGGGGAGGGGTCAGGTTACCTATGAATTCTCCGGGTATGACGACTGGGGGATGACCAACCAGCTTCAGAGTCCCATGGTTTTCCCAGCAACGGATGGTCCCTGGCGACGAAACCAGCAAGGCATGGCTGCCATCTACGAGGAATTGCAGGAAGATTTGGCAGCAGCCAAGGCGGAGATTGCGGAGATGGAACCAGCAAACATTTAACCATGATTTAACCATGATTTAACCATGATGGTTAAAAATGTTGATGATGGAACATAGTAACATCATAACAATATTTATTGATTTAACCATGATTTAACATAGTAGCCATGATTCGGGGTAAGTTATAACGACCTCACTGCGACCGAAGCCTGGAATCATGGTTAATAAGGGAAATCATCCCCAAATGGCCTTAATTCAGGTCGCTGGGGTCGGGTAGCAATGACAAGGTGCGAGGCCTTAATTCAGGGTAGTGAAATATTATAATTTACCCAGATGATTTGACCATAGTAGGAACGCCATGAGGTAAGCATAAGACCCAGATGATCTTACAATTCTTAAACTAGAGCTTGCGGGCTGCAAACGCGCTTCCCAGTCTGGGGAAATCAATGAAACCAAGTGACACAAGGTGAGCAATTCCATCCTAATATCACCCCCATCTCATGGTCCCAAAAAAAACATGTCTACAGGGGCTGTTTGATATGGGAGGAAGGGACTAAGGTGATTAAGTACCAATCGTTGGAGATTCCAATCAATAGAGCTTGGACACAAATCGAGGTGCACCATCAAGACCATCAACCGGTGTATGTGAACGCAACCAACCCCAAAATGTTTGTCCCCCCCAAAAAGGCATTTGGCGAAGCAACACTACGGAAACGACCAAAGTTGGGTGATGGCATTGTTTTGGACTGATGATGGATTTTGATGACGGGTTAGCTTTGGTCATTTTGGTCATAGATGGGATGTCGGTTCGCAACATGAAGCAACCAACAGCCATGGCTTCAAAACAAAGCTGTAGATGGGTGTGTAGCCATAGCCTGGGAAGGAACAAAGAACCAATGAATCAGTGCATGGATATCTTAACCAATGAATGGATACAACCAGAAAGAATCTGCAGACACTACAAGCTACCACTGATCATGGATTTTCACCCCTTGAATCACAGACACACCAGTTGGATGAAAGACAGCACAAGGGTGAGTCATGTAGCAGTGATGGACTATAAGCAGCAACCTTGACTTGGCCAGTGATGTCTAATTGAGCCACAAAGGCGAATCAGCCATTGATTTTGCGGCCGGGATTAGATGCACATTTGATCATCACAACAAAGTGTTGGACGCATTTGGAAGCTGGGTACTAAATTGTATCCTTGAAAAGTGCAAAATTTGAAGGATTCACCCCACTTAGTAAGTGGGTTGTAACCCCAGTTAATTATATATAGCTGGACGAACCCTTCTTATCCCACTTCTGCTTACTGGTGTGAACCAACCCACTTAATTACTGGAGTGAACCATCAAGTATGACCAGCTAACAGTCTAACATTATCTGTGGCAAAGCTCGTAAAGATAGAAATGAAGAGTGTTTCCAGGATGGCGTAGATGATGTTTTTCCCCATATTTTGATATATTGTCCAGGTTTCCTACCTTTTTTTGAACGTGGGTTGCGTTCATCATTTGCTGCAGCCCCGTCCGCCTCTTCCAGGCGAAACAACTGCTCTGTTCGGTCTACCTGGCCAAAGGCGATGCTCGCGCAACTTGGTGCTGTCGCCAGGGTGATGTTGCCATACTCAGAGACTAATCAGAGATCCACACCCTCCAGTAATACATATATATATATATATGTATGTATGCACATACTGGTAATACTGGTAGTACATATATATATATATATAATCCATGTAGTGTATAAATATATATATATATATACATATTGTGTATGTGTATAGTATATGTTGGTGCATGTACTGGATGATGAAATTGATGACTTGTTCAAATTGTTTAAATAGTAAAATGCCAAAATTGCCAATTGAGAACCTGGCTGGGAAACCGCCATCAGGACAAAACACGCGCAACAATTCTATCCACGAGGCATTTTCCCTAGCCGGGTTAAGAAATTACTGTCTGTCACACCTGAAATATGGCCAATAACCATCATATGGCTGCATGTTTTGCAGATTGTGTACGTATATATTTGTCTGTACATGCGCATACGTATGTGTCTGTGTAAGAGCCATACACTACTGAATGCATGCATTTGTGTATGGGTGGATATCCATGTGCGTGCAGTATGGATGTATATCAAACACAACATATATGCTGGATGATATCATTTACACACACATATTCTAAAGCATACAGTACCATATAACAATATATATATATATATTATATGCAGTGATGTATATACATATATATATATACATACTATAACTGATATGTATATATTGTGTATATATATACAGACACATTGTGTATAATATATATATATATATACATATATATACAGTATATATGTATATGTACATACATCATATAGCGTATAATATATATATATATATATGTATATATATATGTATTTATAAACATAGCAATGTATACACTTAAGAACGGTTGACCGGAATCGTGTCCATTTTCGCGTCGGCCGAGGTGATGACTAGCACATTTTAACGATGAGTTCCTGTTGAGATTTAATGATCCTGGTTGGTTGGTGTGCTACACCATGAATTGATCAACCTTTTGCACCAAAGATGGGTTGTTCCATGTCAAAGCTGGAGATTTTGGGTTACCCCCCAAATATTGTATATATATATATATACACATTGTGTATGGATAATATATATATATATATAGAGTAACCTGTGTATAATAATAGATAACATTTTTCCATGGTTTTTCTCCTGATTTTTTAAGGCCGCTGTGGATATAGGTGTGGGCCCCAGGGATCCCGGGTATGTCTGAAGAAATTTTGGTGATATATCATTGCATACCCCATAGACTAAGATACCCATGTGATTGGTGGTTGCAAGTGACCACCAACCATGTGATATTTCACTACAACGGTTGGAGATATTAACCAAGAACTATGGGACGGGGTAACACAAACTGGTTTCCTCGGGATTGTGAAGTAATCCGTGATGGGAACCCCTCTCTACCAAGCACTAGAAGTGCATGTGATTCCCAGGTAGTAAGTGAACAATAAATCTGGTAATGGTAAGTCCTCTAACTGCAATAACTTGGCTGGAACATCCTCATGAAAGTAGGCGATTTCCCCATGAAAAAGGGGCGTGTTCCACGCAGCCATCTATGACGCGCCATTTTGGCAACGACCGGATTTTCCCCGACCCCCAAGCTTGGAAAGCTTGGCCCTGCCCTTGTCTGGGTGTTGTGTATACATGTGTATACCAAGATTGACGAAATTTCCCAGAGTTCTGGGTATAAAATTCTGTATTTGGTCGGTGGTTACTCTATGCATCTCCACATTTGGGGTTCCCAGGTTTCACTGGTGAGAATGTGGGTGCCAAACTCCTCAGGAATATGGTAGATCTTGCCGCTCATCCCTGCAATTCCATGGACATTGTAAACTTAAAGTATGGTGGAATTGATCCAGACTTTGCTTTCCTGGTGACCGTCCCTTAAAAATGCACAGACGTAGACACGTTTATGATGGTGATTTAGCCACTTTGGGGGTGTTGAACAACCCATTCCCACGTTAGGTGAAGACGCTGTGGCGTTGTTTCGCAAACTTCAAGACCCACAGGAGGCGTACTGGTGGGCTACGGCCCTGGGTTGGACCTGCAGATTGCCTTTTCAGGATTTTACAGATTGACTTGTGAACGCGTTGGAGGAACAAAGGGAAAAAGGCTGGAGTCGCGCCGGGAAAACATCGATCGTTGCAGCGGGGATGATCTCAGAGCGCTTAGCGGCGGGTAGCCGGGTAGCCACCACGACCATCTCATTGTGGCTCGAAGTCTGCACCAAAACGATCGCACAGCACTCCACCGGCGCTTAGTTCTTGTCATCAGGCCGGGTGGCTTTTGCTTGTTATTGGACTCAACAGATGTTTTTTTTGATTTTGGCTTCCGAGATGTTGGCACATTCAAAGAAAGAACTGACCAGATTTTGAGACATCTCCGTGCCAGTAAAGTTTTGAGTTTTGAGACTCTGAGACTTTTATTTTTGCCAACTTGACATGATTGGGAATCTGGAAGATTCCAGTTGACCGCCTGACCGGGGCCAGGGTTTGTTAAATTCTTCCAGGATGTACCAACAAAGGGGTGATTGGTAGGGCTCCAAGTCACCGATATTGATTTTCATTCAGCTTTCATTTCAGTTGTCAAGGCTCTGTACACAGATGAAAGAGGGCCCCCTCCAAATCCAGGAACACAGAAGGAGAAGTAGCGCAAAGTTCTGGTTGTGGCAACAATCCACCAGGTTTTCATAATTGGTCCAGAGTTTTGGGACACAGGTACCATGTATGTACAGAATATTGGAAGATATAGCCAATATCAATGGATGGCTAAGTTTAAGGGGAACCCCAAACTTGGTAGGACATGTTACAGGAAGCTCCTATGTTTGAGGCGGAGCAACATGTTTTCTCGAATATGTTCATTGAAATTCGTTGAACACAACGAAAGGATGCGCAATGATGCGCATATGTCATTCAAATTGGGGGTCCCGTTTAATGGGACCACAAAATAACGAAACAAATTCAGCACTAAACAAAGGTTTCTCTGGGGGGCTGTTTATTGCGATGTTATCATTATATTTTAATTTTCATCTTATAGTTACCATTATCGTTTTTGTTTGGAATATTCTGGTTGTTTGTCATGATAATTATCATTGTATATCATTCATTGTATACACATATTCGATAACATTCTCACAAATACAGTATTTACTTTCATGGCTATGAGTCAAAACCTAGTACCCCAGGTAAGCCTAGGTACCCTAAAATAGCTGGTGCATGGATGGTTATTCCATGTTATTCCCATTTTCTGGATGGAATTTCGGTTTCCTTTCCCAGGGAAAGGGATGCCACCGAGCCAGGGTCGCCATGACACAGTTTCAGGAGGTCCTTGGAACCTTCGAGGTGGTCCAAGTCATGACAGTCATGGATGGGGCTGAGACCGGCTGGTAACTTGAGGATCCACTGAGGAAACCTCCATATGGGTATGGATCAATACCTATTAATACCATTTTTAATGGGATGAACATCCATTTACCAGCTATTTTGATGTTCACCAGGGGTACAAGGTTTTGACACACTGCCATATGGCCATGAAAAGTTGGAATATGTTGAGGTGCTGTTCAGGTGAGGGCCTCGTCGTACGACTCGTACACGCAAAGACTAGCTCAGTTGTACACGCGAAAACAAGTCAGTTGTGAACGCGGATCTGGTATTTGTGGTGGTGATGGTGATGATGATGATGATGATGATGATGGTGGTGGTGGTGGTGGTGGTGGTGTCGGTGATGATGCTGCTGCAAAGTAATTACCATAAGTCATTCTCCCCCAATTCCTTGCGCATACGTCATTGCCCCACCCCCCAGCCAATCCCATCCCCTCCCGATGCCATCCCACCGTTGTCCATTCCCCCACTTGTGCGGGCTCTTTCACAATGTCACTGCGCCTGCTTGTACTGTAGATGTTTGGGGACACCGTTATACCCTCCGAGTAACCGGGATAAGATCAACAGCTTACAGGTGAGTGAAAAATTATGGGATATGACCAAGTAGCATGGCAATGAAGACCAAACATGCACTAATGATCGTCAGTTACCAATACGTTACTCCCTCTAGAACAGGGGCCCAAACCCTGAAAACGAATTCGAAGAAAATAACCCTTCTTAAACACACAGAACCGTGTTGGGGTTTTGGTGTATGTGTGTGACCGTTGATTGGCGGGCGTTACCTACCAGCGTAGATTTCTCTTATGACTGGGTGATGATTCCGACCCCGTGGTATTTGAATCTCACCAGCCAGATGTGGGATTTTTTAACCATCCAAAACGATCAGATCTCATGCTACATATCGGTTCATTGGATCGGTTCAAGGGTAGCTTCATAGGAAACCCATCGGTTTCTAGGTCGAAATGCCCGGTTGGATCTGGGCAGGCTTATACAAGTTGGATTTTGGATGGTCAAACAACTGGTACTGTATCCTTGTGAGCACCCATGTAGCTGGCTTGTCACCGAGCATTTTTTTTATATTACATAATTACTATATTATGTTTTGATCATTTTTGACCTATAGCCTATAATGGTGGATAGTTGAAGGGTAAGATGTTGAAGGACCATGCGAGTGCCCCATCAGGTCTCACTTCCAAGTGCGGACACCCCACCCTGAGCTCTGCATGCCATGCACCCCCCACTCATAACAGTGTCCAGAAGCTCACTTGAATGCTGTATCAGGTTACTCCGGGGTAGAAATCGTATGGTGAATCATGTATGAGTTGTAAATTCCTCTGCAAAAGTTATTGGCCCATCACTGCGGCCCGTCACTACCTCTTCAACTTGTTCTTCATATTGCAGGGTTTGGTAAATGTCCCATTTGGGGATTATATCCCCAATATTTGGGTGATGTTCAATTAGGACATTTACCAACCCGTGTATTGTGATAGCCTGATAGCCCTCTTTTGGTTTCCACCCATCCCCGTTTAAACGGCAGGTCTCCAGCACTGAAAGTGTCACCATCACGCTGAAACACGGATCCATCGACGTCATCGTTCACGGCCAAGGCTCTCGTTCCAGGGCAAGGTGACTATAGGCACATGGTACAAGATGAATAGCTACCATCTGGTAAACTAACATAGCTATTGAACATTGCCATTTATAGTGGATTTACCCATTAAAATGGTGATTGTCCATAGTTACGTTAGTTTACCAGAGGGTACAAGATGAATAGCTAAATCAATGAAAAGTGAAATTGTTGAATACACCAATACGAGATAATCTAAGTAATAATCTAAGTAAATACATATATCTACGAACATGATATGCCTAGACGAGTGGACGTGAATTGTATATACTTTAAACAATTTTATATGGACACCTGTACGTGCGAGTCTTGGTTTGAGGTAGTTTTGAGAGTACAATGTAGATACACAAGCAGGCATTCCATATATTCTACTGAACCCAAAACTGCTTGTGAGCACCTGGCTTACTAAGTAGAATGACTACTAGTTCCAAGCTGTTTCCATCTATTGAATTTCTATTGTCTTTGATTTCGACTAGGACTAGGACGAAGCCAAACAATTCAACAACTGGGTACTTATTCACATCGATATAGATGTAGTTGAGTTTTCTTTCGGGTTGGGGTCCAGAGATTCCAGGGTTTCAAAAATTCCCAAAGGGACCCTTTCTGAATGGGACCCGTTCTTCGGATGAAGAGCAGCCAACGGGGTTTGATGCGATTTTGCTCGAGAATCCGCCCCGGAGGGTCTCCAGGTTTGATGGAAATATGGTTATAATATATATGGTGGTTTCCTGAAGATGTTCCCTCCGAAAACATGTTTTTCATCTGGAAAACTTCAACGCAACCCGGTTCAACCCAGTTGGAGCTTCCATCCCTGTTGTTGTTCAGGGCACCTGACCAGGTCCGGTCCTGACGCGTAGCGCTTCTTCACCATGCCTGCCCGGGTGGCGCGAGCGACGATTGGTTGGGTGATTTTTGAACTGGGCCATGAGTTGCCACAAGATCTGAGGTGAACTGGGTGAAATTGGGATCTCCCATTTTTCCGTGGTCTGAAAAAGCAAGTCATGACACAGAATTTCAAAAAAGGCATGTTTTCCGGAGTGCGATAAAGGGTAGGCAAGGGAGAAAGTTCTGTGTGGCGAATTCCATGTAGGACTCATAACTCCCTGTAGATATCTTGTCTTTCTTTCCTTGGTGCAGTGACCCTTAGCATGGCTGGATTGCCCCAGGTGGGTGAAACCTGGTGAAGGGCCTTCGAAGTTGGACCAGTTGGACCAGTTGGACCAGTTGGACTTGCACATCCGCGGTGAATGCCGTCCCTGTCTGTTTTTTACACGCAAGGCGCGGTTCTGCGAGGCCACAAGAGGAATTTTGGCTGCTGTTTCAACCATGAACCCAATCACAATCTGATACAATCTGGCTATCTCGTGTTTTCAGCATTTGTGAACCATCAACCAGAGGTACAAAATCGACCCTTCAAAGTCTTACACAGATCAGATAATTATGCCATGCTTCAAAGTCCCAAGGATTTTTTCGCCCGTTAGATCCACATCATGTCAATCTCCATGGTTTGCATGCCCTTCTGAGCAGCTGATGCATCATTCAGAGATGCCATGAGACACAGCAAATCACCAGCCAAAATGACCCAAATGACATGACCCAAAGAAGCAATGCCCAGTTGACCCAAATGGTCGTTTTTGTGGGATTTCACCGTTGGAAGTTGGTGATTTCACGTCCCTGGGAAGATTCCGCCAGGCCGATGGGTGCCGGAAAGGCGACCAGTGCGAGCACTGCCACTATTGTACTGCAGCGGAAACCCGAAAGAAGTTGAACCGAAGCTTGGCAGACATGAGCTGCGCACCAGGCATTTGGTGCTACAACATGCTACAACCTCCTGGAGCTATATCATGGTTCATGGATGTTCATGGTAAACCACCTTTGATGTACAACTGATCAAACATTTCTATAGGGTCCAACATTTGCACCGAAGCTTGTGATGATGGCACTCCGTCATCTTTGGCTCCAGCCCACTGCAATACTATGGTAGAAACAAGGACAACAAGTTCTCCAACTACGACAAGTTCCATTCCGTTTTGCCATTTGTGAGAAACATGTCTTCACGTGCGCGCTGCAATCGGGAGAGAGCAAGCCTCCCTTTCCACACACACACACATATATATATACACTATTATACACTATATACACACAATATATGTATCCCATTTCATGATATTCCATGGCATCACATGAAACCACCATTTTTCCTTGGACCGATCCATTGATCCGTAATGCCCCAACGACAAAGGTGTTCAACCCGACCTGGAGGTTCGTTCGGATGTTCATAGCAAACACTGTGGTTTCCGTTGTGGCCAGTCGAAAACCATACCCATTGAATTGGATTTATAGCCATTGTTGCTGATATATCCGTTTTTGTAGTTTTGTTGCTTCCAACATCATTTTTTTAAATATAATTTCCAGCGAACTCCATGTCCTAGGAGTTTGTTTGGTAGTTTTAGCATATTTCAACGATTTTTCTTCAACCGTTCCCTGGAAATGATGCCCGAAGCCCGCCCTCAACCACCCAGGTGCGAAGGTGCTGAACAAGAAAGCCAAGTTCCAACGGCAGACTCCTGGCGGATTTGGTGTACCCTCAGACCCGCAGTTTTTCTGCCATGGCAAATCACCATTTTCAATAGGTAAACATGGTAGATCACCAATCATCCAACTAGAGCTGGGCCATGGCTTCCGGTAACCAAATACTACAATACGGCTGGAAAATCTTCTATAAGCGGAGTTTTTGTGGGAAAGTTGTCCAACTCAATGGGGGATATGATTTTAAAAACATATACCTGCTCAGAATTCAGTCCAGAAAACCACTATGTGCACTTTTTTAAGGAGCGATAGTGTCTTATATGTCACATTTTGTTTGGGTGATATACCCTCTGGTAATTTAACAGTTCGCTATTGAACATGGCTATTTATAGTAGTTGATTTACCCATAAAAAAATGTGATTTACCCATTTATAGTTGATTTACCAGAGGGCAACCAATGCAGCAAGACCCATGAATCCGAATGCATCGGACCAAACTTTGCAGAATCTGCCCATTGACGAACGCTTAAAACTATTGATTTTCAGTTTGGAATACTTCATGTACCCTCTGGTAAATTAACATAGACCCTGAAACTGACCAATTTATAGTGGAAACTAGTCTTTCAACCCCCATCTGGCAGGGTCTATGTTAATTTACTGGAGGGTAAATAGTAACACATATTTCCTGGTTGGTGGTTTGGAACAGTTTTTATTTTCCATCATATATGGGATGTCACCCTTCCCATTGACGAACTCATATTTTTGAAGATGATTATTGCACCACCAAGCAGCAATTTTGTGGATCAATTAGCACAAAGCTTTAAAGCCATCCTCGAGAACAGCCATACCCCATGGACTCAAAAAAAAGTTGTGACGACACTCAGGAAACGTCACCCGTGTTTTACTGTACCTCGAGGAATTTTGGAGGTTCATTACGCACATGCATATGATATGATATATTTGTATATATGTATATACATACATGTATATAATATTACAGTATATGTATGGTATGTACATATTCTGTAGATATATGATATTGATACATGAGTTGATGTATATATATGTAATATATACATATTATAAAATTATATTCTATGAAATAGTGTAATATAATACAATAAAATATACTGTAGGTGCCGGAATTATAGAACGGAAGTTGAGGAGTACGAAGGTACGGTTATTTACCGTACCCTGTTGTTCTATAATTCTGTTTTCCTCGGAAGGTGTGAAAAAAAAAACGTATCTGAATTTACTC
>Ga0126342_10018258_pt1 | contig 12043 bp, 10 predicted proteins | sample Cyp1metagenome_FD_92528 | JGI IMG/M metagenome (GOLD analysis project Ga0126342, IMG submission 92528) | Coral microbial communities from Lord Howe Island, Old Settlement Bay, Australia - Cyphastrea 1 metagenome | ecosystem: Host-associated > Invertebrates > Cnidaria > Coral ... | reverse complement strand
CATGAAAATCCCCAGGTGAAGATGGCGAAGTGGATCTTTCCAGAGTGAATATATGAAGTTTGTGAATGCTGTTGGTTGACTGTGACATGGAAGGCAGTCACAGCATGTCACAGCGGTCTTTTGAGTACATTCGAATTCCATTGATGATATTGATGTGACATACATGTTGCAATATACAACATCCATGCTGTCTGAACTATATTAGTGACACCGCCTAGGTGTTGGAACCACTAAGGTATTCTATCATATGCTATATTATCTATGACACCACATAGATATTGTTCTAACTTTACTACTATATGACCTATAATTACAATCTATACTATATACTACATGTATATATATAATATATAATTATATATATATATATATTGTATTATATTATATTATATTTAATATATATACATATATAATATTTATGTATATGATTTCTTTTCGAAATACGACACCAGCCAAAGACCTATCTATTTCCATTTCTTTTAAGTGTTGGAGCCAGCTCCAGGACGGCGCCGGGGTCGCCACGCGATCCCAAAGCTCTGGCAGGTTTCGAGGAGATCAACCAATTTGAAGCATCCAACAGTTTGGACATGGTTGATATAAACAATAATGGTTAATATGGTTATAACATAATCTATCTATAGGATTATATATTGATAGTTGATAGTTTGTTATATATCTACCAGTGGTTATAATAACAATGGATATATAAACAAACCAACAGATTGGTACCATAATGGATATATAACAATGGACATAACATATATCAATATATATATATATATGTATCAATATATATCAACCTTGTCCAAACTGTTTATAACATGGTATATAGTGGATATAGAACAATCATGGTCAATCAATGATCATCCATATACCATGATTGTGTTATATATCCATTATGATATATCCAAACAATCAATGGAACAATCATTATGATCATTGATAATGATTGTTAATCATTATGATATACCCAACAATATCATGCGTATCATTGGAACAAACACTGATTTAGAAGTTGTAGGATGATATATGATGATATATGATATACCTGTTTTTCCCCTATGTGATGAGATATCCAATGAACACATGCTACATCCATGTCCAGTCAACATCAGTCAACCATCAACGGACATGGACCAGCAGGAACCGTGGCCATGGTGGGATCCTTTGCCCAGCAGCCCTGCAGTCAGTGGTGGGTGGTTTTCACCAACCGAAACTAGGCAGTGGAGTGTGTTTTCCAGGTGACCCTGTTTCCAGATGTTCCCAGGTTATTGTTTGTTTTGATTTGTACTTTTTTCGAAACAAACGGCCTGTAAGTCGGAGAATATCCATGGCACCCATCCCAATGGGAGTTTGGCCGAGGCTACACCATCCGGCGGAGATGGCAGGATATCGTTCGGCCATGGCTTCAGTGGAAAGTGTTTGCAGTTGCAATTTCTACATGGCTTGACAGGTTCATGCTTTAAACATCTGTCAACATATTTATATCAAACATCCTGAAACCCACTGAGATACTCTGAAAAGTCTGAAAAGGCAAATGTGAATCGAATCAACTGGATTCAAGGGATGCCTGGGAAGTTTTTAGCCCGTGTGATTTCTGTGAGGTTCCATGAGTCACTGAAGATGGAGTTGGCCAATGATCCAGTATTGGATTGCAGACGGGTGAAGGCTACGAACTTTCGAGATCCCGATGATGACTTATCCCGATGATGACTTTTAGGGTGTGAATCAACATAGTTGTGACCCATGTGATGTGATTTGATGTGAGTTTAGGTGATTCTACAGCAGTTATGGTGACAATCATGTCATGTTCAGCAGGATTCAAGATGTTGGCAATATCCAATATGCTGCCTTGCTGCCAGGCCAAAGTTCCTGTCAAACCGGCCTGTTATACCACCCTCAGGGATCGCCGATGGCCTGAACACGACCTGTACCTGTTCATAGTCGATGTCCGGTGCGCCAGGTTCTTCCCAATCCTCCAGACTTGGATGCTTGGTTGAAGTCCTATGCTGCCACCAACGATGCATGCGTCAGAAGCCAAGAATAGCCAAGATCTTCCGAAAAATCCTGGATCCCAGTGAAACAGGGTGCAACTTGAGGCGCTGGGCAGAACATCCATAGAGGTTTCGGGCAAGGACAGCTGCAATCTACATCTATTGGTCTACTGGAATTTGCAGATGGGAGTCTGGTGTGGTGCGATGTTTTGAGGCCTGATCTCGCTAAAGCCCTGATGTTTTGAGGCCTGACTCTGCACAACAGAATCTTTCGGTGAAGGACTTGTCACGTTGCTTTCATGAGCTCGGAGATCTCCATTGGCCCAAGCCTGAAGAGAAATACCATGGCATCGAATGGCGATGTTTAAACGAGATGTATCCCTACAGTGGTTTGGAGGGTTACAGCTTAGGAGGGTTGAAACTTAAGACACAACAGAACGCACATTCATACTTTATCAATCGTTATCATACTTTTCTGATTTATCCACAATTTTTTCGGTGTTGATGATTCATATCTATTTCTTTGAATAAATCTTCAGATTTCTTGTGGCCTTTGAAATTTCTTCGGAGCCAAGGATGTATTGCCACAATCGGCTGGTCCCCTACTTCAACGATGCAACCAAGGCGCGTTAGTGGACTCAGCAGTCCAGAAAAAAGTTGTTGGTTCCAATAGTACATTTAGTTGGTTCTTGGTATGTATTAACCAACTAATGTACTTTTTGGATATTGGATAAACCAACAAATGGATAACAACTATTGGATACTTATCCAATACAATTAGTTGGTTATTGGATAGATGTATTGGTGGAGTGCTTCACATCCCCATCGCCATCTTCGCCAAGCACTGAGGTGTTAGAGGAGGTGCCAACTGAGGTCCAACGGGGGGCTGACAGCCATAGTTCTGGTCGGTGTTTACTGTATTAATTTGGCTGGTTCTTAGACATACTTTCAACTTTCAACTCAGGATGATCTCCCATTGACGATGAATATTTTTGGTGTTGAAGCCACCAACCAATGTCTAGCATCCCCGCATCCCCACGTGAACGATCTCCATTTTGTGGGTAGCTCAACTGCCGGCCAATTAGGTTTGCCCAGAAAAAACATGGGCATACCGTCTTTCTTCAAATATGCTATAGTCAGAAATAATGTGGCAAGACTCTTTTGGCCTCAACAAATGAGGGTTGGTATATAAGATATCAAGGAGTTATATTCGTAGTCATTTTGTAATATCCCCATGATTGCTTCCGAATTCTATCAATTTTCAAACATCTGTTGGAATTAGCGGCACCCTATTTTCAGACAATCCATACCTGCTGGATTTTCATGTACGAATTCCCTTCAACCAAGCCATTGAAATGTGGCATTTTCAGAGAAATCAGGGATCCGCATGGGTTGATCAATGATCATGTTCCATCTCATCGCCATATGGGGGATATTCCCGATATTCTACCACAGCCAGCCACCTCAAGTTACTCAAGTTAGCCTCATCCGTATCTGCCATGTGTATATCATGATTAAAATCATGGTTATACCGAGTTATACCATGGCTATATGATGCATTATGATGCTATATCCCATCATTCTCCCATCATTCCCATTTTCATGCCATCATTATCTCAGGGTTCACTGAGGGTTCACTCACCTTCCCAGAGGTCTTAGCGTCCTCCCGTGCCCTCCGGCGCTTCGTGACCGGTGGCGTGAGTGGTCGCCCTGCTCCCTCCGTGGGCAGCTGAGGTGGATGAGGATGAACACGTCATGAAAAGCCTACCTTGGCATTGGGATACCCTCTGGTAAACATACAAAAAACGATGGAAAATCACCATTTTTAATAGGTAAATCAACATAAATCAACTATAAATTGCCATTTTCAACAGCTATGTTAAATTACCAGAGGGTAGATGTTAGTAAATAGTATATCACACCGAGTCTATTTGTCCTAAAAGGACAATGTTGGAAACACCATTTTGATAGGGAAACATGATAGGGAGAACTCTAAAATATAATGCTTAATGTGTAAAGAAAACTGAGCAAACATCATTTCCCAAAATTACAACCAGTCAGCCACGAATTGATACTTCACTACCTTCCACATTTGTGGGATGTTGGACATCCCATTTTTGATCCATGACTAATAGCTAACTTGCGGCATGTTCTTTTCCCAGCTTCGGCCAGTCCAATTTTCCCAGCCTAAAAAGTTGAGCTCTTCCCGCTGACCCAAACCTTCAGATTCATCACTCGGACTGAAAAATTCACCTGTTCAGAACCATTTTCCAACCATTTTCCAAGCATTTTCCAACTGGAAAAATCACCCCCAATAGGATGATTGGGCGATCCAAGAGGTCGGTCCAAGATTCCTCCCGTTTCCCAGGCTCTGCCGGTCCCGCCACGTTTCCTGGGCAAACTGCTTCCGGTGCTTCCTGAAGAGCAGGAGTTGGCGCGTGTGGCGAGGCGGGGCTGAAAGGATGGGGGGTTAAGCCCTGAAAGCATCAGAAAATGTGGATTTTACCATGATTTAACAATGATTGAACCATGAAACATCATGAAACCATGGAAAACTATGGGTTGAACCTGATTGAACCTGATTGAACAACTGGGATCATGTTTTCACCCTAAAGAAATACTGGTTTACTCCCTGGCAATTTAAGAGTTTGCTATGGTATAGATGGGCCGTTTAGTTTCATGATTTATCTTTTATTTTAATGAGGGGTACCCCTTCCAAATCCAGCTCATTTTCCCATGAAAGAAGGAGTTGATCAAGGAGTTTATCAAAATATTTGGGATGTCTGAGACTTGCTTAAATTATACAGCCCTGTTTTAAATCATTTAAAATCCACATTGGTCACCATTGGTCCGGGCCATCGGCTTGGGATTTCCAATCAATCCCATGGGAAATCAGGGAGTTGCAGAAGTCTAACTCCCTGGGAGCTCTGGGAGTGTCGCGCCCGAGGAGCTTGGGATTGGGAAAGGGAAAAAGGGATGGACTTTGGGTGTTGAAATACGGTGGTTTTTTCCATTTCTGCAGGTTTCTGCAGGTTTCGAGGATTTGAGATGATTTGATCTGATTTGATGATTTGTGAGGACCACCGGTGAGGCTTGGAAGCATCCCAGTGGCTACCTCAGTTGTTTCCATCGATTTCCATTTGGCAAAACCCATGAACATCATGAACCATCCATGAAAGTTACCATAACATCCATTGGAAAAGGATGCCCACCGATCACCGATCTTCATTCTGTTTCCAGACGTCAGATTTGGAAACCGCTGGTTGCTTCGGTTGGTCTTCCCCCCGTTGGTCAAGCCATTGAGTTCGCTCAGATCGGACGTCGGGAAAGCTGGTGGTGAACCCGCTGTGACACGCTGTGGGTCTGGTGGTTTGGACCAGGCCCTGAGCCAAGTCCTGAGCCAAGCTCAGGAAGGAATAGGGTAGCCCTGCACTCAAGGTGCAGTGCTCAGTCATGATCCTTTTCGATCGGCATTTGCAGCTGGGTTTCTCCCAAAATGGCACCATTTTGGTAAAATGATCCTGATGGGCATCTTGATGGGCAACACAACAATAAACCACTGGATTTGTGGAGATAGCCTCTGCTAAACATGATAGTGAAGAAATCACCATTTACAGTTGATTTTCCAAGCCATAAACCTGGTAAACCTCCATTTACAGACATATTGGGATTTCCCAGCCATGTTTGATTCCCAAGCCCCCATTTTTGGAGAAAACCATTTGCCTTGCACCCGCCGCCGGATGATGCCGGGTCACTGGCGCGGGCGCCAGTGGTCGATTGACCTTCAGCGGCGCAAAAGAAGTGATGAACAGTGGTTCCAGGAGATTATAGATGATATGATGATGATATGATGATAGTGAATACATATTTCCGGGTGTCAAGTGTCAAGGTTTCTATAGGTTTCTATTTTTTTTTGGGTTGCTATATCATATATATATATAATCATCTGAGATTTCTAGAATCATTGACATTTGATTTTGAATGATCGGTGCCCATGCAAGCTTGATTAGTTGACATTGATAGCCTTTGCGTTGCAGGAGGGACAGATTGAATTTGCCACATCCAATGGCGAGGCGCAGTTGTCTATCGACGTGGAAGATGTGGATTTGTCCAAACTGTGGATCGTCATATTAGAATACAATGCGGGTACATGATCAAATTTCAAGCAGTGGATTTGTCAAAATGGATGGTCATATGCCACATTAAAAACAGGGAGTACAATTGTAGGTTTCCTCCCATTTTCAGACACACCCGTGTAGTTTTGTCACAGACGTTTGCATCACAGGTAGCTTGCGCAAATTGGGTCTTCTCGGCGAAGAGCACATGCGTCCATCCCGAGAGAAAGGATCCATACTTGTGCCCCAAACCTAGCTCTTCATGTCAGAATTGGATAGAGCTAGGGAACATCTACAGAATCTACAGAATCTACAGAAAACCTATGGAAAGCGGATAGTTTTTCGGCTAAACCTCGACGGGGTCCGTCCAGTGCCCAGGTGGAGACTGCCCTCGCAATGGCAAGGTCCTGAATTCATCTGGCTCATTGTGTGCCGCGGCCGCCCTGGTGTCATCTGCCAAGAGTGCCTGCATACACCCTGAGCGAAAAGAGCCTTATTTGTGCCCAAGCCTCGGTGATGAGGAACTTCAACTGAAAAAGTGGCGAATGCGGTGAATGATGTGAATGATGAATGAGGAGTGAATCATGTGTCAATGATGGTGAACGGAGATTTCATTTGTTTTTGGAGCTGCGGTCTATAAACCAGACTTGATTGTTCATAGTATCATACTGTAAAAGTCTCCGATTGTCGTTAAAAACAGGCTGCTTCCAGAGTCTTTTAAACTCTATGGATTGCCAAGAAGTGAAAGCCCCTGCTGGTTCCAAGGACTTTCCTTTGAGATAGGACAGAGATGATTCGGAGCATAGATTGATACTATTTTGGTACTATTTGATGGATGACAATCAGAACTCAGAACCATGTAAAACAGGACACGAAACACAGGCAAGTCAAAGACTGCAACAAACAGAAAACCAGTTGAATGAACATCAATGATTCCTTTCTGTTGTCACGCCATGATGTGTCTTTATATCCAAAATAGGTTTGACATGGTTTAACCAAAAATGTGGAGCACCGATTTTATGGCAATATATGGCAATGTTCAGCAAGATTCCCGCATTTTCATGGATAAAATGGATTAAAAGAGTCATCATCCCCTAGATTTTGGGTGATATCCCATGATTTTTGAGGTGGAGATTGCCCGCGGAACCCGAAGATGGCCGCGTTCGCGCAGGATGGGAAGGCCTTTCTGAAACAATCCCATGGATGATCCATGGATCATCAGATAATCATGATCCATGGATATCCAATAGTCATCATCCAATAGTCATCATCTTTATCATCCACTATACAATCATTAATCATCCATTAATATTCATTCATCATCCATTTATCATCCATTTATCATTCATTTATCATCCACTAATCATTACTGTATTAATCCATGAATCATCCATGACTGATCCGTCGTTTAATGGATCACGGTTTTGGGATTTTTGTGGCAGGTCTGCGCAGCAGCATTGGTGTCCTCGGCCAAGTCGCAGTGCGTTCATCCGGAGAGGAAAGATCCTTATCTTTGCCCGGCACCCCAAGGTGCCAAGGTGCTGCCAAGATGCTGCCAATTTACCCTCTGGTAAACTAACATAGCTATGGAAAATGGCCATTTATAGTGGATTTTCCCATTAAAAATGGGGATTTTCAATAGCTATGTTAGTTTACCAGAGGGTATAGTGCGGATGGGTAGAACTGAGTTTGTCTCTGGACCTGAAAAACAGTTCCAACTGAGGTGGTGACTGCCCCCGAAATGGCAAAACCCAGGACATGGGATGAACAGACATGGGAGAGGATGGCTAGAAATATGGGGTGCCAAGAGCAAAAAGACACAACTTGGTGGTTTGTGACAACTTTGTGACATTTTTGGTGGTTTGTCAGAAAGCTGGACAACCTTTTGGAGCAAAATGCCGGAACAGCATCCATATCCATCCATCAATCATCCATCAATCTAGTCGTGACAAGGCAAACATTTTGGCATGTGCAATTCCAGTGTGCTCATGGCTGCAGTGTCAGGACTGTGCTAGATTCAATTGAATGCCAAGTGCTGAAAGTTGTGGCTCCTCGTCTTTGGTGATACGCACTGGTGATGTTGATATGACTTTCTTCGAACTGTTGTGCCATCTTCTCAAAACAGCCATCGAACCAGCGATGGTCCTCGTAGCTGAGGAGCAGTGACCGGATGGGCATTGAGTCGTGTCCTGGCTGTTGGGCATCGATGGGCATCATGTCTTCCCGGGGAAATATCCTTGAAGAAACAGTGCATGCTGTACAGCTGTAGTGCAAGTTCGAGCAATTCATGTTTTTATGATACTCTGATTTCTGTTGTAAGATGTTGTAAGTGCCTCCAAGCTTTCAACCAGCTTTCCGGAATTCGTTGGATGCTCTTGGAATACTTGAGATGCTGCCTTCCAGGAAACTTGCCGCTGATTTTGGCTGCAAGCTTCAGATTTCGCATATTTCGCTTCTTTGAATTGCGAAAGAAATAGCAGATGCGAGTTGTGCTTTCCAGAAACGCTTTCCAAGCGCTTGAAACAGCTCGATCTGACCTCCAGCATCGAATCAACCACAGATATTGGTCTTTTCTTCATCTTAAGTCACTTAAGTCTTAAGCATTCATTTTTTTGTTTTTTTGGTATCCATCTTTGACCTATACATATACCTATACCCATTCATAGACTTAGACTCGTCATAGCAGATGGTCCACGGTCGGTCATGTTGCCATGGCATTGGCAGCTTCTAGTGGACGACTTGGGGTAGACGCATCCCTGGAGCTTTCTTCTGATGAGGAGGGCGCATTCCAGATGTTTCCGGCCACCAGGTACATCTATGTTTCAGTTATTTTCAGTTGCTGACATTTCCAGAAAATAAACTCTAGATATTCTACAAATAGAATGTGCATTTCGTGTTTACATAAAAGTTTTCCTACTTCGCATGGGATTTGCTTCCCTGGTGCCGTTGTGAAAGGCTTCGTGCTGAGGCCTGTTGTGACTGTTCTGACTGTTGTGGCTGTGGCGAGGAAAATGGTGGTTTCCGTCTTCCCTGGGGCATTCGAAAACGACTTCTGCAGAAGGGGATCTCCGAGGAGCGTCCCATCAGTGGAGATGAGGTGTCTGGATCTTTTTTGGACAGTGAAAGCAATATGGGCAGAGACCGAACAGATTGAAAAGACCAGGCAAAAGAAAACCGTATATAATATACATACGTATGTATATATGTATATAATATATATATGATTACATAACAAATAATAAGAATGGAAGATATTCCAAAGTGAAACCGCCGCAGCAAGCAGGTGAAGGTTCATCTCCAAGGAAAACTTCAAGATGGAAACATTTCCATCACTTCCAGCGACGAAGCCTTCACCTTCGTCATCGATCAGAGACCCAGAGAAGTGATTCAAGGCGAGTTGAGTATCTCGAAGTGCCATTGATGACGAAATATGAAGCTCCAAGAAACATCCAAACATCATAGAACATCCAAACAAAAGATAAGAAAAGTTCCAGTGGATTTATCAACACAACTCCAGTGGCAACCTTTTTCCATCATTTCGGCAGATTTCTCTCGAGGCTTGGAGCTGGGCGTGCAAACCATGACGAAACTCGTCCATTTTGGCCACTTGGGTCCCCCAGTGGAGAACTCACCACCATCATACAACCAGATATCAATTAAGATGCACTATATTATATATATATATATATATATATGCACATATATATATATATACTGTGTATATATATATATGCAGTATACATATATTATATATATGCACTATATTTCTTGGCTTATCAATGGTTATTACATGTTATTACAACACAAGTTATTGTAACATGTCCTTTTTGAACGCCTGTTCACAGCCTGTGTGCACCAAGGAAAGGAGAAGTGCCAGACTCAGGGACTATTCGGGAGGACTATCCACATCAACCATCGATACATCACAATCCCAACAGAGTTTCCTCCAATCTCCAAAATTTATTCGTATGATGATATATGGTTATTGCAAACACCGGGCTCTCATATGATATCATACCACAACTGTATTAACTGTATATAGTTGGAGCATATCATACAATAACGGAGCATATCATGCCATATTAGCATACCCTCTGGTAATTTAACATAGCTATTGAACATGACCATTTATAGTGGATCTTCCCATTAAGCATGGTGATTTTCCATAGTTTTTTGTATGTTTACCAGAGGGTAATTCACATCACCTTTTCACCGAGGCCATGCCCTCAGAAGCGCCAGGGTTCCCCGGGAAAACTGCAGGTGGCCGAGTTCACCATCGCGCCACGCTTCGCCTACGACGACCTGGGGGCACCGCCCTTGGTGCCGCCCGATGCCACGTTGGTCTTCGAAGTGGAGCTGATGGACTGGGAGAACAAATCCGATGTGCTGGGCGATGGGCGCCGGGGCATCCCAGTGGAATGATGTGGAATGGGAGTCCCGGTTACGGGGGGTTCCTGTTCTAAGATGGATAGGGTCAATGGAGATAATATGATGATTGGTTCAAGGGAAAATCTACACCCTCTAACTCATGCATTGATAGTAATGGATAGTGACTACATGCACATAGCATTATATAGCTATCCTTTGGGTTGGCTCGCAGTATGTGAGAATATCAAATTGGCCCTACATGTCATCTGAAGCTGTCGCTGAGGCGCCATCAAGACCATCACAGAGCGAGGTTCCGGCAAGATGAAACCGCAGAAAGGTCAAGATGTCGTTCCTTGCAGCGGTTTTCAGGAAAATGTTTGGATCCAACAACCATCAACATCAGGAAAAAACGAGTCACTGAGTGCTTGAGGTGTTTTTTTTGGTGGAAGTTAGAGGCCTCGTCAGATCTCATCACCGAGACCATCGAGATCCCAATTCGACCCAGCCAAGGTGCTCTCAATGAAGGTCACGTCAAGAAAGGGTGCCGTGTTACAAGAACACGTTGAGCTGGAACACACAGCATCTTGGTACACGTTGGTGTTCTTGCTTGGGGTTGGCCACCCTCCATTTTATGGACTGCATAAGAAAGATATTCTCAGGAAATTCTGCAACACAGACCATAACAAGTACAAGGATTCATATGATTCAGTTAGGTTTGCCTCAAACTATGCATTTTTTTTTGCTGAGTCTTTAACAAAAACCCCCTTGAAACCTTGGGGAATTTGCTTCAGTCGCTGTGACCTTTCCAGGTCGGTGCTCCAGACTTCGGCACCATCTCGCCGATCATTTTGGAAGTCCTGCGGAGCATGAGCCAAGGAGAACGCTGCCACGTCGCTTGGCGAAATTGGACCTCTATGGTGGTCTATGATAGCAGCGCAGGAGCAGAAAATGGTGTGGAAAATGGTGTGTCTAGGTCTGTCGAGTTGAAAAAAAACATGAACAACTAAAAGCAACTATAGTATCAAACTTCGGTGAGTCCCAATTCTCCAATTTCCCCACTTCTAAAGGAAGAACAATAGGTTTTTGCTTTGTACATCTGCTGCAGGTTTTGCTGCGCCGCTTTGCCAGCGACCAAATTGTCGTGTGATCCTGAGTTGGGGGTTTAGGAACAGATAGAGCTGACCAACTGCGCATGAGTAACCTACCAAATCCTACTAAATCCTGTAAATTCCTACAAAATCCCATGAATCCCTGGTTTTGAGTCGTTTCAAGTGTCACTATCTGAAACAGAAAGGCCTTTGGCCCAGGACACAGCCCACAGTGGTGCAGATGTGGACCTTACCTTGGTGTCAAAGACTCAGAGCCAGTTGAGCGGTTTTTCAGAAGCGCTGATGGTTGATGTCATGAACATTATATGAACATTATATGGGATCATATGGGATCATATATGGGCTTATAATGGATTATATGGGCTTATAATGGATTATATGGGATTATATGGGCTTGTAATGGATTATATGGGATTATATGGGATTATTTGGGATTATATATGGGCTTATAATGGAT
>Ga0126342_10018257_pt1 | contig 12043 bp, 13 predicted proteins | sample Cyp1metagenome_FD_92528 | JGI IMG/M metagenome (GOLD analysis project Ga0126342, IMG submission 92528) | Coral microbial communities from Lord Howe Island, Old Settlement Bay, Australia - Cyphastrea 1 metagenome | ecosystem: Host-associated > Invertebrates > Cnidaria > Coral ... | reverse complement strand
TATATATCCACGGATGTTAAACACCATGTGGACGCTTATCCAAACATGCACATTGATACCTACGCCATTTACTAGAACTTGCGCCAGCCGCATGGCTGGCACACCGCTTACGCTAGACAAAATATCTTGCTTCTCTGCCCAAAAACCGCGCCTTGCCCAGAAGCAGCAACACAAGCAACAACAACAACAACAACAACAACAACAACAACAACAACACCAATGGTGTAGATTCCCCAAATGGTGGATTAACCAATGGGAACATAGAAAGACCCAGGTAAATGTGGAATTAATTGTGTTGATGCCGTTTAATTCACCAAAACTGGGTCGGATTTTTGATATCAGAAATAGATATGATATGCTATATATATATAATATGTCATAATAATGATAATTAAATCATAAAGAACTAAAAAGATATAAAATGAACGATTTTGATGGAACATAGGTGTGAAAGATGGTGAAACCCGGGCCCCATCAAACTGTCCGGAATGTGACCAAAAAAAACCTGGAGCAGCACATCATGACGGACCAGAAACCCAAAGTATGACGACTAAAAGTGGGGCCCCGTAAAGGATGGCTAAGTTGGTTGGCTCCAATACTTCTGGTTTACATTGGTTTACTTTGTTTTTTTTGACTATAGTGAATATGGTTTATAGACCAACTTATAGCTGGGGAACCCCACCTTGTATGGAAGGGGGCATGTTGCTCAATCTTGCACATGGTCCCGCATGGTCCGACATGATCCAACATGGCCATGGCTGGCATGTTTCTTTTACCCACATTCCCAACTTGCCTATCATCTCACGTGCTCGGGTGTCAAAATTAGATTTCAACCTTTTTAAAAACACATATAGTTGCAACCAATAATTCCCAATGCTTCCTAAACACAAATACTGTTCATCGCACCTCAAACTCGACCTTGCCATGGGTCCATAGCAATTCTTTGTTACCCTGCAAGAAAAAAAGAGCTGGTTAGGCTAGTACGCCTCCATCAAAATGGCAAGAGATTAAGTTGTACTACTAGTACCATGTCATTATATATCTTGTACTACCATGTGCACCATCCAGTTAACAGTTACTGTCTCCAGAAAATACCAATCACCAGATCTCCTCTCTCTCAATCGCCGTATATTCCCCAGTCTATTATTAGTTACCCTCTGGTGACATAACTACATAAAATCACTATCCTTGTTAGGTATACCATCCACAAATGGGCCATGTTCATCCACCTATCGCATCTATAGCATACCAAACTCCAACAAAAAATGCATTCAAATACCACATAGAGAAAAAACAACATATGTATCACATGTTTAACGTATAGCAAACGGTGAGTCCCACCAAAAAGAACTCATCTTCCATTCATTTCCTAGTTTACCAGGTCGCCAATGGCGAAAATCCCATGAAACCCTATTCAAATCCCATTAATTGCCTCATCAATACCCCATGAAATCCATTTGTTTATGGATTTCATGGGGTATTGATGCCCATTCATATCCAATTAAACCAATATAACTCACCAGACATCCCATTGTTAACAGTTTAACCCAGGTCGCCAATGGCGAAGATCAAGGCGTCGTTCTGCTGCACCTCCGCGTTCAGCACGATGGAGAGCGACTGGACGCCCACGCCCCAGACGCCGCGCAGCCCAGTGATCCGAAAGACCAAGGAGCCGATGGCCGCAGAGAGACCCGCCAGAAGGGCGAAGACCAGAAATCCTTGGGGCCATGGTTTGGTTCATGGGAAAATCATGGAACATCTTTTTGGGGATTTTGGTCAATCCAATCCATTTTTGGGATTTACCAATCCAATCTATTGAGTGAAAGCGGCCGAATGCGGCCGATGTGGGAAATCCCCAAACATCAACCAAACAAACAAGATCCAATCGGGGATTCGGCTGACTTTACCAATAAAAACATGGGTTTAAACGTTTTGTGCTAGTAAAAACGTACAAGTAATCAGCAAACATTGGGACTTTAAGGTTTTGAGATGATGTTGTTGGGAGATGTTGGGATATTAATATCAAGTTATAACATAAACCTGAACCCTCCAAAAAACAATAAATTGTGTACCTTTTGCCTTTTAGGTTGTTTTCATAAGAAAGGGTCTTTCTGCCGCATTTGCATTTGTTCTGCATCGTTTGGGAAATGCTTGCCTCGTTCTTTCCTAAACAATACAACTCCAAATTATCTAATCACTGGAACTTTTTCAGCTACACCGCATGTTAATCAAAATAAGTCACTCTTTGGATGTGCCTGCAAGTCAAATATGATTGGTTTCGAACACTTCAAGAAATCCAGAACTGTTTTCTGACCATTAATGGAGCCGAAAGTGGCACAACAGCCCTGTGTCACAAAAACACATCAAGGCAGAAATCCCGATTTGCGCCTTTTTGACAGTGTTTGCGCCTTTTTTGCGGTCCAGTTTGTTCCCCAAAAATGCATGCTATAACCTAAATATTTCTGTCCTCTAGGGAGCATGGGTTTAATGGGTTTGCCTCACATGCCTTTTGCCAAAAGTATTGTTTGCATCTAGTTGGGCCGTTGCATCATGCCATCTGGCACCGAGACCCTTTGGCGTAAAAATGCGTAAAATGGGTCCTTTTGCCCCCCAAAAAAATGTCGTTTTGAGCAAAAGATGGTCACTTACCAAGGTAAAAAAAATCGGATGGTCCAGGAAGGTTCCAAAAAAATCAATCTATCCAACCAGACCCTGTTTGTGACATGGGGGAAATCCCGGAGATCTCAACATTGATATATGACTCACAATAACATGATATATAGGGCAAGAATATGATCTAGATTTCGTCAGGGTAATACAGGATATCCCCAAGAACAATTTTAATATATATATATATATTGTGAGATGGCATCGTTTCATTGGTCAAATTATCCATATTAGGGGAATACGCAATAGTAATAGAATAATAGTACAATAGATATACAGGAATAATACAATAATAATGCAATGCACAGGCTCTCGATGCGTAGACCCTGCTTTGGCGCCAATTGGCGCTTCAACTCAGTTTCTGCTTCCGCCCTCCTTCTTTTCTGATACCGAACTTGGTTCTCTAGACGCTGGATCTTGCTCGAACTGGCAGCCGACCGAAATGCTGCCAAATCAAAATACTGATCCAAATCTGTCAAGAAGCGCTTTAAAATTGGAACAAATTCGGGCACCGAACCTTCGCACTCCGCCGCCAAATCAGAAGCAGCATCAAACAAGCGACGCGCTGATTGCTGAGTCATGTGCTGAAAAATGATTTGGTGAGGAAAGAGGAATAGTAAAGGTCAGCCGTGTCTACCCTTCAGTGTCTGTGATTTAAAGCCTGTCAACTCCATATGCCTTGATCCTCATGGTTTTGAATAAAAATCTGGAATATAAGGACATGCTGCTTCATTATTTATTCTCTTTCAGAATTTCAACTATGACGCCTGGTTCTTATCCGGGCAATGAATGCAGAACCTGCTGACGAGATACAGCAATAGCAGATCAAACGCGCAAACTCTGCCAATGTTAAACATAATGCTGCAGATAATCGATATCAAAAATTATCAAATCGATAAAGCTACTGCGTTCACATCTTGGTTCCCTAGCAAGAAAATCGTTCGAAACATACCATTACTTTCATCCAAGGGAAACCCTTCGAAAACAATCGTTTAACATATATGTGTATCCCGAACAATTCTTTTTGATTCATTGAAATCCAACGATATCCGATCCACAAATCTGAACGGGGTTCGAACAACATAACAGAAATACAAAGAAATATGTTAAACAAGGCTTCCAAAAGATGCAACTGAATAGTACCTGCAGATGTCATGCGAGTAGTTGGACATACCCAAAAAAAAGACGGACACTCCCATGTCATGTGCAAAGTGAAAAAACAGAAACATGCATAAACCCCGTGTCATCTGCAAAGTGCCTCGAAAAAATAACATTACATAGGACCTCTCCAATGACAAAGGACCTGTGCAATTGTTTGGGCTCTCCAAGATGCACAACATGTCCCCTGCAAACCCCACGTTCGCCCACACCCAAATAACACACCCAAATAACACACCCAAACAATATCATATACTTGTCACCAAAGGACGAATGAAAACACTGGTTATATACAGCGATATTGACTTTAGTTTTTTAGGATTTAGGGCTCGATTTACGGTTTAGGCTTTTAGGGTTTAAAAAAACGCTAGCCCCACGCAGAGATTTGAGCATGTCAAAGGATATGCGCAATCCGTGGCAGGCAAATGTGGGGTATGCAGCGAACATGTCATGTGAACTAACTCACACACCCTAAGCGCATATAATCCCCGTTCCAATTTCCACTAGAAAGTGGGTGGCAAACCAAACCCCTCCCCATGCTTCATTTTGAGCCTTCCTCGGTACCTGCCAGTTCCCACCTTGGAAGTCCATCTCATGCTTCCCAACACACCTCAACAACAAGAAGTTGATGAGGTGCGCATTGAACCGCCGCCAAACCCTTCCTGCCCCACTCTTGGGAACCTTGAAAACCCCAAACCCCTTTTCATGGTTCCCCATGCTTTATTTTGAGCCTTCCCACACCCTCCCCACCCCACTCTTGAGAACAATTGAAAGCAGCGTTCGACGCGGAGAAAAAACAAATGCAAATGTTTTTCCTGGAAGTCCCAAACATTTTGTCAATTTTGATGAAATTTTCCCATGTTACGTGTCAACAAAAATGGACAAATCCCTGCCCGTTAGGCAGACGCATAAATCCCATGTCATGTGCCAAAAAAAACTAGGCTAAATCGGCTGCCAAGTCCCGTGTCATCTGCACCTGCTCTATATCGTAATATTGCATATCATAGCGAGTTCAACGGTGCGGGGTGCTGTGGGATAAAGATGGTCCGAGTCCTGGAATTGGAAATTCCAAACTGAGCAACCATATCAAATTTGGGATGTTGGGCATTGTTGTTTGATATTATTTGGACACTTTGCTTTGGGATCTCATTCTGGGACGTGAACAAGTGATATGAGTGCCTTATGATGGCTCTATACCTGATGCATATAATTCTGTATACAATGTAAATACATTGTAAATAAATATGTATGCATGCATGCATACATACATGTATGAATGTATGTATGTAAGTATGTATGTATGCATGTAGGTAGGTAGGTAGGTAGGTATGTACGTACGTATGGATGGATGCATGCATGTTGTGCAATGTTGTGTAATGTTGTGTAATGTTGTGTATTGTTGTGTAATGTGGTGTAATGTTGCGTAATGTTGTGTAATGTTGTGTCATTGGTATATAATGTTACGTAATGTTATGTAAGTGTAATGTTATGTAATGTTGTGTAATGTTGTGTAAGTGTAATGTTATGTAGTGCTATGTAATGTTATGTAAGTGTAATGTTATGAAATGCTATGTAATGTTTTGTAGTGTTATGCAATGTTACGTAATGTTATGTAATGTTATGTATTTTTTAATATGTTAGGTAATGTCATGCAATGCTATGTAATGTTTTGTAATGTTATGTAATGTAGTGTGGCATGGACGGAAGGACGGACGGATGGATGGATTTTATTTTAGGTAGGTAAGGAGGTAGGTAGGTAGGTAGGTAGGTAGGTAGGCAGGCAGGTAGGTTGGTAGGTTGGTAGGTTGGTAGGTTGGTAGGTTGGTAGGTTGGTAGGTTGGTAGGTTGGTAGGTAGGTAGGTAGGTAGGTTGGTTGGTTGGTTGGTTGGTGGTCGGTGGGTTGGTTGGTTGGTTGGTTGGCTGGTTGGCTGGTTGATTGGTTGGTTGGTTGGTTTTCATTCTTGCATTTTTTTCTAGTGAAGTCAGTATGTTGGGTATTTTCGGATCACATTTGGTCGTAGACAAAATCTGCATGTGTGGGTTGCTAACATCCCTCCTCCTTGCTGACTACCTGACTATTCTGACTGAACTGACAGTCTCCCACGGCCCAGGGTGCTCCGTTGCGGCGCCGAGCATCTGGGACAGAAACGAAATGCCACTTTCTTCAAGAAACGATGCAGGTAGTGGAAGCAAAGGTGGAACAAATAGCCGACACAGGCTGACCTGCCGACTTCCACTTCTTGAAATGTTGAAAGAATCGTGGGAATATGCACCCACAAATGGGGGATACTTTATGGAATCAAAATAATTGTATATATAGTTGTAAACATGGGAATCCAACTGCGATGAGCTATGATAGAATACAACGGCAATCACCGAGCTTTGGCCTACGCCTAGATACCGTGCCCAAGAGCTAGCCAGTCCTTGTCTCCCCCAAACTGATAATCACAAAACTTACTGGTGCTAAACATTAAACCTACGAAATGGGATGAGTGTGAAAATAGTTATGGATTGGATTATTCCCTCCTAAGCACCAGTAAGAAAATAGCACAGAGGTGAAAATCCTCAACTCTCGAAGCTTGACCACAAGATCAATATACAGTAATTAATTAAGATACTCTCCGGTAATATGTTACATAGCTATTGAAAATTGCCAATTTATAAGTGATTTACTCATGAAAATTGTGATTTTCCATAGTTATGTTAGTTTACCAAAGGATATCTGACATAACACTTTTTGAGCCGCAATCAGCTGCCAAATGCCCTAGATGCCGGGTCACATGATGCCAATGGGAATGGAGATCAGTAGCCAGAAATTTTCGCCAAACAAATTCTCGGTCGATGCCCCGGAGACCAAGTCCGATAGCCCTGGGTGGAAGTTCACCTCAATGCTGCGTCAAGCATGGAATCATTTTTCGGTGTCCACCAGTTGCTTTCTGGTATGAAACATCGCTGGAACATCCACTACACATGGAAGTTTATAGCTGGGAGGGTCAACTATAAATGGTTGATTGTTCATTGCCATGTTTGATCACCAAACAATATTCTTGTTGGTTTGAAAAAATCACCAAAGCATAGAATTTGTTCATGACTATAAAGATCCACAAAGCTATGGGGCCCACTTTGTAGGTCTTGCCCCTGGGGGTGCAATCTGTGGCATCCAGTGGGGCTAATATCACCCAACTTTTTGGGGACGCATGTTCATTCCCCCGGGTGGAGTGGCAACATGGCAACTTGATAACCTGAGCCTCATAGGCCGATTACACAACATTGAAACCGAGACGCTGCAGTGTTTTTCTTTCCCCACGTGCCTTTTGGAGATCCTTTTGGGACAACACCCTCTCCAGACGCCGCTGCTAGTGTTTCTAAATGTGATTCCATCATATTCCATCACATCCGGGTCTTTCCTTAAACATCACCAACTAAATACATCTTCAATGACCAAGGCTCTTAACCCATTATTTAAAAATATATCTCCAATCGTTATCCCATTATATTCCCATTGCTAGTTGTATCCCTGAATTATATTCTTTGTTCGTATATAACCCCATTGACGCCTCAAAAACACCTGGGCAAACCTGCCAGACCGAGTCAGGAAAGCTGGCGGCACCTTAAACAGCACCTTGTTGCCCAAGAAGCCTCTCATGACCTTAGCTGGTCACGAATAGAAGCTGGATGTGATTGCGGTGATTTCTAGGGTCTATGGCAGATCGATCATGCATAAACCAGGCAGTGAGTTGCCTGGCAAATGGCCGTGCCCCTAGCAGACTACAGACCAATTTCATGGCCAAACTTAGACTTACAATATTACAATATTGAAATATTGTGTATACGTTTCAAACATGTTCAAACTGAAACTGGATATTCCAACATGGCAATAATCTTCTTGGGAAGTGAGGGTTTCTGGTTTCCTACTCGCCCACCAATAGCGCAACCTTCTTTTGGCTGCTCACCAGGCTCATCCTTTGATGCCATCCACATTTTTTTTTGTTTGATCTCTGCGCGGTGCATGCATATTTATTCATCTCCACCCAGAAAACAAAGAATTCATCTGCCAACGGCGGCCTAACTACCAAGCACAAAGTTGGATCTAAGTGCATCCCCAAACTAAATCATCAAACAACATAAAACTAATAATTATATAGACACTTAGTGTACTATATCCCTCATCATCTATATCAACCTATAGGATTATCGTGTTTGTTCCATGTTTTTTCCACCTGTTTCATCTGGTAAAAAAAAAACGTCGTTCTTTCAACCCAGTGACCCCAGTGGAGATGATGGAGCCGATGAGGATGATACAAATGACCCGCGTGGTGAGCCGCGACGACACGTGCTGCAGCTCTTCCATGGCGAACAAAATGCCCGCCAGGGGAGCGTTGAAACCTGGTTGGCTCGAGACTATATGTGTACATTGTAAACGTAAAATAACAGCACAAACATATAAATACATACGTATATGAATATGTATATATATATATGTATAAACACGTGCCTATTTCAGAACTATGCAAGTATGCGTGCAGAGATCGCTGCATCTCAATCCGGCTGTTTCTACATCTCTACATGCACACATGAATCAATAAACCCCTGTATCGCCCTATAGATCTGAAATGGTGCTACACAGTTTGGGATCAATGTATTTTCTGTGCATTGGAGAAAAAGCGGCCAGGTTGATACCATTTACTGTCATGGCTATTTGCCTATTGGAACCGCCATGGGTCATTGGGATGGCTCAACACAATTCATGATGATCATCATGAGATGAAGATTTTCAAAATCATCACAATCATGCCGCAATAAAGGGAAAACATCTTCACAATAGCCTCTGGTAATTGAACATAGCCATGGAACATTACAATTTCCCAGATGATTTTCCTATAAAACACGGCCATGTTCTATGGTGAATGGCCATGTTGGACTACCAGAGGCTACCAATCCCATCTGGATATATCTGGATAAACTATAAAACTAGTGGCCAACCCTTTAACCTGAAAAAAATCGGCTGTTTCGGCATGATTCCCCCCATGATTTAAAAAACACTCCTGGACTCCTGGTATGGGTTTGCCTGAGAATAGGGGACCACCCTGAAATTGACTTATCATTTTCCCGTTTTTCAAATGGCGCCATTTTTGCATATCCCCGGACGAAAACCATCCATGGCCAAGTCACTGGCGGCGAAGCCACAGCAGAAGCCCAACGACGCCAGCAACGACTGCGTGCGTGGCGAACGGATCCCGCAGATCCAACCGATCATCCCGGCGAGGGCCTCGTTAGTAGGTCTTCCGTTTTTTTTCCGCCAGGCTTCATGGTGTGAATGGGGTGAAACTACATATAGTATATTATATATTTATATAAAGCAACCTTTTTCTTGGACCTAAGATAGCTGACATAGTTATCTAAAATGGTCGATTTGTAGATGATTGAATTATACAAAAGGTTGTTTTCCGTGGCTCTATTCGATTATATACCAGGTGATTCCGTGTTCAAAACCTCCAAGCAAGACATATTGTTTTTGTGTTGCATTTTGCACGTGAACATGGAATGTATCAAACTGTTAGGTTTTCAAAACTGTAGGGATTTTGAGCTTGCATTTCTTCATTCAAATAGCTTATCCTCCAGTAGTCAAACCTGGCATTGGAAAGTTCTGGAATAATGTACATCAATAGATTTTCCTATCATACTTGGGGTGGCTTCCGGCCAGCCATCTTTGACTTTTCTGAGTCAAACGGTCACATGAAGGTACACGTATACATAGCCGCGCAGACACACATAATACGTATATACAAATATGTGTATGCATACTATGCCTATGCCATATATATATGTGTATATATATATATATTATAATATGTATGTATATATATAATATGTATAATATATATATAAATAATATATAATGATATGTATATATATATATGATTCAATGTGCAATCTATGATGTACAGCACAACTGGGCTCCCAATAAGCAGCGCGAAAACCAAGCTTCAGTGCAGACTTGAATCGTTGGCCCGTCACCTGACCCAGGGATCAAACTGATTCAACCACCCAAAGCATCTCTCTGGGAATGGGAAATCCCCGAACTTAATGGGTATCTAGATGTGGGAAATCAATGGGAAACGTGGGGAAAATCATCGAAGTTTTATTGCGGAATTCGCCAGCAAACCATAATTGATTACCGGAGAGTAACCAGCGAATAAGTATGAGAGTCAATGGGATCATTCAAGGGAAACTTTAATATAAAGGAAATTCGGAAACGCAGATACATCTTCCCCCCGCTTTCCTGTTGATTTTCCCTTCATTCAGTTCAGGGATATTGGGGTGCACCCATTTTGTTTCTGTGAAATTTGAACACCGTCACTTCTACTAGTCAAATATCGATATGTATATATATATATATAATATACATATTATTATATATGATAAATATAGTCATATCGTCAGCTTTGGGATTTGGAACCCCTGTTTCGGAGTTCTAGATTAAACGTTGGTGTGCCTGTCTTCCATGTCATTTGGCACTAAGCGCAAGGAAAGGCATTCGAGGTACAGCACTTCAAAGTGCCAAAAAAAAATGTTTCAAGTGACTTCTCAAAGGACCCCCAGCATTTCTGTAAAATCTATCCTTTCCTCAAGATGCGTAATATATATATATACATATATTTAAACAACTGAAACATATTTACAGATATTTACAGTATTTATATATATATATATATATGTTTTTTCCTCATGGCAACCAAGAACTCTCGCTGGGGCCAGTGCAGTGCAAATTCGGTCTTTGCAAAACAAACGCCTCAAGATTGAACAGCAAAATCAGGGCCTATACACCATATGAAAGCATGGTCATGACAATGGCAGACCGTCGAAAATCATTGTCAATCTTGACTTCCTCATCAACCGGATATATGTGTATGGATATTATTCACACACACATGTATATATATACATATATAATTATATATATGGGGGTAAATTATAACATTTCACTAACCTGAATTAAGGCCATAAAAGGGGATGATTTCCCTTTAAAAACCATGATTCCAGGCTTAGTCGCAGTGAGGTCGTTATAAGTTACCCATCATCCTTCCGTCCACGTGGCCGCGCCGCCGCGCACCTCCCATGGTACCACCTCCCACAAAGTAGATGGCCGTGACAATGACCCGCAGCAGCGCACAACCGAAGGAGATAGGTATACCTCGGCCCCCCGGCTGTGGTGATCAAGCAGCAAAGTACATTAGACCCCCTAAGTGCCTAGAAAACTGGGGTAATGTGCCCATGGTGATTTATGATTTTGTTTTGTTTTACCCATTTTTATCAACACTTGGAGGGTCTAAGTACGTACCACATAAATCATTTGTAATTCGTCCCAAAACTGTGTGTCCGTTGGGAAGAGAGACACACTTAAATCATTCCATTTGGAAAATCGAGCATGACTAAAACCACCAGCTAAACGACAAAAAATCCATGGACACCAAATTGGCTAATAAACAAACTTATAACTGGGGGGTACTATCTTGTAATATAGATCGATTATATGATGATAAACACATATTGACATAATTAATTACTTATCAATTCCTCCATCAAATTTGACATCAACATATCCACAAACAAAATTCATTTGCCAGTCATTCACCAGTTGGTTTTCTCATTAAACAAATCGCCTGCCCCATATCTCCCAAGTTTAGTTTTGGACTTGGATTAAAATAAGACGTGGTTTACCCGTACATGTGGCAAAAAACACGTTTCCCGTAGATTTTCCATGAAAAAACAGCCAAAGGGACCAGCCGCCACCGCCAGTAGTGACTGCACAGTGCCTCCACCGAGGGCCTGTTTGGCATAGCTCTCTGGGGCCAAGTCCACGATGACACCGATGACCAGCAAACTCAGTATGGCCTCAGAGCGGCGAATCTAAGATCTCTGCCATTTAGGTTTGCTCCAAACACCACAGCTACTGTTACGGGGTAAATTGTGTAAATATAGCGGTAAAATGACCACTTAGCCCCCTATACAAAGCTATCACTTATATAATGCGAACACCGGATTAATAAACCCTCCCCCCCCCCACCAGGTAGGTAGGTAGGTACCTTCTGGCTAGTTTTCTTGACAACCCCTAAATAAACGCACCCTGAACCATAAAATTCTGAACCATAAAACTTTGGGTATGGCTTACGTCAATTAGATCTTAATAGAATTCCATTGGATTTGTTAAAATCTC
>Ga0126342_10018256_pt1 | contig 12044 bp, 14 predicted proteins | sample Cyp1metagenome_FD_92528 | JGI IMG/M metagenome (GOLD analysis project Ga0126342, IMG submission 92528) | Coral microbial communities from Lord Howe Island, Old Settlement Bay, Australia - Cyphastrea 1 metagenome | ecosystem: Host-associated > Invertebrates > Cnidaria > Coral ... | reverse complement strand
TTTCTTCAGGATCTTAAGGAGGTGGGTGGACCCCCTGTTTTCGTAAGATTTTTTAAATTAAACCAAAAAAATTAAACCTAACTCAGTGTCCACCTGGTTTAATTTAGCTAGTGCATCCCGCATGGTTTGAGCGACGATTGAGCTCATTGCTATTGTGTTTTGCATGGTTCTTCTTGGTTGCGATCCCTCTAGACTGATATCTCGTAATAAAAGGCATTCTGTCTGCAAGCAAATGTCTGTGATTCAGAAAATCCATAGCATAGCAAATAAGGTTGTTTCTCTTCGGCCAAGTTCTTCATGGCATTCGCCAAACGAGTTGCTGGCCACTTAGGCTGAGCCGGAAAGTTGGCAATGTATTTCTTGAGAAGAAAAAATCACAAGATTGAAGCTTTGAAAGATTCTTAGCACTTGACTGCTGGTTTTCCCAAGCTCCTACAAGGTCCTTGAGCCTTCCATTGCCATGGGGCGTTGCGATTCTGAAGTGTCAGATGGATTGAGAAAGGAGCAGCAGTTCTCGGTTGGAATTTCTGTCTCGTAAGTTTTGCTTCTCTTTGAAGGGACCAGAACTTTGGCACGTGGTCAGTGTTTCTTCAGCGTCGTTTGAGCGAGGTTTGAGCGACGATTGAGCTCATTGCTATTGTGTTTTGCATGGTTCTTCTTGATTGCGATCCCTCTAGACTGATATCTCGTAAGAAAAGGCATTCTGTCTGCAAGCAAATGTTTGGCCAGGTTCTTCATGGCATTTGCCAAACGAGTTGCTGGCCACTTAGGCTGAGCCGGAAAGTTGGCTATGTATTTCTTGAGAAGAAAAAATCACAAGATTGAAGCTTCGAAAGATTCCTAGCACTTGACTGCTGGTTTTCCCAAGCTCCTACAAGGTCCTTGAGCCTTCCATTGCCATGGGGCGTTGCGATTCTGAAGTGTCAGATGGATTGAGAAGGAGCCGCAGTTCTCGGTCGGAATTTCTGGCTCGTAAGTTTTGATTCATTTTGAAGGGGCCAGAACTTTGGCACCTGGTCAGTGTTTTTTCAGCGTCGTTTGAAAAACGTTTGAGCTCATTGCTATTGTGTTTTGCATGGTTCTTCTTGGTGGTGATCCCTCCCGACGGATATCTCGTCAGAAAGCATTCCATCTTTTTTTCAGCTATAACCTGGTACCAAAAACCTAGCACCATGTCGTTGGCGCCAACCTACTTCGTGGTGAAAATGCTTCTGTACACCCAAAATGGCCTCTCTCACTTCTTGACTGGCACAAAAGAGAAGATCAAAAGTATGTGTGTCTTGTCTGAAAAGGGTGAATGGATGCACGCACAGCGACTCCTTCAAGTGCAGTTTGTTCCCATCGAGCTTGTTCACACTAAGGTTCTTTCACATTGAGCTGTCTTCACACTGAGATGACTTCACACTGAAATTTCTTCAAATTGATGTCATGATGTCATGTCGTTTTTAAACCGAAATTGTGGCAAATATTGTCTGGCTTGCGCGATGATTTGTTCTCTTATATTTCTGTCATCTTTATTGAATTCCTGGTTTTGAAGCAATGGGTCGTTTTGACGCATGGTATTCCACGCTTTGCTCATAGTATTCAAAATCCAATTTGCCCTTGGTCTTCCAACTCTACGATTTGAACTTTCTCTGGGTAATGCTGATTGAGTGGCAAACGCCACTTGATGTTCAGGGGTGTCGCCTGTTTCGTCTGAGAACGTGGCCCAACAGTTTTAATTTGCTGAGTTCTAACATGCCAGTGAGAGGTTTGATTCTCCTATCTGGACCTTCCGTAGGTGCGTTCAGCTCTTCGTTGGCCCTTTTGTATACGTAGGTGTTTGTATTGTGACGTTGAATGTATGTGGTAGAATTTTCTCAATCCTTTCAATTGGAAAGTATTCAACGAGGTGGCAGCTGCATGCGTGGGTTCAAGTGATTCGAGTCCATATAAAAATTTTGTTGGTGATGACCGCGTCATACACAAAGAGTTTCCATTTTTTTCCACATCTTGTTTTTAGCCAAAAAATATCCAGTTTTTTGAGGACTGCCATTGTTGCAGAAATTCGTTTCCTGATTTCATGTTTTGGGTCTATCTTTTATGTTACGCTGATGCCTAGGTATTTAACTTCGTCGGATGCTTTCATTCTTTGACCATTGCTGAAGTAAACCGTTCCTTGGCTATTGTACGAAATACATGCGCATTTGTCTTTGTTGAGTTTCAAATGTAGATAACTGGATTCTTGTTCGATTAGGTGGAGATAACGAGCTGCTAATCTGGCACTTTTTGAAATAATCGGCGTATCGTCAGCGAACAATACTTCATTGAAATTGATGCCTTGGAAAGTTTTCCGATTTTGTGAGTCCCGAAACTTTGCTTTGACATCCAAGAACATGCAGTGCATGGTCAAAATGAAGAGGTAAGGGCTAAGCGGGCATCGTTGCCTAATTCCTGTTCTTTGTTGAAACCAATCGCTGCATTGATCCTTGTGCGAAACTTGAAACAAAGGGTTTCTGCACAAGAATCAGGAAGTTGCCAAACAAAATCCTTCGGGGATTCCTAAAACATCAACGAAAGAAGGTCCCGGAACAATGCAATGCAACAATTCCACCTGTGAAACAAAGAGGGAAATCCCCGCACGCTACACGAGCAAGGGGGGGACAAAAGGAAAGGAGCATTGGTCCCAGAATGGCAGGACAAGCAAAATGGAATGGACTGGCCACGAGCTGGAAAAGGAAGCCTGCCAAGGCTGGAAAATGTGAGCCGGCAAAAGGATTGCGAGCCCATTGGCGGCCAGTCCGCACGGCATGAATTTCACCAAGAATTGGCTTCAGGCGTTTCCATAGTGGCCAAGGCTGGAAAATGTGAGCCGGCAAAAGGACTGCGAGCCCATTGGCGGCCAGTCCGCGCGGCATGAATTTCACCAAGAATTGGCTTCAGGCGTGTTCCATAGTGGTCCAGGGTGATGACAAACAGTGTATTGAAATGCCAATTCTGCCCGACGGCGCAAAGCCGCCCTGGCTCGAAAGCCCCGCACTACCACACTGGCCTCTTGAAGGAGCGTAGACAAGGTTGTCGCATGATCCGTGCCAGTGCGGCTGGCCACCCCTTGCGCAATGTGCCGCAAAACCTTGTAGGCACGAGCATCCCAGTTGCCAGTGGTTTCAACGACCATGGGCAGGAACAGGATGCCCTGCCGCTCACAAGTTTGAGCGGTGGCCAAGTAGGTCTCTTTATGGTGTGCATAGGCAGCCGCCGCAGCTCCTTCCCAAGGCGGTTGCCCACTGTCGGCTGCAACATTGCAAGAACCGAACTCCGTGGTATTTCCAATGACACGAGATGTGCCACAGGAGAGAAGCCATGGTCTCTTGAAAGACTGCACTTGGCCCGCATTAAACATATTTAGGAAACTCGAAGTCAGACCGATCTCGCGGCGCATGCTGTGCGTACACTGTGTATTCGTGGCCTGCCGTTGTAGAGGTCATTGATGCTAGGTTTGTCACTAGCATAAAACGACCGGACATGACAAGGGTGTCCTCTTGAGTTGTCACTGCCTCTGCTCCCAGCAATCAACTGTGAATTGACTTTCACGGAGCGTGCGTGTACCGTGTCGCCAACGCTTTTCGATCCCAGTCAGGGGCCAAGATAACCCGTTTAAACTGACGTCGGCCACCGTAGCGTGCGGGAGCTCAGCGAGAAGCTCACTTGTGATTCCTCCGAGACCTGCGATTTCAGTAGTACCTCCTAAAAACAATGCCGCAAAAAGGGTCATGTACCACAGGTTGAATTTCGGGCGCTTCTGTACTCCAATGAATCCAGCGCCAAAAACCCCACCTGGAGTGGAACTCGCACCTCCTCCATTTGCGTGCGAAAAGCAACAGCTCTTTCCACGCCTGCAAGTGCCCTTTCCGTGAAACTCGTAGCAAAGGCCTTTGCCGGCGCTGGACATCCCAGGGGTCGAAGGTACAGAGGAATGTACCGATGCGTGGCCTTAACGCCAGGAGATTCCTCGATGGATCTGACATTTTCGCGCTCGGCTCGGAGCTGCGTTTGACAATCCTGGACCTCCCTACGCAGCCGCAAGGTATCCTCTCCCAACCTTGCTTGTTCTCGAACTAAGCCCATAGCTTCACGTTGTACGGTTGCAGCGTTGCGGGCAACGTCTCCGACGTCGCGCAACAACTGACGAGCCTGAGTAAGCTCAATTTGCTGCACCTCTAACTCCTGCAGGGTTGTTGTGACTCCAACCCAGGCGGCAGCTACCAGCGCGATGAAGAAGCGCATCAGGATTGCTGCCATAACCAGAGCGAGGGCAGTCTCAGCAACAGTCCAGGTCCAGCCAACTACCGTGGCGCCAGGATTGTCGTTCGTATACCATACGACGAACAAGGTGGCGGTGAGTGCTAGCAAGCTGCCGACCTTTGTTGCAATAGAGCGTACAACCCATCCCTGAATGAATTCCATGGTCCATGACCAAAACAGAGTCAAGAATCAACTGAGTAAAGAAAAGAAAATCGAAGAAAACTGAACAGAGTCGAAAGATGGGGATGGGTTGTGTGAGTTAATACTTGGGCATGATTTTATGATTTCTATCAAGTTTTCAGGCATTCTGAGTCTGGACAGGGTCACAAACATCTTGGCGTGATCTAGTTTGTCAAAAGCCTTCTCCCAATCTAAAAAAAGTAGCCATAACGGTTCATGTCCCTGTTCAGCGACGTGAGTCAAACACCGGACACAGAAAATGGGTTCTGCTGTTGATTTTCCTTTGCGGAAACCAAACTGAGTTTCTCCTGTGTGTTCAGTGATGCGGTTCTTGATGATATAAACGTAAATTTTATAGACAGTGTTCAACAAAGAGATGCGCCTGTAATTTTCTGGGTTATCATGTTCTCCTTTTTTGTAAAGGCTAGTTATTTTAGTTTTGGTGAAATCATCTGGGACGAATGCTTGTTGCCAAAAAACGTTCAGACACTCACATAGGGTTTGAATATTGCTGCGGTCCAAATATTTGAACAATTCTGTGGTACACCCATCTGGCCCCGGTGCTTTATTTGTATGAAGCTTGCGGATAGCGTGTTCCACTTCTGCAGTGGTAATACAGGCAATGTTGAAAATTACTCCATCGCTGACTAATTTGGTTCTGTCTTCTATTGGCGGTGGCATGCCCATGGGTTCCCAATCTTTTTCAAAAAAATATTCTGCCAGTGCGTCTGCCTTTTTTTATGTCCGGCACACGGTTGCCACGGATATCCCTCATGCTACAAAAATTTGGCGTGAATACTTTCTTTTCCATTCGAACATGTTGCCAGCATTTCCGTTTGTCCGTGAGGTCTTCGAAATTTTGAATTTTGAAATTTTGTCTGTCCTTCCGGGCCTGTTTCGCAATTTCTTTGTTGAGTCGCATCTCATATTCAGCGTGACCTGAAAATTTTGCTGCTTGTCTTTCTTCAATCAAATTCCAAGTGGTTTGGCTGATATATTTTCGGTTTTGGTCTCCGTGTATCTTTGTAAGCGCACGTCTAGCTGCAATTTTAATGATGTTCACGAAAGACGAACTCGCGGTGAGGGTCCTCTCTTCCCCACATTGTGCATGAAAATGTGTGCGTATGAAGTCATTGTAAGCTAGGAGTTGTTCCGGGGTTGGGTTGGGGCGCGGTATCGTTCAACGGTGTTTTGCTTAGGTGTTTTTTTGTTTTGAGTTTCAAACGTATAGTTGCAACTACCACAGCATGATCGCTATTGAACGCGATGTCCGTTCTAGCGTCCACATTTAGCACTGCGTTTTTGTATTCTTCGGGTGAAAGGATGAAATCGAGCTGTGCAAACCTGTCAGGTGTCCATGGGGCTATTGATCCTTCGGTAGTGGTTTCCTTAAAAGTACATCTTTTTGAACTTGTTTTTTCGAAACGAGTGTTGCTTATAAAATACTTGTTTGCGATGCAGAAATCTACTAGGCATTGTCTATTCCCCGCCTGTTCGTCAGGTAGGGATGGCACGTGATGGTGTCCCAGACCAAAAATGTGTGGACACATGATTTGCTCTTCTTCTAGGGACGTGCAGCCATGTAGTCGAGCGTTGGTGTCTCCTAAGATAAAAATGGGTATTTGTCGTGGCTGTGAATGCATGAGTTCCGGAATGTATTCCCAATGAACGTGTTTTTCCTCACGCGGTCTCCTGCTATGCGGCGCATATTGGTTGACAAACCTCATGTTTGAACCGTGGTTTCCAAATTTAATTTCAATGGTTCTGCTGTTGTGTGGTACGCAATCAAGAATGTAGTCTCCAAATTTGGGGCCAACTATGAAACCCACTCCGTGATGTTCAAGGAGTCTTCCTCTGGCATTTGTTTCTCTTCGCACGGTGGAACTGAAAAAAAATGTAAATTTGCAAGTTTCAGTTGTACGGACTTCTTGGGAGCAGTTATTGGCCTTTGTTTCTTGCAACGCAATCAAGTCGATGTTATGATCATTCATAATTTTGACGAGGTGTTCCCTCTTACCACACTCGATTAAACTGCGGCAATTTAGTGTCGAGATCTTGATGGTAGATGCGTATGGGAATTGTTTTTTTTTGTGGGGTCTCTGGGTTTGGGTTCTGAGTTGGTAAGCATTGTTTTTTGTTGCGCCGCGTTTTTTTTTATATTCTTGAAATTTCGCTCCTGACGCCTTTTTTCAATGACTTGTATCTGGTTTCCCTATATTTGAAGGCGATGGTTGCGCCTTTTCCGGGTGAATTTTGGCAATTTTTTTCCCTTCAGTAGAGGATAATTTGTCTTGTGTTTGGTCTAATTGGTTAATGTATGGTTGCGATGTCCTTGGGTTTTTGTACTGCGCGGAAGAATTTTCCAGTAGGTTGGTTTTTTTGGATTGCTGCATCTAGCGATGAGGCTGCAATCACTTTCCTCATCGTTTCCTTGTCCAAATGTTTCCACTGTCTCCATAGCCGTCTATTGGTTTTCCTGTTTTCTCTCCATGACACGAACCTCTTAATTTTTGTGTGTATGTTTCTATTCCTTCGTCTGGTTTTTCGGCTACTTGTATGTTTTTATATTTCTTTCAAGGACAGGTCGATGGAGGTCAGCATTTTGGTCTGCCGCTACCCCTCCTCCATGCGTGTTTGTGCGTTGCTCTCCTGCTTCAACGCTTGCTGAACTTCTATGTTGTGTCGCCAATCATGCACTGAAATGTACTTGCACCAAAGGGAATCTTCGCGTCAAAACTGAAGTCAAGACCTGCGTAGACTCCCTTGCTTCTGCCTTTTCTTGTTTCGTGTTGCGCGTTTCCTTTGCCTTTTCCTTTCGTCTGCGTCTTGTTTGGGGATATTTGCTCCAATTTATCTTCGAAAGTGGCTTGGAACGTATCGAAAAGGGGCTCATCCACAAAGACGTGACAAGTCGCAGTAGCATAAGAGAAGTGCAACCAGACGAGGTAGTCTTGGTACTCACGGCTCTTCACTGCATGCTCATTCCACGATGGGAAGAACTCTGGTCGTTCTTCTTCTGGGATTTCATTGCTTGCTTCCATTGCCGCTTTCAAAAAATACCCTCTCATTCTTGCATTTTCACTTAGGGTTTTGCGTAAATTCATTTCTGTGTTGGTTGCCCGAACCGTGGACGCTGAAAACAATTTTTTTTTCTTTCTGTGAACGTAGTTATCAATGTAGAACTGGAATGAACTGGAAGGCCTGATTGGGGTGCCAAGCCGACGAGAACTCACCATGATTATGTTTGAAAGGTCGCCCTTGGTGTTCTTTAAGCTCACTTGGAAGCCCGAATCTTTGCGCTTCGCTTGTTCAACCAGCCAGTTTGCGAAAGTCCAGCCAGTTTGCGAAAGTTTTTCGATCTTCTACTGAGGCCTTTTTTGGGAAACCTTCAATTGAAAGTGACATTGAAATTTGCATCGCGTCCTGCTGAAGCTGCTTGAACAACAAGTGGGCATTGATCCTGGCATGAGATTCTACATCGTATGTGGTTTCTTTCAGTCACTGATCAATTTCATGGATTTTCTTGTCTGTGTTGTCCTGATTTTCTCTGTGTCTCCTTCTCAATCTGGTCAATTCAGCCTTCATCTCATCCAGGGGCATTTTGGCTAGATTTTTTTTTCTTCCTCTTCTTCTTTGGTTTTTGTCTCTCCAACTCCGAATCCTCCGTTCTTGAACTCAGTGTTGCACTCGTATTTGTGGTTCTTTGCGGTTGCGGCGGAATTTTCAAAGGTGTTTTGGTGCCATCCTCTCTCACTGGTGAATTGACAGTCATTTGTTCAAGTTTTTCTGTTGTCAGTTTCATGGCTGGTGCTCGCTGCCTGTTTGATGAACTTGCCGGTTCATCCTTCTCCTTTCTCACAATTTGATTGATGTTCCTTTGGAGTTTCTGTATCGTCTTGGAATTTTGTTTTCTTAAGTTGTGTCGGCGGTGTTTCTGGCGAGAAAACCAATGCCTTCTTCAATTTTTTTTTTTGCCTTTGCCTCTCTTCCTTTGTTTTTTTCCTGTTTCTCTTTTTCCTTTGTCTCTTTTGGCGTTCGACTTTTGTCTCCTCCCCTCTCTGCCATGGCTTTCGAACCTCTACTCCTCCTGACCTAATCTTGGGCCTAATAAGAAGCACCACGGGTTTCAGACTAGTTTTTGCTTGGATGCTCTTCTTTGAGGTGTCACAAAGACAGTTTCCCGTGGCAACTGAGGAACAGCAGTTCTCGGTCAGAATGTTTGTGCTGTGTTTGGCACATGGCCTGTAAGAGTCAGTACAAGGGTTTGTTTGTAAACCCGATTCCCAAATTGGTGGTCGGTTCCCCACCGAGTTCATAGCGGCAGATGTCAATGTCGCCGGCGGCACATGATGATTCAAGACATGCGGGCAAAATGCGCAAGTCTTGCTGTTTGGGGTCTAATGCTGGTGTATGTTTTTTTTCGAATTTGTTGTTTCCCGGTTTTTCCTTTTTCTTCCTCTTTGTGGTTCACTTCCTCGGGCGTCACTGAGCACCAATGGAATTAATCCCAACCGTTACCGCCGTTTTCCCCCCACTATGTCCACATGGACGAGTTTGTACGGAAAGGGTTAAGGCCGGTGTTTAACTTGAGCAGGGTGTTCCATCCAGTTTCCAGTTTTCCCCCGACAAACTATCACGTAAAAATATTGTTGTAAAATGTCCAAGTACATATCAACCCTGCAGGTTCGCACGAACTCTGCCGCACAAATTTGTGTTGACCTCGGCCAGCCACATTTTACGCGAGAATTCTCGCATGAAAACCCTCCTCACGCATGTCCGTTTGCATTTCGACTGTGCGGGTTCGCACAAAATGATTGTCCCGGCCCCGGGGCGCGTCATTTTACCCACGAATTTTTGCGTACAATTGTGTTTGTTCCATGTCCAAGTGAATTTCAACGGCGAAGGCTCGCACAAACTCTGCCGCACGAATTTTCCTTGATTTTGGTCTGCGGCATTTTACTTGAAAATTCTCGCGCGAAATTGCCCTTGTGACATGTCCATGCGCATTCGGCGGCGCAAACTCGCACAAAGTCCGCCGCGCGAGCCTTCCTTGGTCGTGGTCTGCGGCATATTACCCGAGAATTCTACTATAAAATAATTTTTGTGACATGTCTAAATTCATTTCGACCGCGCGGGTTTGCACAAAATGGTTGTCCCGGACCTGGGGTGCGGCATTTTGGCGGTAAATTCTTGCGTAAGCAGGTTTTTGTGGAGATCCTCGCAAATTCTGGCAAATTCATTTCCAGGAGGTCGTGGCATGATCCTGCACAGGTCCTTGACAGAAGATGTTATGGAGAACCTGGTGGGGTCCTCTTTAAGGGATCCTTGCCTGAAGATGTTGCAGATGCCATGTGGTAAGGCGCTTGTATGAAAACTCATTTGGGTGGCAGTTGAGTGGTTTTTGTCTCACGATCTTCTCCGATCCGTTCGGGCAACAGAAGGTCCTTTTATGACGACCTTGTGAGTTTCTCTCTGGGTGGCTTAACATGGAGATTTTGGTCACGGTCTTGTACCAGTCTTTGTGAAAAGCCCTTGTGGGAATCTTGTGGCAAGTTGTTTGGTGCCCTTGCATGAACTTGCATCGGTCCTTGCGAGAATTTGTTTAATAGTTCCGGGATGGTTCGGGTGAAATTCTCCAAAACCCTTACATACTTTCATACAGGTCCTTGTGACAAGATCTTGTGGAAATCCTCTTCAAATCCTCTTTACGAGGTCTTCGCATTAAGATGTTGAGAATCCTCTGCACTGGCGTTTGTCTGACAATTCTATTTGTGATGTTCACAAGAAGTTCGGTTGACACGATCTAGCAAACTTCCGTGTAAAAATGTTCATAAAAAGTCCTGCAGTTGCGATCATGTCTAACCTTATTTGTTAGTGGAGTTTTTTTTGCCAGAAGTTCATTACAAGTCCTATCTCACATGGTTTGGTGTGTTTGATCGCATGGTGGGGGCAGGGATTGCTGACAAGATTGATCAAAAAAAAACCTATCTCACGTTGGCATGTCTTATCGGATTACATAATGGCGGGAGCTGCTGACAAGATTGACTTGCAGTTGGTTGCCACATGCGTTTAATAGCGACAACATGGTCCCTTCCTTTCATTATGTATTTGAAAACATTTTTCACTTTCTGGTTGTTTTCCCCTGATGTTTTTTCGAACCAATGTCAGGGTCTTTGCATGGTTTGCTCCGGCGCAATCCCGTAGCAGGGCGGGGCAAAAGGGTATCCAAAGGCATACTATCGATGATCCACCAACCCAAATATCTATCACCTAAACGGAGTGCAGCACATGAGCTGGGAACTACTGCATTTTGATGCGTTTCCATCTTTGTTTCCGAACACATGGGATAGGAATCTCCTTGCGTCAGAGTTTGTCTATCTCATGTTTTGTTCAAGGATGTCAAAAACGCATCAAAATGCACCACCGCCCAACTCATTTGCTACAACCCATCGAAAACAGAATAAAAGAGTAGCGCGTGTCGTGTCAGCGTTTCGCTTTTCCACCTTTTTGTTTGAACGCTCATGAGTTCGGAGATATGCATTTTTTGACACAGATTCATGAAATAAGTACATAGGTTTCTTAAAACTTTGAGGGCCTCCGACAAGTCCCAGCTCACTGGTGGGTTCTATAATTTAAAAAAGCAGTTGCACCAAAAATCGCGAACACATCAAGGTTGGGAGCGTTTTTGCGACGTGTCTTTTGACCGCGTTGGTCGCTGTGATTCTTAGTTTGCCCATGCCCCTGCGGGCCGCAGTCTGCGATTTGAAGGGGTGGAAATCGTAACGACATGGAAAGGTAGTCAATGTGTAAGCGTGCGTTAAGGTTATTTCGCCACGTATTCCCAGGCGAATTGTCAAGGAGGTGGCAGCTTGCGGCAGCCCCCACGCCGCTCACATCCGCGAGAACAGCATGGATGGCGCAGCTGGTGTGGTTGACGTCCGGTGGACGGTGGCGCATCATGGTGCATCAAGTTGCCATCTGAAGGTTTCAATGTTTGACCCCATGCACTTGTACCTGGGCATTGCCAATTGCGTTCAATTGTCCGACCTTTCCTACATAAACCAAGATTAAACTTAAACTGAGGAAAGAGTGCATTAAAGGACCGGATAACCCCACCAAGCAGATGTGAAAATGAGATGGGAAAGGCAGGAAGGAAAGGAGATGGTGCACGACAGGTTGGGTGAAAGAGCTGTGTGTGGCAGTGTTGTGTGTGTGTAAGTTTGTGTATGTAAAAGTGTTGAGTGTGAAAGAGTCGTACGTGACAAAGTTGTGTAAAAGATTGTGTGTGAAAGAGATGTATGTGGCAAAGTTGTGTGTGAAAGAGTTATGCGTGAACGAATTGTGTGTGACAAAGTTGTGTGTGAAAGAGTTGTGTGACAAAATTGTGTGTGAAAGGCTTGTGTGACAAAGTTGTGCGCGAAAGGAATCTGTGACAAAGTTGTGTGCCACCAGAGCCAGTCCAGTGCCATAAGTGCCACGCCTGCCACGCAAAGTGAAGGTCAATGTCGCCAAGTGCCACGCCTGCCACGCAAACAGCCGCGGCGACCAAAGTACCCAAGCGCGCCACCAGAGCCAGTCCA
>Ga0126342_10018255_pt1 | contig 12044 bp, 12 predicted proteins | sample Cyp1metagenome_FD_92528 | JGI IMG/M metagenome (GOLD analysis project Ga0126342, IMG submission 92528) | Coral microbial communities from Lord Howe Island, Old Settlement Bay, Australia - Cyphastrea 1 metagenome | ecosystem: Host-associated > Invertebrates > Cnidaria > Coral ... | reverse complement strand
TGTTGTTGTTGTTGTTGTTGTTGTGCATGTTCTTTTTTGGAGTGATGCTGGGAAGATGAGGGTGAATAGATGAGTCCAAAGAGCAGCTGCTGTTTGATGTTGATGTGTGATGCATGTATGAAAATGAATGTATCTGTATGATTATGAATGTATGATTATGAATCATGAATGTGAATGTATGATGATGAATGTATGATGATGAATGTATGGTGATGAATGTATGATGATGAATGTATGATGATGAATGTATGATGATGAATGTATGATGATGATGATGATGATGATGAATATGAGTATGATGTATGATGTATGATGTATCATGTATGATGTATCGTGTATCATGTATGACGTATGATGTATGATGATGATGATGACGATGATGATGACGATGATGATGATGGTGATGATGATGATGATGATGATGATTATGATGATGATGATGATGATGGGAATGATGATGATGATGGGAATGATGATGATGATGATGATGATGATGATGATGATGATGATTCCAAGACGGTTCTAAGCGATCCAAATTGCGCGGTTCTAAGCGATCCAAATCCCGTGGTTCCAAGCGACCCCGCGACCGCTGCCAATGTCCCTGGTAGAAACCGTGCCAGGGTTGTAGTAGCTGCGTCCATCATTGTAAAAGCCAAATCGTGGCCATAACATGCCATAACTTACTCTGCAATACTACCACCGCCACCACCAGCAGCACCACCACCCCCCGCATCATCAGCATCATGGTGGTCGTCATCGGCATCGGCATCGGCATCGTCGTCATCATCGTCGTCGCCGTCGTCGTCATCATCATCATCATCATACATTCATCATACATTCATCATACATTCATCCTACATTCATCCTACATTCATCCTACATTCATCATACATCACACATTCATCACACATTCATCTTCATCTTCATCTTCATCTTCATCATCATCATCATCATCTTCATCATCATCATCAGCATCCGCGTGAACAAATGAGTTGCTTTCTCGCGTGTACAGCCGAGTCGGGTTTTCGCGTGTACAACCGAGGCACCTACCTCACCTGAAATATATACGTATATATATATACACACGTACATACATATAAAAACAAGGATGCACTTGAGAATGCATGTTTTGTTTTTCCCGGATTTTGGAACTTGTTCAAGAAAAACACAGTAAATCTATGTAAATCTAGTTTCTGCCAAGGTTTTCACGGCATCCAACTAGACACAACCTGATGGAAATTCTAGGGAAATGGCTACCTTGGACCCCTGAGATCTCACCCTCCTACTTTGGAACATCAACGCGGACAACGCAGTCGCACTATTCTCGGCACGTGTTAGCAGTTTGAATAATTTAAACAGCAGGTATTCTCCAAGAAATAGCATGAATGTCTGATGGATGAGTTGCCTCAGAATAAAAAGGTCCAGAATGAGTTGTCCCCACTTGTCCCCTAAACCCACCCCATGTCCCAGCCCCATGTTCCCACTTGTCCCCTGAACCGACCCTAAAGGTCTCATTCCACCATGCTGGTTATAGCAGCCTCAACCATCAGCATCCGGACTGGTGGTTCTGCTGATCCTATTTGTGTGGTTCTAAGTGATGCTTTTTGGTTCTAAGTGATGCTTTTTGGTTCTAAGTGATCCTGTGGTTCTGAGTGATCCCAATCCTTTGGTTCTAAGTTCTAAGTGATCCCCCAACCTCTGGGAGCGATACCCATGTTAGTCGGCTTAGCTGGCTTAGCTCATTTTTGTGAAGCCCTTGATGTCAAATATCTCGTAGTCTGATCTCGTGGCCTATCAGTCAGTGGCCCAGTTTTCTACAGTTTTCTGCTGGACTAGGTCACCTAGGCCCATTAATCACCAAGGATGAAAGACATCTTGGATGAGGGCGGGGATTTCTACAACCTTCACAAGTTGGTGTTTCACGACCTTGATCCTGAGATGCACCTCGGGGCGGGTTTGACCTGGTACCCCCCAAGATCCCCCCAGGAAGGAACTGTTTGGACTACCCTCTGGTAATTTAACATAGCTATTGAAAATGGCCATTTATAGTGGATTTTCCCATTAAAAATTGTGATTTTCCATAGCTATGTTAAATTACCAGAGGGTACTGTCCAGAGTTCACAGAAAATTGATGACGGCTGTTTCCTGAGAAACATGCCTGTTGCATCCATGATGCCTTGGAGTCAGAGATAGTAAGAGTGGCTCTTGCAACGTGGCTATGTCAACTCTTCAACTTTGGGGGACGGGTCAAGATTGAGTCAAGACCTATGAATCGATCTTTGGCTATATTTGGGATGGACATCTGTTTGCCAGCTATTTTGAGGTTCAGTGGAGTACCAACGTTTTGATCCGTAGCCACTTATCCCAATTCCGACTGTTTCCATCACACAATTGGAGGATGGTAACATTTAATCAAATTTACAGGAACCGCCCAGAATCTGCTGCTAGAAACCAATGGTTCAATAATGTTCAATATGTTCAATGGTCGATTTTCTCTTATCCTCCAGTAATCAAACATTGCAATGGGCATTGGCGGCACATCCATTTGGTTCGGGGATTTCCCAGCCAGCCATGTTTGAGCAAACCGGAGGGTAAGGGGTTCTGGCGATCTTCCCTTACATCACAATATACATACGTATATACATATATAATCAATATGTAGGGTTCGGTTCATGATGGTTCAACCGTCGATTTGCCCAAGTTATTCCCAAGAAATCCAGTGGTTTTCCCTATTTTTCCATGGCGGCGAGCTCCAGCAGGTACTCCCGGGCCCTGAATCACATCCAAAAGGAAGGGCAGCACCTGGCAAAGCAGTACGACCAGGGCAAGGCAGGGACCGTTGGGCGGTGAGCGTTGCTGTTTTCTTTGATTTTGTTGACCAAAAAAACACGTGGTGGATTATAGTGCTTAATCAATGTTAATCATGAAAACCTGCATTTTCTTGGTGGTTTCTAGTAGTAAACTCTTCAACAACTATTAGTGGATCATCTATTTTGATGGTGGTTGAACAGCTGTCACCAAACATCATCTGGAGGTGTGGCGATGCTGGAAGATGCATGTGTGATATTTTTTCCGCACATATATGGTCATTTATTGTCTATTGTCGTGGGGAAAAATGCCACAAATGACAATATATTATTACCTTAAATATATATAAATATATTATGGTATATATAAATATATTAAATATTTATTGTCATATATGGTCAGTTTTCAGTTGGATTTCAGTTGGGTAGTATTTGATGAAATGACCATCTGACCATCCCCTGTCCCCTGTCCCGGGGCCGAGGCACCCATCAAGATCGTCAGTGATGTGGATGACACACTCTACGGGAGCACCTCGGGCAGATTTTGCTTCTGTGGTACCCTCCAGGTAGTGTACAGCTTTGTCATACCTTGTCTATCAATCCCATTGACATCCATTAACTATAGATATATCATGAGAGATCTCAGTCTCCCCAGTTGGCGCATAAGTTATCATAAGTTGGTTCATCATTCCCATTGTCTATATATATATAATATAGTGGTATACAAATTATATTGATATTGATATATATATATATATTTATTTATCATAATATGCCTACCATAAACCATAGACCCTAGTGAAAACCATAGCTTTCAACTTAGCGAACTAACTGGGGCATCACCTTAGAGCTGACTCATTGATCAACCCACAGGTGAATTCTAGTTTCTTCGCCTGCTTTTACAGATGGCATATGTATATGTACACAAACATGCACACACACACATATATAATATGCACATATATATAATGTATACATATATAATATATACATATATAAAATATTACTGTATATAATATACATATAATGTATACATATTTAATATATACATATATAATATACGTATAATAATATATACATATATAACATAATACAATATAATATAGTTTAATATAATATAATATAATATAGCAGCATATAACATATACATATGCATTATACAATATACAATATACAATATACAATACATATATATATATATATATATATGTGTAATATAGTGTAATATAATACAATATAATTCATATTATTTATAATATATAATATAAATTAGCATAATATAATATAATTCAATATGATATAATATTGTAGAATATACCAACCATATAATAGAATATTTATATATAGTATGTATAAATGCATAAATGTCTATGTTTATACGCTAGCCACTCACCAATTGCCAAATTCAGCAATCATCCCAGTACCCGCAGACATGGGATTGTTACCACGCATGTTAGCATTGAAACTGACCAAGCCTGTGGTTCAGTGGTTTAGCCTTGAATTCAGACCGGCCACTTGGTGTTTTTTGGATCGGCACGGGGAAATGTGGGGGAATTCATTGCCAGCAACATCACCACTTGATGATTTGTGGGTCCAATCCTTCAACATGGCTGTAAGATTGAACATCTTCATGTTCATGGGAATGTTTCTGCCAGGGATATGCCCTACAATGACCTACAAATGCGTAATTGGATGTAATTGCTATGAATTCGTGGGACCTTCAAGGGGCCCTTGCAGATATAGAGAGCTTCACAGCTCGCTACCGGGATGTTTTTCGCCAGCAGCTCGCTAGGTGGTGGCCATTTCCCGGCTGGCTGCGACCATCGATTTCCTGGACATCAGGTGCCGCGCAGCGGTGGCAGTGTGTCAAAACCAATAGTAATTACCCCTGTAGTTCACATCAAAATAGCTGGGATTTATGGATGTGAATAACCCCCTAAAAATGGTATTTTCATAGGTATTGATCCATAGCCAAATAATGCCTCATCCAACAGACATGGTGACCGGTGCTTGCACTTTAGGCAACAAACGTGATCAAATGTGTAAGTTGGAGTCTGAAACGGTTTGACCCAACAAACATACAAACTTTGGGACAAGAAACGAACTGGCAAACAAGACTGAAGCAATTATGGGCTGTGGCTGACATATAAGACCCCCAAAATGGTGAATTGCATGTGACACACGACCATTATGAGTTGTGACACGCGACACTTTGGTTTGGCCCTCGACCCCAATTTTGAGCCATACAGCTCCATCTCTTCCCATGCGATTCGGTTGACTGGCCCTTGTTGATGTTGGAAGGTGCTTGCCATACACATACACCAACTCACCAGGGTGCATAGAAATCCGGGGGTTGCCATTGCACCCCTGACATACACAATAATAACAGAGAGAGAGAGATACAAACACACACATATATATAATACACAATCAATATATATCAATCTGTAAACACAACACAACCCGGTGATGGAAAGAACATGTGGATCCCACAGTATTTTTTCACATAGTGAAGATCGCCACTCTTATACAGTTAGAGCAAAGGTAAAACATCTAATAGAAATGAATAGAACATATCGACACTTAGGTAAAACATCTTATACAAAACATATCTATATATATATATAGTTCTATATAGTCTTATATATTTATACAATTCTAAACGCACACACACATATATATATACATCTACATATATGTATATATATATATATACATATGTATGTATGCTATCAACAGGGGATTGTCCAGCCATGTTTGAGTCCGGATCGGTCACCAGGTCTACCCCGGTGTGCTGGCCTTGTTTCGGGAGATCACCAACCATCGCAGCAACAAGCAGAGGGAGAAGCCACCCAAGGACTTCCGGTGATCCCCGGACCGCCATGGGTGGCCATGGCAAGTTTCACATGGAGAAAAACCATGAAAAACCCGTGGAAAACCATGGTTTATATGATGAAAAATATGATGCGCATGCTATCAGACAAAGCAAATATCAAATTATCAAGACACTTTGGGAAACTGAGTGCTTTTCAACCGATTTTGCGAAGGAAACGTTTGGATTTGATGCGGGCAAATCACCCAGAAGGTGCACTGGCCATGTGCGCCCCGGTCCTTTCACGTCCACAGGATGAGGAGCAAACTGGCGAGCAGCAGGGCCCTTAGCATCCGGTGTCATCATGGCTGGTATCCCCGAACTGAATATATAAATGGAGGTTTGGATAAGATTGATCAGAACATCATCCAGATCATATTTTCCAGATAAGATTGATAAGAACATCATCCAGAAATGAAGGTTGGATTTTTTATTGCTATGATTACGAGGGAGCAGCTAGCAGCAGCTCCATCTCTGAGGGCCGGCTTCAGCAGTGTCTTCACCCGATTTCTGGGCTACAGGGTGCATGACAGCGCCAATCCTGCCACTTGGCTTGCAAGGCGAAGCCGCCTGGGGTATGGATTTAGGGACCCTGAGGGAGGTGTCTAGGCCCAGGTGGAACTTAAACTAACCGATGTGAAGTTCAGGGACGTTTCTACCATGGTTTACCATCATTTTCTCCCAATGGAAGTTGCCATAATACATTCCCCAGAATCGATTGAAGGAAACCTGTGCAGTGCAGGAAAGCTCTGTATTTGGGTATAACCATTAACATCATCATATAATCATATATAGTTATATATATATATATCATCACTAATCCATTGAACACTTGGATGTTTTGTAAATTATCTCCATAAAATGTTTTTGTTTTTTCCCATCGAGGGAGTTGGAGGGTCCTCTAAGGTGTGGATCAGAGTAGGGAGGCGGTGGGAGGAGATTTCCGTGACCGAGACCGAGACGGTGGCACAGCTTCAGGATGCGTTTGGGTCGTGGGTTGTCCACACGGCGGTGGGAGGAACTGGGATACCAACTGGGAATGGTAGGTCGTTTTTTTGGTGAAATCTACGTGAATTAGTTGGAATTGTGACATTTGATATATTTTTACGGGTCTATACATACGCTTTTATACTTGAGCAAATGTGATGGAGATGATGGTGTTGGAAGATCTTTTGAAGAGGGCTGTTCAACAGTTGCCATGGGGACAATACTCAGCCAGCCTCCTCGAGGAGCGTGTCAGAGCACGGGCTTTGGAGGATCAATTGCTCGGTGAGGCGGTGGAAAATCCGTTTTGTTTTTTTCTAGGAAGGGAAGGGATCTGAAGAAATACCCCAAAATGTGGATTGAATTGATCTGCAATTAGTTGTTAATGAACAATAACCATGAACGTATAGTAATGGTCGAGTAGATTATACGACTTCACTGTCACGTGGCTAGAAATGATGTTGGTAAGAGCGACTGTAATGCCAAAAATAGATAAACATAGCATTTTCTCAGGTTGGTGAGGTATGAGTCCACACACTCACACATACACACGCATATGTGTTATATGTATGTATATATATATAATTATATATATATACACGTATATTTGGACATCTGAAGCACTTAGGAAAAACTGCGTGCCAGAATCCTGACTCCGAAACTTAGAAACGCAGCGCGAGCGCACAAACAACAATGTCAGCACTCAAAAAGACAGCGCAGCTTGGTGTCATGTCAAGACCGCTTACAGTAGATTTTTTTTTTTGGGGGGTACACTTAGAAATTTGGAAGAATTTTGGATCATTGATAGATAGATAAATAGATAGATAGACAGACAGATAGATAGAGATATAGATAGATAGATAGATAGATAGATAGATATAGATAGATATAGATAGATAGAGATAGATAGAATAGATAGATAGATAGATAGATAGATAGATAGATAGATAGATAGATAGATAGATAGATAGATAATATGTATATTTCGACTTCATGGTGTAAGAAATTGGCAGTACAGCAAGATCCAAAGCCGGGGATAGAGACGAGCAACCATGGAGATGCAAGCGGCAAAATGGGATGGAATGGTTGTATGAGCCAACTAGACCCTTGGCTGGTGTTTTCAAAGATGTGTTTCTTCACTTTCCTTGGCTGTTCTTGGGGTGATGGGTTCACAACCGGAAAGTCAACTTTCTTCTCAAAGTTGACACTGTATCGCAGCAGTTCCATTTGGACAACATGTTTCCATGAAATCACAGCTGCTTTCGGAACTTCGACCAGAGAACTGGGCAGGGTGATGTTTCATTCCATCCTCCACAGATACGAGTTTGGTCCAACTTGGCTCCTCGGCGGGTTTTCAGGTGGACTCAGGCGCAGAACTGCTCTCCATAGCTACGTTAGTTTACTGGATATCACCTGAAGCACCGCAAGACTGACAGTTGGAGTGGTCACAAAGCAGCCTCCAGTATATGGTTTTCAAATCCGTTGGTCCCAGTGGGATGTTCCATGATATTCCATGATATTCTTGGCACTGTCCAGTTTGAGTTCCATAGGAACATCCTGAACTCTGACCCCATGTCATGAAGGTTGCTTTCCGATTTGCTGTACCCTCTGGTAAACTAACATAGCTATTGAAAATGGCCCATGTATAGTTGATTTACCTATTATAACTGGTGATTTTCAATAGCTATGTTAAATTACCAGAGGGTATTTGCCGCATGTCTTCCAGTGAATTGCGACGTCTTCCCTTTCCGATGCGTAGCACTGAGGTCTTTTTGTCTGCTCGGCCGCACGCTTACAAGGCTCCGGGGACTCCTTTTCACCCGAGATTCGCCGATGTGTTGGTTGCGTGCTGTAGGCCACCAATTATACCACCTGAAAAAATGGCGGGAAAACTGAATCATCCTGAATAAAAAAAGGTGCCTTGCCTTGCCCTAATGAGTCTTACTGGACTTGTACCCCGGTTTGGAGGTTGTTGATGGCAGATGGCAGGACTATTTGGAAAGCAAGTCCTATAAACTCTTCCGCAGATTACGCAAGTCTGGCAAATTGCACCCTGGTCTTCGGGGAGGGGTTGGGTCCGGTCCATTGGAATCTGTGGAACTTGGAGGACCATCAAATTGGATCATTGGTTGATACGTGTGGTGATAGCATATGATAGCATGTGATAGCCGGGTTTCGTTTGGTTCTCGGATGATAATTACCAGCAAGGACCTAAACGCACCTGAATGATGAGGTCTGAAAGCCTGAACGAAAAAAACATATTGGAATGCTTAAATGCTGCGGGAAAATAACAGGGCGGAGATGGGTGGAGATGTTTAATATGACATACATACATACATACAGACAGACATACAGACAGACATACAGACAGACATACAGACATACATACATTCATTCATTCATTACATACATTACATACATACGTACGTACGTGCGTACGTACGTACATACATACATACCTAATATATATATATATATATATAGATAGATATAATATAGATATAACATGATATAACATATTTATGCAACTATCTATGCATATTATACAATATTACGCATAATAATAATTATATATATATGGAATTCATACTATCATTTAAACAATGAGTTCCTTCTGAAACGACCACCACCCGCAGTTTTTGGCTTCAAAAAAGATCTCGCCGCTGCGCCGCTGCGCTCCAGCGAAAGCGGGGATCATGGCACTAGTACCATGGCCCGAGAGCAAAGCTGAGAAGAGTACCGAGCAGCTAGCAGTGTTTGAGGCCTCACTGGGGAACGAAGAACCGTGGTTTAGTTTAACCACCCATCTTCAATAATAGGAGAAGAATGGAAATTCAGAAATTCAATTGCAAATCATTGCAATTCATCTAATGAATATTTCTAGATTTTACATGGGGAACACCATATAAACCTCAATAAAATCATCTATAAATCTGCGAATTGGGGAATGTTCCATTGCCAGACTTTTTTACAAGATCATATGTGTTAAGCTAAACGTGAGGTTGCGACGGTTGCGATTCATAATGCGGGTGACCAATCTGTTGTGGTTGGGAAATGTTGGGAAGCAGAGTCCCCCTGAGCGGTTAGCGCTTAGGAGGAATATGGAGGAATGAATAGGAATGATGCAAGCCAATCATTTCGATCATTTCTGGGCCATGTGAGCACTATATGTATCTATATGTACTATTTCTATCTATTTCAGTGGACGGCTGGTTTCCAGAGATTAGGCAGGATGAAGTATTCCACCACTCGACTATACAACTTGCTTTGCACCTGAGAACCAAGATGGATGTGTGGTAATCTAACATAGCAATGGAACATTACCAATATTAATATCATTTGTAGTTTATATACCTCTTAAACATTGCCATTTTCCATAGCTATGAAGTTACCAGGTTACAACCGGATATCTTCTAGATGCCAGACTTTTTTCGGGGGCGTTGACAGCTGCCAGGGTGCACTGCCTGACCTTGGTAAGTTGCTGGAGCCGACGATTCAGCAGCTCGAAAAGGCGGTGAGGGATGCTTCTTGGGCCCAACTTTGATGGTGAATGCAGGTGGATGGCGCTGAAAGCAGCTGAGAGGGTCATTTTGGATTTTAGATAGTTGTTCCTCGGAAATTTGAAGATGAGAGAGAGAGAGAGAGATGGAGAATCATGGACAGTTTCCAACCACTGTTTTCTGGGTGTCGGATCTGATTGATTTGGCCGGGTCTTCCTTATGGCACTGAAGCGGCCTCTGAGGCCTATCAATTTGGTGTAGAACTCTGCGAAGGTACGTACAGATCCTCGCCATGGTGTATATTGGTGGATGGTTGCAACATGTCGCAATGCCATGCATGGAACCAATGGAAGATGGGTGCCCCCAAAAAACAGGGGAAGGTTGTTTTGTGATCAGGCTTTTGTTGATGGTAAACCGGCAGAAACACGCCTTCAAATACTCCAAAACGTCCTGTCCATGGTGACTCTGCGGTGTGTATAGGCATCGTGCAAGTTGCTTTGGCCGCAGGGCCTAAACATTACTGTGTGAAAAAAGTTGCTTCAAACAATTTCAAGCAGTTCTGTCTCGCTATTTGTATAACATACATTTACAAAGTTAGAATGTATCCTGTACTTATAGCAGTATATTGTACACATATTGTGTATGTACAATTATATATACGAGTAACCGACAAAATTATTGTGATTAATACTAATTTAGTTTTGCTTCGCCTTGGCCTTTCCGAGGTTGCACAAAGCCTTCATAACGGACAGGGACGACCCTATACCGATACCCCATTTGTGATACCTCCAGGAATACTCAAATCCTCACAACCGATAGGGAACAACCCTAATTTGTGCGTGGCATATGGCATTGAATTTAAAATATTTCAATATATAAATTTAACATATCATTTTGTCCTCTACTCATATATACATATATACATAATATTATTATAGAATGGGCTAGCGCCCTGGTGCCGCCGACCCCTCCTTAGTGGGGGGGTCGGTAACATGTGCATGTTCCCCGCAGCCGTCTTTTGTGGGCCACCTTGTCCATGGACATCTTGGTGGCGTTGAAGAAGCCATTGATCTGGCCTTGGGGTGCCTGTTGCCTGCGGGGTTGGGCGTGCCAAGAAGATTTTGAAGCGTTGTAAGGGTTTCAAGGGTTTAAGGCCTGGAAACGGCAGGCTTGAATGCCCATAAGAAGCTATTGATGTGGCCTTGGGGTAGCTTGTGCCTGCGGGGTTGGGCGTGCCAAGAGGTTTTTGCAGCGTTGTAAGGGTTTTAAGGGTTTAAGGCCTGGCAAACGGCAAGCTTGAACGCCCATAAGAAGCTATTGATGTGGCCTTGGGGTAGCTTGTGCCTGCCGGGTTGGGCGTAGCAAGAGGATTTTGCAGCGTTGTAAGGGTTTTAAGCGTTTAAGGCCTGGCAAACGGCAGGCTTGAACGCCCATAAGAAGCCATTGATGTGGCCTTGGGGTAGCTCGTGCCTGCGGGGTTGGGCGTAGCAAGAGGATTTTGCAGCGTTGTAAGGGTTTTCAGGGTTTAAGGCCTGGCAAACGGCAGGCTTGAACGCCCATAAGAAGCCATTGACGTGGCCTTGGGGTAGCTCGTGCCTGCGGGGTTGGGCGAATCAAGAGGTTTTTGCAGCGTTGTAACGGTTTTAAGGGTTTAAGGCCTGGCAAACGGCAAGCTTGAACGCCCATAAGAAGCTATTGACGTGGCCTTGGGGTAGCTCGTGCCTGCGGGGTTGGGCGTAGCAAGAGGATTTTGCAGCGTTGTAAGGGTTTTAAGCGTTTAAGGCCTGGCAAACGGCAGGCTTGAACGCCCATAAGAAGCCATTGATGTGGCCTTGGGGTAGCTTGTGCCTGCGGGGTTGGGCGTAGCAAGAGGATTTTGCA
>Ga0126342_10018254_pt1 | contig 12044 bp, 15 predicted proteins | sample Cyp1metagenome_FD_92528 | JGI IMG/M metagenome (GOLD analysis project Ga0126342, IMG submission 92528) | Coral microbial communities from Lord Howe Island, Old Settlement Bay, Australia - Cyphastrea 1 metagenome | ecosystem: Host-associated > Invertebrates > Cnidaria > Coral ... | reverse complement strand
TGCTCCATGAGGCCAGTGGTCATCTCGAAATCTCCAGCCCCTTCAGCCAAATGGCTGCAGGTTCACCCCTGTGGCCGTCAATCACCCCCATCGGGATCATCTGGAAATGGTGGGGGCATTCTGCACATTCCCCACTTTACATGGCAATAGTGGAGTAGAAAATGAAGACTAAATGACGAATCAGTGGATGGAATGGGTCCAACATGGTCAAACCAAAAAAACACCAGCGCTGCGCCGCTGCGCCTGACAGGAGCCAAGGCCATCTTTATAGGTGTGGTTCGTCAAGGGCGCCAGCTTGACAGCGACGTCGCCGACAAGTGCGCTGGTGGTCGCTCCTGAATCACACAGCTTTGCAATCAAATCATCACAGGTTTGCACACATACACCCTCGGGTAACCAAACATGGCAATGGAAAATGCCCGTTCCCATTCAAAATTCCTTTAGAGGAGAATTTTCCAGTGCCATATACAGTACATCATAGTACCACTTCAAAAATCACCCGCCTGTATCATTTGTTAAGTAAATGACCATCCCTCTCCACAGATCTCATCTACCATCATCCATGATTTCCATCCATTTCTAAGGTTCGATGGAAAACTAAGAACATGTGGACACACCACTGCAAAGTTATAAAAAAACGAATCCATATCAATAATAATTATTCATCTTGAATCATCTTCTGTACTAATCTTGCTCTCAGACTGTCAAACTTGTCACTGGACTCCCGTCCCACCATGTCCCACCATGTCCCACCATGTCCCATCATGTCCCACCGGCCATGCGTCGAGCCAGGACCACTTGGCGAAAGCCTTCCAAGTCCTTCTTGATGGCACTGGCCGCCAAAGCACTGAGGCGCCGCGACTGGAAGAGCCGCCTGAACGGTGAAAACGACCGGCAGATCTTGTCATCCCATGTCATCCCATGTCATCCCGTGTTTGTTTTGGAATCCCCTTAGTGGTTACAGAAAATGTGCCTTTTTTTTGCTATGGGATCCGGTCAGGGTCAATTTCCATCAATTTCCGGTACTGTAGCCCGTCAGGCAGCCCCGTCAGTCGGATGTTGAAACTCGCGCCTTAGAAATCCAGGCGCTCGGATGCTCATCTGCACCTTGATGCAGGTCGTTTGGGATCTTGACCAACCACTAAGAATGGCTTACCCTCCGGTAAACTAACATATATAACTATGGAAAATCACCATTTTTAATGGGAAATTCCACTATAAATGGCCATTTCTTATAGCTATGTTAAATTACCAGAGGGTATCAACCAGGGAAGGCAGTGGCCACAAGTAGGATTTTTCGATGGATCGAGATGATCTGATTCGAGTCATGAGGCCTCGAAATTTCACTGGAGAATCCACGAAGCCCCGAATTTGAGGCCCTGACAGTTGAGGACTCTTGGGAAAATCACATCCTTCCCCTATGTTTTCCTACAAATTCTCAGGCTTCCATGCTTCCCATCACACATCAGGTCACTGCAACGCTGCAGGAGGGTGAGCCCTTCACCATGAGCGGCGAAAAGGAGGCCACGCCCGCATTCTTCAAGCCGCTGGTGGACTCCCAACTGATCAATCGCGAGGGGACCTGGCTGATGAGCCCTTGGTATAGTTTGATCATGTTGAAACATGTGTTGAAACCACCCATATATTGACAAGGGGCACAAAAACATACAAAAACCCCTGTCAATCACAGTTTTGGAGTTTTTTTTGGGGGTGTGGGTGAATATTTAGGGAGCGAACTGAGGTTTGAAAGATCTTGGAAAGATTGTATGGTGGTTGGACCGTAACGCTGTAGCTATGACAGCTACGACATGCTGTCATCCACTTCAGGAGTCGTCCCTTCTTGGGGGGGCAGGCTGATGCAACTTCAGTAGCAGACCTTTGATCCATGATGATCCCCTCAGTAGAAACATCCCGTGCTTATCTACAAGCGCCCAGCCCAAAGATCAGGACCACGCCTGTCTAGTGATATCTGCCGTCCAGGATAAGGAGAAACCCAAGGCCTTTTCAGCAGCTGGAAGTCAAAAAAGAGAATGCCAATGGTTTTTGAAGCTGCACCATTTTTAAAAAAATGGTTGCACCATTTTGGACCTATTTTGAGGCGATTCACATCTTCACCCAACACTACATTGGGAGCCCGGCCCACGGAGATGAGACAAAATTACAGTGACTCTGACTTGCAACCACTTGATAGATCCAAACGTTCGGAAAAAATATAGAAACACATTCTAATTTTTTGATAAGTGCGGCGGGTAAATGATTTTTCTGCATATGTTTGGGGATTACATGGGATTACTATAAAACATATTAACATATCTAATACTGTAGCGGCTCCCCCATCACTTGGCCTGCAGGGACCAGGTGCTGGAACGAGCGTTGTTGTGAACCTCCACCTGGAGCGAAGGTGACTGGCAACAAAGGTGCCCAGTTTGAAATTGCGTCAACCCATTCCAAACTGTCAGGAAAAAATGTGTGTGTTATATATATATATATAATTATGTATATATATATAACGTGTGTGTGTGTGAATTCAACGCAGGGGGTGCCAGAGGAGTGAGTGAAACTTGCACCAAAGAAGGCCTTCACTCCATGTGATGTGAAAAGGGGACGCCGTTTTCACGTACCTGCTGGCTTAGTTATGATCACCTGTTTTTCCTCGAGGCTGTTTCAGGTACAAATCGGTTGATGAAGCTGTTGTTTCTTCATACCATTGCGGACCTCACCCACGTGGATTTAACTTCGAACCTCACCAGTTTGGATTTGACCTCAGAACTCACAACCAGACCAGTGTGTGTGTGTGTGTGGCGAACCCTGAATCAAAGGGAATGTTTTGTTAAGCGGTTCTGTTGGGATCACATGTTCAAGGTAGCAAGCACGAAGAAGTTCACTGCACTCTGAGGCGTGCAACACATGAGTTTGGACCCAGAAGTTCACGACACCGTGTGGCATGCAATGCCTAAGTTTGGATACAGCAGTTCACTGCACTGCGAGGCACGCAACGCATAAGCTTGGATACGGCAGCCTTATGTAAGTTGATGCATGTTACACATGAGTATGAATCCGGCGCCTCAGTGCATCTTTAGGTGTGCAGCACATGAGTTTTGATCGTTCGTTTCGAATTCGTACATCGAATATCTTTGAACCTCTGAAGTTAAGCAAGAGAGAGCCCACACAGTTTTACATATTTTGACTCCGGCGCTTCATTGCATCGTCAGATGTGCAGCACATAGGTTTGATCGTTCTTTTCAAATTAGTACACCGGATTTCTTTTGACTTCCGAACTTAAGCAGGAGGGAGCCCGCGCAGTACTAGGTCAGTAGGAAGTGCTGAGAGTGCTCCCAGCAGAGAAGGGGTTTGGATACAGCAGTTCACTGCACTTTGAGGCATGCAATGCATAAGCTTGGATACGGCAGTCTCATGCAATTTGACGCATGTTACACATGTTACACATGAGTTTGAATCAGCGCCCGTGCATCTTCAAACGGGAAGCACATGAGTTTTGCTTGTTCCTATCGAATCAGTTTACAAGCAGAGCAGGGGGGCACGGAGACTGATTTCCTATCCACCATATAATAGATATGTATATATATATAGATATAGATGATATAGATAGAGATATAGATAATATAGATATAGATATATTATACTATGATATACTATGTATTGTAGCAGATATTGCACCAAGCCACACGGGACAACATGGTGGACCACTCGGGGTGATTCTGCCTTGGTTGCTCGCCCGATGTGCGAGCAAATTGACGTGTAAATTGGGAACATCATCGTGTTGACACATCTATGTAAAAATCATGAGTAGTGAAACATACTACTGGTAAAATATCGTAAAATATTGAGAAATATTGTAAAATGATGTTGTACACCAATGCAAGTGTCCATTGGGTACTGCAAATGTCCAAAATTCTAGTGAAACTATCAGGACACCTGAGGCAATGCCCAGCCGGCCCAGCCTCACTTTCCGAGTTTCAGCCCATGAGAATCTTCCCCTTTTTGGACAAACCTATTATTTTTTGCTGGTCAACGATCTATCCCAATAAATCCCGTATGTCCATATCCCTTGGTGAAATCCCGATTTTGGGACACAGCCATCTTACATGTTTTGGTTAACAAGTTACCCAAGTGTATCCCATGACTCATGATCTCCCCACCATACGATGCTGTGCTAAGGAGATCCAAGGAGCAAGTTGGCGTAAACCTCATAAGCCTCGCCGGCGGTGGCTCCGACGATGATTACAGAGTTGCCTCAGCGGAAAAATCATGAAAAATCCGTTGGCCATCTGGACTCTTCAAACATATGGGAGTGCAAAAAAACTGGGCTTTGCTCCCAATTTATGGCATTTTTATGCAATTTTAAGAGGGAAAGTGCTGATTAAGCAATGGTGGAATAAGTAATTACAGTTCTAATTACATAGTACCATATCTTCAGGCAAACCCACATCTCATAAAATATCATAAAAGTACTGCGAAATTTTGGGAAAAATTTGGTATACAATCCCCCGAACCAACATGACGAAATAGACCTGGCTAGGACCTAGCCATTGCCTGGGAGTTGAAAGACAAAATGGACGATTTTCAGGTTGTTTCAAGGTCTGTGTTGGTTGAGGGGATGTATCATCCATTCATGCGTGGGTCAATTTTGATATGCAATGATCCAAAGTTTGGATGGAAAAATGTCTGCGAAACATTGCGAAAACAGGTGAAGCTGGTGAATGAAACGACTCAAAATCAGCTGAATTAACTGGGTTCGATCATCATGCTCGAAACAACAACGCCTAGTCCAAGGTCCAAACAAAGAGGAACAAAAAAACACCTTTAATAAAAGGAAAACCAACTTATTCCATTGTTGTCAATTCAATCTCTCTCGATCTCAAAAAAAACCTGAACTCCCAAGCGGCCGAAGGAAAACCACTCATCGTTGCTTCTTCTGGCCGTTGGCTCTGCATCCCTGGCTCAGGCAAAGGGAACAACTCTGCTGGATCATTCGGCTTTGACACGTAAATGTGCTCTACAAAATATACGTCATAGGGATACAATAGACCAATACATGCGTACATATAATTATATATATACATATATACATATGTATATATATATATATTATATATATACAATGTATGTATACTGTATAGTACATCACCCCTAGTAGTGTTTAATCCTGTTTAATCTATCTACTTCACTGGGATGCAGCGGGCCTCACAGCAACCGGCGGCTGGCTGAATGGCTTCTCTAGATCTAGGCAGAGGCCAAACAGCCCAAGGGTCAGGAGCCTGTCATGCGACCGCCCTTGAAGATTTCAACATGCGGCAAAAAAGGAAGGATTCTTTGGAATATTATGTTGGAAAGAGAAGGGAGTCTTCTATTCAAAAGATTTTTGGATATGTTGACAGGGGTTAGCTGCCATCATGATCATTGACGGCCATATCATTCGGATAAAACATCCTAAAACACAGCAGCTGAAGGCCCATAGTGTGAACCAAAAGCCAGAAGCAGGTTTTGGGTATCCTTAAATCAACGGGGGATGGGTCAGAGAATTGGGTGCAGAGATAGACACACACACAGATATATATATATATATATAACTATATATATACAGTATGTGTATGTGTATATATATATACGTGTGTGTATACGTATGTATGTTAAAAATATATATATACATACACTATCAAAAAAGTTACTGATATTTATATTAATCTTTGTTCTTTCTTATAGACTACAAATAACCAGAAAATCTGTGTTCCCTGAGAGCTCTCACTACGTTGACCCCAACAACCAATATCCCAATCATGAGATCTCCCAAGGGGACCGCCTCCTCCAACTCCGACCCAGCCGCGACATGGCGCAGCACTGAGCTGGGGCTTTCCACCTCCGATGCCAAGGATGGATGGGAAGTTGGCTCTGAAAATCCATCCTGGTAAAATCCTTCAGCGTGTCGCGCCGCATCCCATGGAAATCTGAAGCTAAAACAGGGCTGAAGGCATTTGTGAAGTTGGCCTAGCTGTTGTGATGCGCTTTCATCATGCTTTTCAATGTAGGCCATGATGATTCTTGAGCCAGAAATGTTGAAGCGATTCCAGCCACTGGCTGTTGTACCGGGAGGGCCTGCAACTGCAAATCTGATGTTCTTGGGATTACCAACCAGCAATCACAGGTGTCCAAAAGGGGGAGAGAAGCAACATCTCATTGAATATTTCCATCTGTTTCCACTATTTCATGATTCGACTTTTAACACGGACGTGGCCGAGAGGAAGAATACGTGAAGATACCTTGGGAGTATCACCTCTCCCGACTCCAGGTTGGAGTAGAACGTTTCCAAGCGCCCAAACGTGGGATATTCAGGTCGGACAGCCGAGCCCTGCGGCCTTGCGAGCAGGGGACCTATGTCCTATGTGACCTGGGAATCCCGGAATCGTTGGTGGTGGGAACTGGGGTTATCCAGTGATAAACGGGATAATCGACTCAGGGATACTTCGGGGATTCATTTTGTTTAACGGTGATTAAATCTGTTGAACCAGGTTTAGGAATAAGCTAAGTGGGATGCTTCTCCAAATTTCTCCAAGTATCCGATATGAACGCTGAGCTCTTGCCACTTGGACCCACAAAAAGTGTGGCCGCTCCCTCGTTTTTGCTGAGCAAACGACTGGATCCTCAAGACTTGAACTCACTGGGATCCTGGACTCCAAAACGCAATCGCGTTAAGGTCACCTTTCGCCAAAGGTTTCTTTCACCCATTGCTGGCAGAATATAATTCATAGAAATTACATGAAATTACGTACATGTGTATGCATGTGTATATATATATATTATCTGTGTGTGTCTATTTGTGTGTGTGATTATACGTGTCCGATGATTTGATGATATTGCAACCGGCTCTCAAGTTTGAAATGGGATGAAACATTCGTCCATCTTCATCCCCTGGAGGTTCATCCTCCACAACATTTTTTTGGACCTCTAGTAGGCCTACCGCATCAGCGTTGGTCAAAGCAGTTCTGAAACTGTTTGTTGATATTAACCATCATTAACCATCATTAATTAATGATTATCCATTGATTATCCATCAACCATCAATATGTGTGTGCTATAGAGAGAGAGAGAGCGCGGAACGCTGTGGAAGGAAATGTTGAGTCCAGGCATTGCACTTCTGGCTGTCCCTCAGGGCACAAGGCGGATAACACACAATAGATCAAATAGACTTAGAGAACCAGCATGCAATTAGCATTAGCGAATATGTTCACCAAAGATGTTTTTGCTTAATTTCCCAAAACAATGTAACGGCGTTCCTTTCTGTGTCTATATATATATATATATACACATTTACATATACATATGCATATAATATATATATATATACATATATGTTACATACATACATACATACATACATACATACATACATATATATATATATATATATGTGTGTAGGTGCGTGTGTGTTTGAGAGAAAAGGAGAGAGAGAGAGAGAGGGAAATATAATACAATACAATACAATACAATACAATACAACATAATACAAAACAATATTATATAGATTTATATAGTATATGCATGTATAATGTATACATATATCAAGACCTTACATTCAAAAACCTACAACGTTAACCTGCTCTTTGCTTCCTTGATGGTTCTCCACTATATAACCATTACATATGTCAGTCGCTTCTGGGCTCAGTCGGCCATTGCTAGGTCGCTAGAATTTGCCGAAACCTATCGAAACCTATTTTTCAAGACATCTTCGAGGTTTTTCACAAAAGGTGACATTGTCACATCATGTCACATCCAACACATCCAGTACATCACTCAGATTTGGAGGATTTTGGAGGCCCAGGAGTCCTCAGCAAATCTCAAGCAGTGCCATGTTCAGCAGAACTACGATGCCCTCACTGCGCCGGAGCTGGGACGCTGCCCTCGGGGCCGCGGACGGTGGCACTCAACAAGGACAAATTTCGTGCGCCGATTGCGCCAGCGGTGAGGTCTGAAAGTTTCGAGGTTATTCAGCGGTTTTCTCGTTTTTGGGGAGAGGAAACTGAGGAAACGGATCTGAGTTTCAGGATTTCAGAATTTGCTTGGGATACATTGATGCTGGATGTTTTAATGGAAGTTGGCCTGGGCATAACTCAGGGGCGACACCTGCTTTCCTAGCTGAGATTTGTTTCTACATGTTGCTACCATCGTGGGTAATCCCTTCAAAGCTGAATAGCCGCCAAACAGCAAAACTGGCAAGGGATGCTGCGAGCAAACTCCAAGCAGCTTGAGTGGAGCTGCACATCTGCTTCTGCAATCATGGTGAGTTGAGTCCATTCTTGGCTGCTGTCCCAACCTTCCGTGATCTTTCCTCTGTAGACCCCAATAGGAAAGCACCACTTGGCAGATCGGATTTGTCCGGGAGCCAGAGCCATTGTTCGAAACTCGTTGCATCACCAGATTTAATTATGGAGATGGAGCCAGCTGTTTCATCCCATAACGTTGAATTCATGATTTGGCTTGCAGCGGAATGCCTTCCCCCGGGCACTGTAGCAAGTTGGGCCTCTGGAAAAACATATGTAAACAACGGATTATTGGGAGGGTAAGTTCAGTTGGGGCTATAGCAAAGTTTCAACCTTCGTGCATTTCAGCCCTTTCGGTTCCGTAAATGGATGCTTTGGATCAAACTGAATCAAACTCATATCCAGAGTCTTGAACTTGGGTGTGAACAAGTCCTCGAAATGTCAATCATCATTTGACACTAGCAATCTGTGGTCGCATGGCCAGGCACCGTCAAAGGAATGGGGAGAGTTCCAGGTTGGTTCTAGGGAGAGGAGTTTTTCCACAAATAGGTCAATGGGTCTGGGTCAAATCCCTAATAAATCTAATAACACAACGTATGACCATCCGCAACACACATCATAGGTCGCGTGTGGGTTCGCCTGGACAGCCTACGACTGCCCATCAGGGGGAGGCCGGAGACCCGAAAGGTCACGGCTGCAAGGCCCATCGGATCGGCGTGTCAGGTACACAACGGCGATGTCAGACTCAATCCCGGAAAAAACTTCTTGGTTCACTGCTTTTTCCATCATCCAGCCAGTGATTGAATTCGCAGACTGGCTAAATTCGACCTTCAACACAGAGCTTGGCTAGTCTGGCCTTAGATTCCCCTCAAAAATGCCACTTCTTGGTGGATTTAGTGAGATACATTCTTTACAACAAAAAGATATCCATCTACGCGCGTCTAAAATTGACCATCTTGACCCAGAAAAGCGGAAACCATTTGGGCCACTGCTCAACTGATCTCGACTGCCACGCCGCCGAGTCTTTCTTGTGTTCGGCTCCGGTTGACGTGGGCGTTCACTTCTTCATTGCCTCCCGGAGGACTTGGGCAACCGAACGATCCACGGCCTTTGCGATGGGAATTCCACTGTCAAAGAGTGGGAAGCTACCCAAATAACGGGGATATATGATATATACAGTTACATATGATTACATATGTATTTATTTGCTTATTTACTGATTTATTTACTTATTCATTTGTTTACAGTGTTTATCTATTTCTATTTATCTATTTATGTTTGATTCATTTTATCTATTTATCTATTTATCTATTTATCTATTTATCTATTTATCTATTTATCTATTTATAGTTATTTTTGTGCTTGTTCATTTATTTATATTGATATATGTATATGTTTCATTGTTTAACTATTTATATATATATATATATATATATGTTGGTGCGTGTGCGTATGTATATATATGCATATATATATACACATAACATACAAATAAGTATATGAGTATATATATATATGTATATCTGTGAGTATATATGTGTACACACACATATATATATATATATATATATATAGTGTGTGTGTGTGTCAAAGATTCTTAGATGTTTGGGGGTGAATTAATGGGGATCTCAACAAATTCGGATCGGCACAATGGGGCCAAATATGTAATGTGTTTTGTGTAAATGAATAAATAGCTACCTGTTGTCCTTCTGTGTCATATGTATATTATATATATGTGTGTGTGTGTTTTTAATTCAGAAGCATTTTCCCAGTGCAAGAGGATCTGCGGAAAAATGGGGGTCAAAATCTGAAACCCAGTTTCCGCAAAGGACTGGGCTATACGTGTTTAAACTTCCATGGGGCCCCCAAAATGAACTGGCCATTTCCGATTCCCACAAGGGAAAAACCCACTTGTTTGTGGTTCTGTGTCAGTTTTTGAGTGTGCAAATGTCTCTCTACTATTTTGGGAATGGCACTGAACCTAGGGAGATCTCCAATCAATAACATAAACAACAGTTGCACCAATCTCATCTGGAGTTGATGACGGATATCACCAACAAACATGGCTTTAGGCTCACTTAGGGATATGATGAAAAATGGCATCCACAATCAAAGTGAGATCAACAAAGAATTGCTGCCATCAAGTAGTTGCGACTCTGACCAACAAACATGTGAAACTCCCAACAAGGAAATCAGTACTGATTCAACAAAACAACGAACGAAACTACCAACAAACATGTGAAACTGATTCCCAGGCTTGGGGACCAACATGGACCAACTAAATCCACTAGTACTTTGTGGGCTGCTGTCTGAACACACCGAAACAGCTGAAGCAGCGTTCCTGGCCAACTCTAGAGGTCCCAGGCCCCGCACTGAGGGACCCGGCCACGGCAAAGGGCATCTTGCCAAAGGCATTGCTGCGCAACGGGTCTGCGCCATGCCTTGGTCATCTGTGACTGAGAGGGGGATCTTTGGAACCCAAGAATTCTGCTTCCAAGCAGCTGGATACAGCTGGGATGTATCTCCACCCTTGTTGCTCACCTTTTGTTGGTTGCCATTGCCAGTAGTATCCCCATATCCCCCACGATTCGCATTCAACTCCTGGTCGTAGCGACGCCGGGCGGCTCTAACAACTCCGTGACAACTGCCAAACTGTTGGAACGCGCTGCCATGTGCAGGGCGGTGTCGCCAAAGTTGTCCTGGAAGCAGGGTACCCATGGGGACCCCTGTAGCGTCACAACATCTCACAGTCAACATGGAACAGTCAAAATCGCCACAGCCCAGCCGAGAAACATCGTCCAACCATCTTCCCGCCTCATGAGGGGAGTTAAAGCCCTTACTCCGCAGATTTCAGGGGGCGCGCGGTCCTCAAAAATCTGTGGATTCCAAGCCCAAACCATCCCCTTTACTGAAGCCAACCCATCCTGCCACTTTTTGTCACCACCTTGCCCTGTTTTGGGCTCAGGATGACCCAGACCAGCTGAGCTGCAAAGTTTTTCTCGCAGCGTTCAACTGGAGATGTCTGTTGATGGACAACCAGGCACCTGTAATGAACAACAGGTGGAAGGTCTACGTGAGGGGGTGTACTTGCAAAACATCACATGTATGTATGTATGTATGTATGTATGTATGGTATGTATGGTATGTATGGTATGTATGGTATGTATGGTATGTATGTATGTATGTATGTATGTATGTATGTATGTATGTATGTATGTATGTAGTGTTTGCATATATTTACCATATGCCTTCAGTTTTATCGATATACAGTCATAAATTAACATCCTTCTAATCATTGGGCCAGGTTCGTTTCTTCCATCAACAGCAAGCCTAATGCAACCACAATAAAAAACATCACGGGGGGAGCTCCAATTCAAGCACGCGTCCTTTCTCACGCTTTCTCATTCATCATTCGAAGTCATGTGTACAGTGTATTATATTATACATATATATATATCAAAATATGCATATATATGTATATACACATAATGAATATTATATCTATATATATATATATAATCTATTTATATTTATGTATATAATCAATATGATCGTATATATAATATATATTATATTATATTATATTATATTATATTATTTTATTTTAAAATTTATTATATTATATTATATTATATTATATTATATATACTCCTTACAATACCCAGGAGGGGGTCAATACACCCCATTCTATTGGTATAAAACGGCTGGCCATGACCCCTTTAGGAATAAAATGCTAATGCCTTAGCCCAAAGCTATTTCCATAAAATC
>Ga0126342_10018253_pt1:2500-12044 | contig 12044 bp, 8 predicted proteins | sample Cyp1metagenome_FD_92528 | JGI IMG/M metagenome (GOLD analysis project Ga0126342, IMG submission 92528) | Coral microbial communities from Lord Howe Island, Old Settlement Bay, Australia - Cyphastrea 1 metagenome | ecosystem: Host-associated > Invertebrates > Cnidaria > Coral ... | reverse complement strand
ATATATATATATATTATATTGTATATATATATTGTATATATATATATATTATAATACATATGATTATATATATTTACATATTATATTATATTATCATTTATATATTATATTATTATATGTATATGTATATATTTGTATATAAAAATCATTATCAGAACCTACATGTATAGAATGATACATGCACGGTGTACGCACATAGAGTAACGTGTATACAAATAACACATAATAATTTAATCATATGTATATATATATATATACAACAATATTGCAAGATATAGCATAAATACTTCATTTTTAGTATGTTATTTTACAGTTTTTGATGGAGGTTGGAATCTGACAAAATCCGAGCGGAAACTGGAGTTAAACCTAGGGTAAACGAACACTTCGATGTGGAACATGTGGAAAACCAACCATTTTTAGTAGGTAATTCATGATAATTCAAGATAATTCATCCATAAATGGGCCATTTTCGTCCATCTTAGTTTATGGGTAGGAACTTTTGTGAGGAATCCCAAAGGAGGAAAAGGGGAACGGTGTCCATGAACCACTGCAGTGATGATTCCAATTCGCTTTCGCATTTCTCTTGATCGGATTGTTCAAAACCCCACAAAAAAAAATCAGTAGCTCGGGTGCCAACAACCCGTGCCGTGAAATGTCGGAATATCACCCAAAAGAATCGTAAGACAACCAGCAGAAATTTCAAGATTTACAGGTGCCAACAATTCCATCATTACACCTCAGAGCATCCTCACCGATCCAAAAATCCCAGGTGCCTACAACCCATCGTCCGCCCTTTCTGCACGCATCAAAGAGATGAATCAGAAGGTCCGCGACATGCCTCGTGGCGCCGGTGGCGCCGGTGGCGCCGGTGGTGCCGGTGGCGCCTCGCGTCGCTCCCCTCGGCGGCGTTCGGCGCCCATTGGGCAAGCGCCAGAGAGGAAGGGAAAGGCCACGTTGAAGCAGGAGGTCGAGGAGTATCTTCAAAGAAGCTTGGGCTGAGTTTTGTGGGAAAACCGATGAAGGGAAGATTCTTTATTAGATTTGTTTGGGGTTTCCTTGTGCAAATCTAAGCTCATAAATTCCCTTCAACATTTCTTTTCAAAGCTATGCACATCATAGATTCAATACGGCACTAGAGGGCGGTTGCTTGGCACGAATTTTGATTGCAATGATGAATCCTTTCCAGTTCACATTAAAGCCAGCGCCAGGGGAACAGATCCTACAACGATTCCGCCAGGGGGTGGTATACTGGTACAATTACTATCTGGTTGGTGGTTTTGAACATTTTTTATTTTTCCATATATTGGGACGAATAATCCCAACTGACTAATATTTTTCAGAGGGGTTGAAACCACCAACCTAATGATGCTTGGGCTTGATGATGTTGTCGAGTGTGTAGTGTTGGATAATGCTGGGTTCTTTCTGCAGCTGGACCGGGGATGGACTTCCAGTAACAGGAACTATATTCCTTTCCTCTCAATCTCAATCCCTTTAGTGTATTAGAAAGACTATAGGTAAATGCCGAAATTCAGTACGAAGTTAGAGTTTGATTCCTGCAGGGGTGTTTATTATAAGGGAAAACATACTTATGTTGGTGGTGTATGGTGCCAGCACTGGATTGATATCTATGACTATGATAGACCCCTGGTGGTTGAAGTGGGGAGAGTGCGTGGAAACTAATATTAGATGATCACTTTGGGAGGTGCTCGTAAGACTCCAATGGATCATCCTCCCCTGACCCTTTGGTAATTTGCCGTAGCTACGGACCATCCACCATTTTCAATAGGTGAGTCATCGGTAAATCGTCATAAATCGGCTATTAAATGGACCATAATTGTCCATAGCAATGTAAATCAACCAGAGGGGAAGTTGGATGCGGGACCATTTTAGAAGCACAGAGTAGAAAAGCTACTGATGCTGTCAATTTTGCAAATGGTATTGATTACCATTTTTTCCTCTTATGATTATGATTCAGACATGTTTTGGTGTTGACTAAATTTATACACTTCTTTTATGGGTCAACATTTGGTACCACAATACTTAGATGGTATTCACCAACAATAGACTAAATCTGTGGCGGTTGGGGTCTTCAATTTTTACCCGTGCCCACCATTGTGCTCATTTGTAGGGGATTTCCCATCCTAGTATATCCCTATTGTTCGCCGGCCAAAAATCCTCATTTTTAATATTTTTTCTTGGATAAATCCTCGTTATCTCAATAAATCCCATTGTATCCCATTCATATCCCATTATTATCCATTGTCCATTATTGATCATCATTAATCAGGACAAACCTCATAATTAAATCACATGATATCCCATGAAGATGGTAAAACCAGTCAAAACCCATGAAATCTCATCAAGATCCCATATCCCAATACTATCCCACTAAAGTCACCCTATCAGCGCTTGTTTGCCATCTGTTCCCTGCCCATGGTCGATCTCCAGGATACAACGTGGACGGCTCTGCCTGCGATGCCATGAGAAAATGCCCCCCGGAAGTGCAGGCGACTTTTTTCGTGTCGAGGTCGATGGTGTGGTCATAGGACACTTAGTCTCCAATAAACTAACATAGCTGTGGAAAATGACCTAGTCAGTTCGGTGATTTTTTCTGTGATTTACCGTTTTGAAAAATGGTGATTTACTATGTGGCTATGTGAATTTACCAGGGGGTAATCATCGATCATGGGGATATACTGGATAGAACCTGACAATATGTATATTATATATACACACATTATTATATGTATTTAAAGAGCAATAGTAGAACCACTGGTTGGTGGTTTCAGATAGGTTTTAGTTGCATTTTTGGGATCATGATCACCATTGACTATGTGTTTATTCCTACCTGAGATTGTTCTCAATGAACAATATCTGTGGGATGGGTTGAAACTACCGACAAGTTATATACATACATGCATGGATCCATCCATCCATACATACAGAAATACATCCATACATCCATACTTACGTACATAGTAAATAAACTACAGTACTACAGTATATCGACATCCATATACAATGATTGGCTGTAAAGACCAGATACAGATGCAGTGAACGTGCTGCAGCCGAAACTGGTGTCTGAAAATGGTGGACCCCATTCCATCCACTGGTTGGCTCATCATTTTCCGATATATTTCTGGTGGTTTGGAACATGAATTTTATTTTTCCATATATTGGGAATGTCATCATCCCAACTGACGAACTCATATTTTTCATAGGGGTTGAAACCACCAACCAGTTATTAAGCATTATCAGCCATGATTAACCACTATTAACCACTATTTCAGAGGGATAGGTCAACCACCAACCAGATTTCCTTACTCAAACTAGCGACAACTTGATCACTGCGGAATGAATTTTGCGTACGTGCATCCCAGGCATCGATGTGGCTAGTCACGGAAATTACACAAGTCATTGGGCAGAAAAAAATCTATAATATATATACGTATATATATATAATATGTCATATTATATTGATATAATATATATATACGTATATTATTATTGATATGTAGTATATATATATATATACATATCAGTTTATATAATCATATATAATTACATATATAATGTGGGTGAAACAATGCCATAAACCGTCCCCCAGTCATCACCATTTTGATAGGTGGTAGGGTTATGCGCAAACCCCCCAGTTCGCCCACACAACTTCTTAGGGATTTTGAAGGAAATAAATTCCGACCCCCCTTAAATTTTACATTCATTCGGGAAGACCAACAAGGGTATTAGGAATATAAATTCCCACCCCCGATAAACTTTACATTCAATTGGGAAGATCAACAAGGGGATTAGCAATATAAATTCCCACCCCCGTTAAACTTTACATTCAATTGGGAAGATCAACAAGGGGATTAGGAATATAAATTCCCACCCCCGTGAAACTTTACATTCAACTGGGAAGATCAACAAGGGTATTAGGAATATAGATTCCCAACCCCGTTAAACTTTACAGTCAATTGGGAAGATCAACAAGGGTATTAGGAATATAAATTCCCACCCCCGTTAAACTTTACATTCAATTGGGAAGATCAACAAGGGCATTAGGAATATAATTTCCCACCCCCGTTGATGATGATGATGATGATGATGATGATGATGATGTTGATGTTGCAACATTCAACGCACAGGTAGTTGCAAGATGAAAACCATGATCATGGACATGTTTACTTTGTCCCACAAAACACAGCGTTTTTTGATGTTCGGACATGTCGTCGGCATCGGCGCGGGCAAACTGAGGGGTTTGCCCGTATGGTTACCATTCCCAGTCATGGGTGGTTTATGGCATTGTTTTACTCACATTATAATACATTATATAATTACTGTATGAATTAGGTTATACTATGTTATACTGAATGATTTTAATGAAACTTACCCAATTGCAATTCCTGAGCCAACCCCCAGGTGATGAGACTTGCTTTGTGGATATTTGTGGGAGATTTACCTCTGATCGCATGTGGGTTTGCCGGCACCCAAGTGAGATTTCACGTTGAAACTCAGGAAACCCGGGGGATAAACCCATCGCTAGAGTCCGCAAAAACTTGGGGTGCAGTTCCACTTGCAGACTGTGTATCCACCCAGAAAACTCCCCGTGGCCAGGAGCAGCTAATGGAACGTGGCTTAGAGGGGGCCCAGAACCCCTCCTCAGCACTTTTGGGGAAGATCCGGGACATCAGTCGGAGGTGCGAATCCCGTTATGGGAGAACAAGGGGGAAGAATGTTTTTTTTTGATGGGATATTCGTATATCAGCAACCAAATATATGGGGATATATGATGAAATAGTGGGATACAGAACCAACCATATGGATCCATATGGCCATTTTAATCGTGATTTTTGGGAAGATTTTTTGTTGATGATGGGGATATCTGATGATCTATAACAATGGTCACCAGAAGAAATAGGTTTGCGAATCAACCATGATGACAGGATTTACCGCAATCCAGATGCGTGAACTTTGGGGATTCGACATCGACCAGCAAAGACATGAACCAGGACGTATGGTCAAAGATGGCCCCCAGGGTGGTTCTGGCAGAAGATTTGGACCATAGCCCTATGGTGATGAAACCATCTATGTCCAAAATCAAATGGTATTTGATGTTTTCCAGATGCTTCTCCGTATGATCTTGTTTGCTGGTTCAGACCCCCTTATTTGATGGTTCAGACACACCCCGGTAAACTAACAGTTCGCTATGGAAAACTACCATTTTGAACAGGTAAATCAACTACTTCCATGGCCATTTTCAATAGCTATGTTGAATTACCAGAGGGTACCGACCGAGCCGCAAGCCGCACCGAGGGGCCGGGACTCCGGTCGACGAAGGTAGCGCGGTAGCGATCCCATCTGATTCAGTGAGTTTCGACGAACAGATCTAGGTTTGGTGATGAAAATGTTGTGTACCCCATTGTACCCAATGGTTTTGCTGATCAGACAATCCCGTTTTTAAATGGCTATTTCATTGGGGGTATAGCCCATTTTCAGACATACCCATGTTGACTACATATAGCATTCTAATTAGATCTAATAGCAACTACATGATCATTATTTGATGAAACTAGCTATATCTAGCTATTGTTACAGATCTAGCATTCTAATTTTTGACTACATATATCAAAGTATGTCAGATGCGGAGAAATATGCGATCCGTCAAAAAAAAGGCTCTCTCTTTATGGTGACAAACCATGAACAGATCCTTCTGGTTGAACCTCCAGCTTGAGCCTTAGTTCCGCGGCATAAAAGGGCGCAGCTGTGATGAGATAAGTGGGGATAAGTGGGGCGGTGGAATGGATTGGAGGGAGCGACATGGAGGTTGTTTCCATGCATATGAACGATGAGGCAAAGATCTACAAATTGAGTTTCCCAACCACATGAGAGTAAGCATACACCATCCCCAAGTTTTCTATACAGATACATATATAAGCGGATTTCAACCATCCTCAATTTGTGTTTACCCCGGTAGCGATCGCCTTCTCTTTTTGTCGCTCGGGCCTAAGATGGTTACATCTTGGTGGATCCTCATGAATTTGCCAGCATTTCCAATAGTGATTTTCTCACAGGATGTTGATGTCTTTTTTCCTCCAGCATTTCCTATGTCACAAAAAAGTGTATATTACCCTCTGGTAAATTTTCACGGTTTGACCCTGAAAACACCCCATTTTTAGTGCTTTCACTAGTCTTTCACCTTTTTTTTTTAATTGGAGGGTACCCTCTGGTAAACGTTTACATAACTATGGAAAATCACCATTTTTAATGGGAAAATCCACTATTTCAATGGTCATTTTCCATAGCTATGTTTGACGTAACCAGAGGGTAGTTGTTCTCAGGGTGGGATTTTTCCAGATCATCGATGTGATCTCCACCTGCAGGCGGCGCTTCGACCTGGCCAAGCTCAAAAATGATAGCCATATGGGATGGATAGAACTTCTCCCACTGCAACGTTGTTTGGGCAATTTTGGGCACCAAGAAATCAGAAATGCAACTGGTGGAGAGGAATTCTAAGAGGTTTATTTCATTTTATTTCTTTTTCATGATAAGTCGTTGCCGCAGAATGCTGGTTGCTTGGCCGGAGGATCATATAGTTCCCGGTGAGGGATTTTTGAAATCAGCGGATCTGATATGATCTGACACGGACGATTCAGAGAATATCTGGACGGACCGAGAAATTTAGATATTTAGTATGTATATAGAGGATCTCCAGAAGATTCTTTGCCACTGCTCAAGATGTCGTCTCAAAGCGGTGTTGGCTCTGGTAAACTGAAGGGCCATGGAAAAGTTGCGCTTCCTCATTCCTCACCTCATGAAATATTCAATCTTTGACAATCTTTTAGACCGTCATGAATCTTAGCAGTCCGCTTGGCCTGTGTATCCTAAGTAGTTTCATCATGTTTCATCTAAATCGTGTTTTTGACCCCGAACTTTGATCCGTGGAACTAGTTGTACTAGACCCGAAGTTTTCATAAAGAATCTTATCAGTGTCATATATGCCATGGTCAAAGCATTGGTTATTTCTATTGTTAAAAAAAAACAATAAGGGTTGGTCATCCTTCCATTGATTGGGATTTATATACCCATTACGAGGAATCCCAATCTTGGTAGGTTCCCCAGTACTGGGACCCTTGGAGTATGATGCTAAAGCCATGTTTTTGGCCAACAATGACTTTCAGATGTCTGGGGGTTTAAGGTGTTTACATGATATAATAATACACTATATCATAAAATTGTATTTATATACAGTAATATATATATATATATATATATATACATAGTATGTATGATTTACATATAAAATTTTTGTATATATACACGCCATGTTTATCATCTTTCTGATATCATATGTATGGAAAAGATGGTAATTTCTTTGCCAGAGCTCGCACTCCATCCTACAGTCCAATTCTCGCAAAAAAGAGAGCTCAACCACAGCTGTGGTAGCCATGGGAGGTGTCAAACCCGTTTAAAAATCGTTGAGGGATGCCTTAGGCTATGGATCTGTACAGCTGCTTCGGAAAGTCACTGGGGCGTAGCGATGTGTTAAGGGATGGGGGGTGGCTATGCCAAGCCATGTAGGTTTCGCCTGGGAAAATCACAATTTTGGTTGATGGACTAGATAATGATCCACGTTTCGGAACATCTTAAAATCTTTAGGGAACTATACTTTAGGAAACATATAATTGCGAATAGAACATAGAAGCTCAAGATAACTCAAGAAATCACAAACAAAAATGCATAGAAACTCAACCAAACAAAACCCCTGGGAGCCGCCAGGGACATGCAATGGCAGTGGGCTGTGCGGCTGCTCCCATCTCAAGAGATGAGTGGGGAGCCGCAGAATGACTACCCTCCAGCAACGTATGGAAAATGAATGAACATGACCTAGACGATGTATGACGATGTACCGTTTGGAAAAATGGTGATTTTCCATAGCGAACTGTTAGTTTACGAGAGGAAGGGTAAGCATCACGTTTTGAGGATAGCCATTGAATTTATCATCATGTAGATACATATGTATATAGATATTATGGTGGGATATCAGGATTGAAGCAACCAAAATGGTGCTATACCCAAGATACTCATGATGATATCAGATTTATAGATGATGATAATGCTTTATCTAGCCAACCAACTCAGAAAATTATGTCTTGGGGGATTCGGAACCATCAACTTGGGATGAAACATAGGCATCAGGCCACAAAAATTGTGATCTCAACCATTGAAGTAACAGCCATGGCGCTTTGGCCGCACGTTTTTCAGGATTCAACGATCAGAAATAAGGCTTTTCAGAACCAGTCCGACTGGGCCTGGGAAAATTTCAGGGACACCTCTTCGAAAAACAGTGTGACCCATTGAGATTCGATACCGAGGTTATGTGTCAGCCGTGTCTCCTGGCGCTGATGTTCCGGTTGTCATCTCGTGGGTGGTGAAGCCAATCTCAGATAAACCATAGCATGCTTGATTGGAAGGAGCTTTGGTAAACCATACCATCAACGACCATGTCCAAAAATTGGGGTTCCATAGTTTTCCATAGTTTCCCATATTTTCCCACATTTTCATACATTTTCATACATTTTACCATATTTTCCCACATTTTCCCTAAATGATATTAGACGGCTACTGAAAAATCCCAGTACTTTGGGGGCTGAATCCCACTGATCTCCTCAGGAACGCCTTGGGAGGAGCCAAGTTCTGGTTGCGAGCTGTCAGCTTGTTGCGAGGGGCAACTTTGGCGAGGCGCAACGAGATGCTCTGGATTTGGTTTCCATAAATGGAGGTACCCCAATAGCTGGATGGTTTGTAATGGAAAATCCTTTTAAACCATCTGGTTATGACTAACATAGCCATGGAAAATCACCATTTTTAATAGGTAAACCATCTATAACCAGAGGGTAACATGGATGATATAGGGCTAGCCCCATGACTCAGGATACCGCCAAATTTCACCCTGGAAGTTGGTGGATTGACCTGGCCAGCCAGTTGGGGTGTTGGGGGCCGGATGAAGCCAGGAAAAAGAGGCCATTGTTGGGGGAACATGATGATTGACCAATGGAATGACCAAAAATGTTTAAGGTCCAAAGCCATAGATCTACCAAACATGTGACCTACCAAAAATAAAGGATGGGGAACCCCCTGTTTTACACAGTGGATTTAAGCGGCTGTATTCCCACGCTTGTTTCTCCGATGTTTCCAAGATTATTGTGGTGATTTCATGTGATTTCCTTGGTTGGATCCCAGGATCTCTGAGTTTCAGGGATTTTCGGGGCTAGTTCCTGACAGTTCCTGACAGTTCCTGCATCAAAGGATGGATCCGCTGCCAGGATCCGTCCCCACGAGCGGCTGCGCAACTGTGGAGTGGCGGCCACTGCCAGAGTGGACGTCTGGCAGATGGCGATGTCGCTTCGTTCTACCGTGGGGCAGCTGGGATATACCCAAGAAATCCCAAGAACCGACTGTTTTTTTCTAAGAAGAATTGGGCGGTCAAAGTTTCTTGATATTTAGCCATGTTTATCCTTCACTTCTCTTGACATCCCATTGTTTG
>Ga0126342_10018252_pt1 | contig 12045 bp, 16 predicted proteins | sample Cyp1metagenome_FD_92528 | JGI IMG/M metagenome (GOLD analysis project Ga0126342, IMG submission 92528) | Coral microbial communities from Lord Howe Island, Old Settlement Bay, Australia - Cyphastrea 1 metagenome | ecosystem: Host-associated > Invertebrates > Cnidaria > Coral ... | reverse complement strand
TTCACAAGAGCCACTTTATACGGGAATTTACGGCAAAAATGCTGCGGCCCAGAACCCAGGACCACACTTTGTGCGAGCCTGCACAGTGACAGTCGGAATGCAAGTCAACATTTCACAAGAGCCGCTTTACACAGAAATTTACATGAAAAATGCCGCGCCCCAGAGTGAGCACCCTGATCAAGCACCAGCCTTTACTCCTACCGTAAGAACCCCTCAGTGTGGACACACTGTTTGGGGAAAAAATGTTTTTGCGAACTCAGAAACAAACTTTCGTGGGGTCTCTACATGGACCTTTAGATAGACAATAATGTACATATATGCATTCTTATGTCGAATAACTTTTGTGCTGTAAAGGTCACCAAATTGTCGGACACGGATGCGTCCACCTTGAATCAACACCAAGCCTTAACTATCTCCGTCAGAACCCCAAGTGTGAACACACTGCTGGGGGAAACAAAACTTGGCTCTGCATGACGATGTTTGGGATGGAAACTGGAAAAAACAAGATGCAGTCCACGAACCCGAATGCAGTCACGTGAAACATTTTTGTGAAACAAGTTATTTGAACAGTCTTGCAGTTTTTTCCCTGTTACCGTACCAGTGCACAGTAGACTGTGGAATGTGGAAGGGGGTGAAGTGCAAAGCGTGGAGTGTGAAGAAAGCGGAGTGTTGAGTGGGAAATGTAGTGTGTACAGTGTGAAGTGGGGATTGTGGAGAGTGGAATGTAAAGTGGTGTGGGGTGGAATGCGTGAAGTGTAGAGTGTGGAGTGCAAAGTGTACAGTGGAAAGTATAAAGTGTGGAGTGTACAGTGTAAAGTGTGGAGTGTGGAGTATAAAGTGTAGAGTGCAGAGTGCGGAGTGTAAAGTGTAAAGTGCGGAGTGTAAAGTGTAAAGTGTGGAGTGTAAAGTGTGGAGTGTAAAGTGTAGAGTGTGGAGTGTGGAGTGCGGAGTGTACAGGGTAGAGTGAGGAGTTTCAAGTGTGAAGGGTGGAGTGTGGAGTGTAAAGTGTCAAGTGTACAGTGTACAGTGGAGAGCGGAGTGTAAAGTATAAAGTGTAGTGTGTGGAGTGTGGAGTGTGGAGTGTAAAGTGTAAAGTGTAAAGTGTGGAGTGGAGAGTGTAAAGTGTAAAGTATGGACTGTAGAGTGTAAAGTGTAGAGTGAAAAGTGGAGAGTGTGCAGTGTGCAGTGTAGCGTGTGGAGTGTAAAGTGTGGAGTGTAAAGTCTAAAGTGTGGAGTATGGAGTGTAAAGTGTGGAGTATGGAGTGTAAAGTGTAGAGTGTGGAGTGTAAAGTGTAAGGTGTAGAGTGTAGAGTGCGGAGTGTAAAGTGTAAAGTGTAAAGTCTGGAGTGTAAAGTGTAGAGCGCGGTGTAGCGCGTAAAGTGTGGAGCGTAAAGTCTGGAGTGTGGATTTTTGGAGTGTAAAGTGTGGACTGTGGAGTGTACAGTTTAGAGTGTAGAGTGTAAAGTGTAAAGTGTAAGGTGTAGAGTGTAAAGTGTAGAGTGTAAAGCGCAAATTGTAAAGTCTAAATTGTAAAGTGTGGAGTATGGAGTGTAAAGTGTGGAGTATGGAGTGTAAACTGTAGTGTGGAGTGTAAAGTGTAAGGTGTAGAGTGTAGAGTGCGGAGTGTAAAGTGTAAAGTGTAAAGTCTGGAGTGTAAAGTGTAGAGTGTGGTGTAGAGTGTAAAGTGTGGAGCGTAAAGTCTGGAGTGTGGATTTTTGGAGTGTAAAGTGTGGACTGTGGAGTGTACAGTTTAGAGTGTAGAGTGTAAAGTGTAAAGTGTAGAGTGTAAAGTGTAGAGTGTAAAGTGTAGAGTGTAAAGCGCAAATTGTAAAGTCTAAATTGTAAAATGTGGAGTATGGAGTGTAAAGTGTGGAGTATGGAGTGTAAACTGTAGTGTGGAGTGTAAAGTGTAAGGTGTAGAGTGTAGAGTGCGGAGTGTAAAGTGTAAAGTGTAAAGTTTGGAGTGTAAAGTGTAGAGTGTGGTGTAGAGTGTAAAGTGTGGAGCATAGAGTCTGGAGTGTGGATTTTTGGAGTGTAAAGTGTGGACTGTGGAGTGTACAGTTTAGAGTGTAAAGTGTAAAGTGTAGAGTGTAAAGCGCAAATTGTAAAGTGCAAATTGTAAAGTGTGGAGTGTAGTTGTTTTCCACATCTATGTTAGTTTACGGCTAAATCCCCGAAAATTCTGCCACAAAGCTAGGCATTCGAGCCGAGGGACTGGTGGCACCCTGGGCCATTCATCCAGGTATAAACCGCCCGCGGCATCCCAGAGCAGGTGCAGGTTCGTTAGACTTTTCCAGGGGCTTTTGATCCTAGAGCCATGGCGAAACATGTTGAACCAGCAGTTATATCCTCCGGTAAACTAATATAGATAAAACATCGTCCCAGGGTTTTCCATGGCTGTTCCATGTCTTTTTGTATGTTTGCTGGTACCCTCTACAGTAGCAATCAACCATGGTGTGCTGGAAAATCCCTCATTTACATACTGCATGATTATCCCATAAAAAAATACTTTACTTCCTGTGATCCCCACCATGACATTTATCGATTTGTTACTGGCAAATCTTCTGGCATTCTATCTGACATATCTTCTGGCATTCGATCTGGCATTCTATCTGGCATATCTTCTGGCATATCTTCTGGCATATCTTCTGACATCCTATCTGGCATTCTATCTGGCAAATCTTCTGGCATTCTATCTGGCCGCAAACATTCTGGCACTTTATCTGGCATACCTTCTAGCTTTCTGTCTGACATTCTATCTGGCATACCTTCTGACATTCTATCTGGCATATTTTCTGGCATATGTTCTGGCATATCTTCTGGCATTCTATCTGGCATACCTTCTGGCATTCTATCTGGCATATTTTCTGGCATATCTTCTGGCATTCTATCTGGCATTCTATCTGGCATATCTTCTGGCATATCTTCTGGCATTCTATCTGGCCGTTGAGGGCCAGCGGTGCTCACTGAGCTCGGAAGGTCCCAGGTGGAGGTCCAGCGGTGCTCACTGAGCTCGGAAGGTCCCAAATTGAGGTCCAGCGGTGCCCAGTGCTCAGACCCTTGCAGTTGAGGTCCAGCAGTGCCCACTGCGTGCGGAAGTCGGCGAAGAGCTTGGCGAAGAGTTGGCAAGGCGGAAGTGAACATGGAAGTGGAGGCAGAGGTGGTGGAGGAAAAGGAGGAGGAGGAAGAGGAGGAGAAGAAGAAGGAGAAGAACAACTCTGATAAAATCTAACAACCCTCACCTGGCAGGTGGGGGAAAAAAACATCCATTTAGCTCGGGCATTTCCCATGAAATCCCATATTCATCCCAAAAAAAAACCTGGTAATTTTTCCAGGTGGCTATGTTTGCTGACACCGATACCGAAAAAATCTTCCGTCAGTCCTCAGCAAGTTTCCACCAAGGTCCCCACGGGGCAAATCTCCGAAACGCGTGTCGTTGAAAACCCCGCGCACCGCGTGAAGTGGCTGATGGATATCCCCAACCAGGTGGATCGCCTGGTTTTTTTTCATGAGGAAAATGTGTGGGAGAATGTTGGAAACCATGGGAAAGTGTTGTGCTTGTTTTTGTTGGGATCAATTTTAATGCTGAAAATCACTACAAAGCATCTCAGTTCTTGACCACTTGACCAGTGTTGAGCTCCAGGCACCAACCTTGGGGCCCTTTTTTTTGGGGGCCGTCGAGGTACGAAGCGAAGCATGAAATTCAGGGCAAAGGTGGACTGAGATAAGCTGAAGGTGCCTAAGTCCCCCATCCCCATGGCGATGGAAAACCAGCCACAGGAAGGGGCATGTCTTCAGTATTGAACCATCGCTTGGACCCATCTTCCAATGAAACATATGAACTATTACAAGCACTAAATGTATTATCAAACCATACTTCAACAATAACTATCCATAACTTTTATACATGTGTTCATAAATGTTAGCCACACCTTATTGTTGACTCGTGGCAACACGTGGCACCTGGCGATCGCAACCACGCCACGCATCGCTTGTCGCAGGGCCCAAATGGCTGATGGATTTCCAGTGGCATGAGCATCATCGATAAGCACATGATCCTGGGCGGAAAGCGGCTGCGCCAGTGGTGTTCCCGTTCGATTGAACATTGTTATTAGTAAATATGAGTAATCATACTGACAAAAATGATGGTGTTAACAACAGTGATAATTGGATTTGGTGCGGGCTCTCATCATGTTCATGTCATTGTCTGCTGTCGACAGTTCCGTCCATGCCAAGCATCTGGATTGTAGTCCAAGTCGACATAGTGCCAAGCACTGAACCTGATTTCTTCGATAGGTCCAAGTCTCCAAGTTAGAACACCCTAAAATGGGATGGTTCAATAACACAGACAAGCCCATATCATTTCGTATGTCATACACATATGAATATGAATATGAATATGAATATGTATCCGTATATGTGTATGTATATGTATATGCATATATATATGTATATGTGTATGCATATATATATATATATATATATTCACACGTAGTTCATATATTATTCATCTATCTGGTTATGTACATGCATATATATATATATACACATTTATTTATTTATTCATTTATATATATATATATATATGTAAATGTATGTAAATATGTATGTATGTACACATATATGTACATTCTATCATATCTCCCCATATCCGCATGATATCCCCGTTGCCTCCACCCCAATCCCCGCAACTCCATCAGCATCTCCAAGGCACGCCGACAGCGCAGTGGCCGGCAGGCCACTGCACAGCGGACGATCGCTGCTGGTGCATTTGATGTGGTCGGGCCACACGGACGAACTCACAATGTCCGACATGCCAGGAAAGTCGTTGGACCAGCCGAAAAGGAGCCTATCCACAGTGTCCACCTAGGCCGCGATACCATGGATATTGCATCACCATAGTAGATTCCAACATCTACCATCCTCATTTATAGATGGTCTTCCAATAAAAACCATTTTTTGATTCCAATCATACGCAGTTTTCCTACAAGCCCATCACATTCTGCATCAACTTTCACCAGAGATCTCCCAAATCCGTAGTTTCCATTTGTTTCCATCCCCATTTTCAACCACCTTCACTCAACCGGTGCCACCGCATTTCCCAGCACCAGCCACATGTTGTTGTGGTAGCTGCATCTTGGCCATCTCCGCCACCAACATATGTCCAGTGTCAAACCAGGCGCTCGCCGGACAGCCGGCCACAGCCAGGGCGGCCAGGCGCCGCGCCATGATTGTGATTTTTTGGTATCAAAAATGATCCAAAAGTCTTTTCTAATGGTTAGTCATGGTTAATAATGGTTAATAATAGTGGTTAGTAATATGAAAAAGACGCTGGCTTTTCTTTACATTCTTTACCACTTGCCTGGGGAAGAAACCTGTGACGTCCCACCACAAAGTATCAAAAGGTCTAGACTCTGAGAGACAGGTGAACATATATTATATATTTCTAGCAGTTCAATGTCGATTTTTCCCCACTGTTCATCTATTTTTGGGATCACAAAAGACATTTTTTCGCGGTCAAAATCTGGTGCTGCGTGTCTTGGCTCCTCATCTTGTGTCATGTTTGTTGATATGGGCGCACCAAAAAATGTCGAAAAGTAATTGACCACTATTTTTCTTGGGAATTTACTAAGCAATTTAGCACTATTTCATACTACTGATATACTACTGATATTTTCAGATTTTTTGGGGTGTTGATATATATAATTATAAATGGTAGTGTCCATTAGTAGTCTTCGCCATTTTCACAGATTTTGGCCAGCTGTGAGCCAAAAAGCGGCTCGCGAAAGTCCAGGACCCTGAGCAACCCCGCAACCACCAAAAAGATATGAGTTGGGGAAATATAGAAAGATATCAATAGAAAAGTAAAATCCCATTAAAATAGTGATAATTTGAATGTGTTCTCTCTGTTTGGACTAGGGCTCCCGACCCATTGGTAGCGACCACAACCATGCATCTGAGAGTCCTCAGATTTTCAGAGATTTCCAGGGATTTCCAGCTTCGATCATTCATGTATCAACTGTTTGAAAGTCTCAGTTGTGGTTACTGTACACTCCCAGGTTTTCTCCTGAGTTATGGTTGGAAATGGCTTCCAGGCATACCAATCCCTGAGGTGCCAGGTGCCACGCCATCCATCGGCCCCTGTACTCGCGACCGTCGACCCCTATGTAGATACCTGCGCAACTGATGGCTGCAGGGGTTGTCCCAACTGGGAACGTCGCACAACCATTGGATCAATGGATTGGCTAATTCTTTAAAAAAAATATGCTTCAAAGCCTGGCTTCTACCTCCAAACACAGGCTGTTCCTGCAGATATTTTCCCCAAAAACACAATTTTGGGAAGGGAAGATGGAGTGAGTGTATAGAATCTGAAAGAATATATGCAAAAATATGCAAAAGTATATCTAAAAGTGGTGTGTGATGTCTGTGATGTCCCTTTCAATCACCCGCCTGTGCCATCGATCATGTTCATGCACCACTGCCTCGCTTGTTAGCACAGCCCGGTGAATGGGTCGAAAAAAATGGTGTGGAAACGCCACGGGGTTTGGAAAATCCAAGCGTTTTCAACTAACAAACAAACAGTAAAGTATATATGAATCATTGTGAATCCCCTATATGAAGCCCATATACTATAATTTCACTGGAGATTGACTTACAGTATACTCTTTTTCAGTGATAGCCTGAAACTTCACCGGAGGATTGGATGAGATTCCGCGCCCAAGATACTTTGATCCATCAGGCCAGCGATACTCCTGGCTGTAGGAGTCGGTGGAACCCGTGGATGTTTTGGAATATAGAACCGCACCCCCCAAAAAAAAAAAGAAAAGAACGGTGAAAAAAACACACAAATTACATAAAACTACTACAGTTACACTATGTTCATCTACTTTACACCTTTTTCGGCGGTGACTATATATGTATGAAGTATGGAGTCGAGAAGCAGTGGATAGCTCACTTGGAAGCGGCAAATCGGCCGATCCAATGGCAAAATCTGCCCTGCTTTCAGCCATTGCTTAGTTCAATCCCGATAACTCCACCAAAATCATCAAACACCCGCATTTTTTTAAGAGGTTTCATGAATCATGTGGCTACCCCAAGCTCGTTGGATGGTTAATTTCATGGAAAATCCCCCCAGGAAAAATGGATGAGAACTAGGGGTACCCCATGACTTAGGAAAGCTCCACATGGGATTTAATGGGAGTTCATATGGGATGATTGGCCAAAACGCGATCAAGTACCTTGCTGTTCACTTCAAAACAGTTGCTAGTTATGGATGTTCATCCCCATTTTTCTTGGTTAAATCAACATTTTTCTATGGTTTTTCCACCATTTCCAACCATCAACTCCACCAAAATCCACCATGTTTCCCAAAAAAAACTTTCGGGATCTCATGAAATCCACCATTTTTTCTCGGTGAAGTATGGTTCAGTCACTATGTTCCATCCTTTTCCTATGGTTTTTCTATCATTTTTCCACCCCACAACCCACCGGGCGCGACGCACGCGCGCGACCCGCGCGCGCACCCCGCGCGCGCACCCCGTTGCCGCTCTTCTTCCCCCGCGCGAACTCCCCGATGAACTGCGACTGGTCGGGCCAGGTTTCGATGGCCAAACCGTCCTGGGAATGGGAACATGGTGGGAACATGGTGGGACCACAATTTAGTAGGCCTACAACATGGTTAATACAATATGATTAATATGATGGCTAATATGGTTAATATTATGGTTAATATTCTGGTTAATATTATGGTTAATATGGTTAATATTATGGTTAATATGGTACTATGGTTAATATGGTTAATATTATGGTTAACATGATTAATATTGTGGTTCATATGATTAATATGATGGTTAATATGGTTAATTTAATATGGTTAGTAGGCCTACAACAATAATATCATGGTTAACCATGGTTAAAAAATTGTGTGTTAATATCAAAAAAACACTATTAACCATGAACGACCATGGTTAATATGGTGTGTGAATACCTACAATAGTAGTAGGAATATAATAATGATAATGATAGTGATAATGATAATCATGATCGGATGGTATTAGATACTAAATGATAATTATAATAGTCCATAATAATGGTTAATAACAAGAGTAATCAGCTGGGGGAATTATATCGGTAAATCATAATGATAATCACAATGACAATCAAAATGATAATGATAATGATAACATAGGGATGATCATGATGATAAGATGATGATAATCATGATAATCATGATGATAATCTGATGAATGATGATGGCTATGGCTATAACAATAATTAATGCTAATAGTAATAAATAACAATAAATAAAATTAAACAAAAATGGCTAACAATAAATAATAATAAAAAAAAATAACAAATAAATAAAGAATGATAAATAGTCAAAACTAATGATAACAATGATAATGATAGTAAGCATATATGGAATGTCCCAACATCCATAATACGTTCCCAACATCTTTGGTATTTTCCCAACATCTATGGTATGTTCCCAACATGTCGGGAAAATGTTGGGATATGACCAGTTGTACACATGATATGTAAGCCCCGTATGATTGTACGTGTCTATAATCAGTAATAACCATCCGTTGTAAAGATCCATTGTAAACTATTGTATAGCAATATATTACTTTGACGATATCAGAATGATTTTATTAGTTAACAAATCAATGAATGGCTATACGATTGTATTATGATGATAATATTAATACTATCAGAACATGAATACTACCACCGTAGGAACAACAGTGGGATAAACAATAACAATGATAGTATTACTTAGTAATAGTTATAATAATTCTAGTATTACGTGTACTATGACTATCATAACCCGAATGTTACTTACTATATATTGAAAAAATGGTCATTGAGTGAGTCATTGAGCCATAAACCAATCAAATCAATCAACAGAGCTATTTTTCTCTGCCCAATTGGCTTCAAAGAACCTACAGATACCTCAGGGATTTGGGTGAGTTCACCAACGAAGAGTCAGGGTTTGAACAGAAATGGGGATTGGACTCCCAAAACTGGCGAGGTATCCCACAAAACGGGATGGATATACTGCAATATTACCAAGCATATATACGTATATAAATATATATAGTATGTACATACGTAGTAAATACATTGCAAAACTGCCGGTGGTGAAATTGTGTTGATTTGTTTCAAGCCATGCCCATATGTTTGCAAAGTCTGTGGACTTGCAGTCAAAGTTCCCTGCCTGTACAGACTCCTTCACATGTGAAGTTTATACAGCGCGATTGCTCCCAACACCCCAAATACAAGGGCTGGTAAAGTGGCCAAATTTGATGGTAAAACCATGCATTTCCACCATTTCTAGCACGATTGGAGCAACCCTGTCAACCATGGTTACCTCCAGTTCTCAACCGTAGACTGAATAGGGTTGAACCTCGGAACCACAGTTCATGTATAGGTCAGCTAAAATCGGTTACCATTTGGTTATTTAACATAGCCATGGAAAATCACCATTTTTAATAGGTAAACCATCTATTTCTATGGGCCATCTATACCATGGCAAACTGTTAGTCATAACCAGAGGGTAAAACTAAGCACTCTCCCGTCCTGCAAATCATTTCTGAACTGACCTGAGCATCAATCCCAAAAAAGAGCTCAAAAAATTGGTGTACCCTCCTGGACCCATACCGAATTGGTCATTAGTGTGGTATTCAACCATCCAGTTATATAAGGAATTAATCGTAGTGCTATATATATATGTATGTATGTATATATATATATATTCATCATATAATATCATATAATATCATTTAATATCATATAATATCATATTATAATATCATGAATTATACTCATAAATCAGAATATAATATAATATATAAGTATAGTACCTACCCAAACCTTCCCGTATCGTCCACCAAAACTGCGGAAGCTCTGCTGGAAAAAAAACTCGGACAAGCACCTGGACATCGGCCTGAGGGGCAAGCCTTGATAGACGGTCCCATTCTGGTGAATGTAGGTGCCGTAGCCATGGGCCAAGTTGTCCCTTCCAAGATGAGTTTCAGCTGGAAACCATGGCACCATGATGGGTCCAATTTTCGGCAAATTGAAGAAATTCGGGGTATGGGCTCCTGGTACCCATGACAACAGGCCGTTTTTGAGGATCAAAAACCATCGAATTTTGATGACATCTATCATCATAATGACACATGCAGCAAATGCTCGGCGATGTAAACTTGGATTTGTTGGACCAAACATGGAGATTGTTCTTTTCGGACTTCACCAAGCCAACAAAAAAAGGCCCGTTTTCGATGGAGCCCATCCCAAGGGTGAAAGATCCCAAGCGGTGCGGTTCTTTTGGTCGCAATCACAGCTGTGACAAATCCACAAAGCTGCGACGCAGCCGCCTTCGAAACCGACATGGTGCCGACACGTGGCAGTTCTGTCTGTACAAAGACCGAGCTCCGCCGAAACCCGGTTTTGGGATGTTGGGTAACCCTTCAAAAGTGGGAAATCCCGGCCATTTCTTGGATGTGAAATTGCCCCATCTAAAAGATCAGCAAAGGCTTCCTCGGGCTCCGCTTCCGCGAATTTTGCATCGTCCAGGCCTATCGCTGTTTTTGTTCCCAGGAGGCAAGCAGAAGTGTCTAGGAGGCCAATTGCCCAACATGTCCATAGCTCGCTTTGGAATGGGTCAAAAGTGGGTATGTACCCAAGCACAGGCTGGTTTGAATCAACAAAAAGACGTTGGGGTTCAACCAATCAAGACCACTAGAGTCACTAGAGTCACTAGAGGATGGTAAAATCCACAATCCACTGACCCAAAAGTCTGGGTCCCTTGCTCTGATCGGACCCATACCCACTTAGTTCCCTTTGTCTCCTGGGGGAAAATCTGGACTCAGCGGCATCGGCGAAGCCTGGCTTGCAGAGGTGTCAGAGATGGGTATGGGGCCAACGAACAGTGCAATTCACAGCCGCTAAAATTGCAATACTAAGCTGGTCGCAAGGGTAACTAAACTGACTAAACTTGTAAACCATGCAATATTTTTTGGGTTGAAGAAGCTGGATTGAGATCCAACCCGAGAGAAGACAACCAGAGGCAAGTCTTGGGTTTGAATGACCATCGAGCTAGTAAGACTGTAACCGAAGACTTCGTAGTCATGGTTGGATGTAATGCACTTATGTCAACACCAAATCAATCCGAATCATGGCAATAGCTCAAAATCATTGACCTCCCAAAAAAAACATGACCACAAAGTTCTACCTCAGTTTTAAGCCACACATCCCCTGGGTGTCGCCTTATCAAGCAGCTGGGGCGGCACTTTCATGGGCTTCCGACATGGCATCAATGTAAGCACCAACCTGAGCACACGGTGATGTTCTCTCTGGAGTATGAAAAATCTTCCGGGAAAGCACATGGATTTCCATCGGAGTTTCACGTAAACTCGCCAGGAAACCTGTCGAGTTTCAAGCTGAAAAAAAGATCCAGTGATCCCCTCAATTTCCAGCTACCATTACAAGGCCACCAAGTTCCCTTCAGCAAACCTTCAGCCAAGCGCACTGGGCTGCCCTGGCCGCATCCTCTATAAATCCTTGAGGAAGCGTGGCCGCCATACCTTGGCGTACGAAGCTACGCAGGTGTCATCCTCTTTTGCTCTGGGAATTGATCCCGAACCATGGGGATTTAAGCAACAAAATATAGGGTTATCATGGGATGTCATGGAGGGATATATACAGTGTATATATATATAATCAAATATGTACGTACATACATACATACATTACATTACATTACATTACATTACACTACACTACACTACACTACATTACATTACATTACACTACACTACACTACATTACATACATACATACATTACATACATTACATACGCTACATACATTACATACATTACATACATTACATACATTTCATACATTACATACATTACATAACATGACATAACATTACATTACATGACAGTACATTACATTACACTACATACATAACATAACATAACATTACATTACATTACATTACATACATTACATACATAACATACATACATACATACA
>Ga0126342_10018251_pt1 | contig 12045 bp, 13 predicted proteins | sample Cyp1metagenome_FD_92528 | JGI IMG/M metagenome (GOLD analysis project Ga0126342, IMG submission 92528) | Coral microbial communities from Lord Howe Island, Old Settlement Bay, Australia - Cyphastrea 1 metagenome | ecosystem: Host-associated > Invertebrates > Cnidaria > Coral ... | reverse complement strand
GGCTGGGGTTCCGGTGCTTGTCTCCCTTCTTCTCTCTTCTTTGGTTCCGGTGCTTGTCTCCCTTCTTCTCTCTTCTTTCTTTCCTCAGGAAAGGGGTTCTGTTCCATCATGATTTGCTGGTTCGTCTTGGTTCCGGCTGGGGTTCCGGTGCTTGTCTCCCTTCTTCTCTCTTCTTTCTTTTCTCAACAGGAGTGTGCCAGACAGTTCCAGGAATATTGAATTGCACATGACCTTGGTGGAAACATGCGTTGTTGCTGTTTGGGGGTCTATGCTGGTGTAATTTTGGTGGGGCTTGAAAAACGGGTGTCATCTTGGTGGACAAATCGCATCCCACTGGTAGAAGGAAGATGGATGGATCGATGGAGAAACCGGTGGAGATAGCTAGGTGCTGGTAGAGAAGACGGGCAGATAGAAAGATCTTGAACAACTTCACGCCGGAAGCAACAACAGGTGGTTCCGAGCCTGTCTTGCCTATTCAGTGGTTAGGAGGGAGCGATTCGGAGCTAGGGCTGTATTCAGAAATTCCCTCAGGGAGCCCAGGAGCTATGAAGTGAGTCTCCCACATGATAGATTGCAAACTCAGGTACTTGGCCAGAAAGTTTTCCAAAGCTGGCACCTCAATTTTTTGTGGCCGCTGTGGATTTGGAGGCACCAGCATGGTGAGAAGCTGCGCAGCTACCAAGCCAGCAAAGCAGATGGCGAACATCGAAGAATGGCTTTGTTCATCAATGGCTACTCCAAAGTTCTCATTTTGATGGGGAAGATGAAGTTTTAAGTAGTCAACGCATGGGAGATTAAGGGGTTTTCAAGGTGTTCCCATGGTCAGAAACAATCCAAATGCAGAACTGCCATGGGGCCACAACAATTTTCCCCCTCTTCGCCATGATCCATGCGCGGTGCGGTGCGTGGAAGCACCCTTGCCATCTGTGCTCAAGTGATCCTGGTATACGGAAGAGGCCACGGCTGATTCAGCATCGCAATGCGCAGCTTACCTGTGAGTCTGGTGATGCTGGGTGAATTTGGGATCGTGCATGTGCTCACCGAATTATTGACAATGACAAATGGGGCTTTTCTAAAATGATGGTACCCCCAAGTCATCCATTTTAGATTGGGATTTTCCATTACAAACCATCCAGCTACTGGGGTACCCCCATGACTATGGAAACCCCCAAATGGCCTTAAATGGCAATCGTCAGACCACCAGTGGCAGCTTGTTTGGGGCGACGCATGGCGACGCCAATTCGACGACCAACGACATCACTGTTGCCAGAGCAGCTGAGAGCCAAATAGGCCATGGGTAATGGAGATGTGATGGGAATAGAGGGGGATATAGTGAAGGAATGGGATGTACAACCAAGAATATGATATGGGTTTGGTACCTGCCAATCATGGGGAAAACAGAAGACACACCAGATATCTCATGGTTGATCGGTTGATCTTTCTTTTTATCCATGAAACTTCTGGGGAATTCTGGGGATCTCCGGGTCTCCAGCATTTCATGGAGCTGTGAGAGACAACATCCATAGACACAGGCGATGGCCAACTCTTCAAGCAGTCCTATGCTCAGTTCTTGCAGGTGAATTCATTGTTCCCAACATTGGATGAACGGGAAAACCTACAGGAAATTTAGATATTCCATCATATTCCATCTACGTGCTGAACCACCATTTGGAAAGTCGAAAAAGTGACTTGATTCTTGACTGCGATTTGACCTGTTGCAGTTTTGGCTAAGCGCCTCCCACGAGGTACCTTCATCATCCTACAGCTTTGCTTGATACACTCATGGTTTGGTAGGCAGCGAAGGGTTTCACAATGACAAAGCCAGGAACAACCAGAAACTTGCAGGTTGCATGTCTTACTTCCCCGTTTAAATCATATTCCGTGATCTTTTAATCTCTGGATTTGTCCAGAAATGGGTGAAGGATGAATAAGACTTGTCTCATTTTATGGCCATTTCTTGGGGAAAGGTTTCTTGCAGCACGGGATTCTGGGGCGTTCTCATTTTTCAGAGAATCTGATCTACGAATTCTAGGGGGATTATATGATATGAAATGATTGTGAATGATATACCCTCTGGTATTTTACCAGTAGTACCGCACAAGGCGGTGGCGGAAGTTTAAAAAATAGGAAACCTATAGGAGAGATTGGTTGTTGTGAATCACGGATGGCAGAGCGAATCCACTATGGACCGAAAGGTGGGTGGAGCTATGTTTTTTGGAGTGGTTGCAATGGTTGCAGTGGTCACCTACCAGGTCACATCACCCACAACTGCTGGATGCAGTGTGGTGTAGTGCAGCCGTAGTTGTAGTTGTAGTGTAGTGGAGTTGTAGTTGTGGCGTAGAGTAATTAGTTTAGTGTAGTTGCAGTTGCACTTGTGGTGGTGTAATGAGTGTAGCGTAAGGTAATGTAATGTAATGTATTGTAATGTAGGGTAGTGTAGCGTAATGTAATTGAGTGTAGTGTAGTGTAGTGTGGTGTGGTGTAGTGTGGTGTGGTGTGGTGTAGCGTGGTGTAGTGTGGTGTAGTGTAGTGTGGTGTAGCGTAGCGTAGTGTAGTGTGTTGTGTAGTGTGTAGTGTTGTGTAGTGTAGTGTAGTGTAGTGTAATGTAATTAGTGTAGTGTAGTGTAGTCTTATGTAGTTGTAGTTGTAGTTGTAGTTGTAGTTAGTGCAATGTAGTGTAGTTTAGTGTAATGTAATTAGTGTAGTGTAATGTAGTGTAGTTGCAGTTGTAGTTGTAGTTGTAGGCGTAGTGTAGTGTCATTCAGTGCAATGTAGCGGAGTGTAGTGTAGTGTAGTGTCATTAGTGTAGTGTAGTGTAGCGTAGTGTAATGTAGTATAGTTGTACGTCGTTTTAGTTGTAGTTGTACTTGTAGTTGCAGTTGTAGTTGTAGTTTGTAGTTGTAGTTGTAGTTGTAGTTAGTGTAGTGTCGTGTAGTGAAATGTAGTGTTGTGTAGTGTAATGTAGTGTAGTGTAGCGTAGTGAAGCTGAGTGTAGTGTAGTGGCATGTAGTGGAGTGTAGTGGAGTGTAGTGTAGTGTAATGTAGTGTAGTGTAATGGAATGTAGTCTAGGTGTAGTTGTAGTTGTAGTGTAGTGTAGTGTAGTGGTGGTTGTAGTTGAAAATGCTACAAAACCCTCACGTTTTGCTCACTTTTGGCTATGTCCACAATCCCTTGCGCCTACCACGCGAAACGACATCTGAGCGTCCAAAAGTGGCGCGAACATGTGGTGTTTTTAACATTTTGACTTCGACATGTGCTTCGTGCCACAACGGCGTTCAGTTTTTAAACATCTCAACTTCCAAAAGTGGTCCGAACCTGGTGTGTTTTGTACATTTTGACTTCGAAATGTGCTTCGTGCCACAACGGCGTGCAGTTTTTAAACATCTCAACTTCCAAAAGTGGTCCGAACCTGGTGTGTTTTGTACATTTTGACTTCGACATGTGCTTCGCGCCACAACGGCGTGCACTTTTTCAACATCGCAACTTCCAAAAGTGGTCCGAACCTGGTGTGTTTTGTACATTTTGACTTCGACATGTGCTTCGCGCCACAACGGCGTGCACTTTTTCAACATCGCAACTTGCAAAAGTGTTCCGAACCTGGTGTGTTTTGTACATTTTGACTTGGAAATGTGCTTCGCGCCACAACGGCGTGCAATTTTTCATCTCTCATGTGGCCAGATGGCTCCGTGCCCGCCGCTTTAGCGAGCCTACTTTTCGACCCTCCGGAGCCACAAATCATAGGAAAATCACAGTGTTTCGTGACTTTCCTACCTTTTCGCGCGCCTGCGTCTTCTTTCTTCTGACTCTTTCTCTTCTCTGATCTTCTCTCTTCTGCTCTTCTCTCTTCTACTGTACTCTTCTCTTCTCTCTGACTCTTCCCATCTCTGCTTTTCATCTGTCCATATTGTCGGAAGTTTGACTTCTAAACTTTCTTCGAACATAGCTATTGAAAAGCGCCCATTTAGAGTTGATTTTGCTTTTAACGTGGTGATTATCCATAGTTATGTTAGTTTAGAGGGTAAATTCAAGCTCTTCCCCTGACCTCCGAGCCGCTTCAACCTGTTCCCCATGAGGATGGCATGGCCGGCACAGCCTGGTTGGCTGGCTACTCCATCCGCGTAGGCTGGATCCGCAACGTCAGGGCGCAGAGCAGGGTATGGGTAGGCTTCGGCCAGTGATTTCTTGTTCCTTCGGGGTTCAGCAGTATATAAACGATGATACAAGTATGCGAATCACCAACTGGGGTGAACCACCACGGCTCCGAGCGACTTGAACTGAAAGGTTTTGGATCGAAAAACGTAGTCGTTGAAAGGACACATTGGGAAATTGCATGCTTGCGAGCAGAAACTCGACCCCAGAAGAGGTAGGAACTGATTCAATGCTACCAGTGTCCAGATCCAAATTTCAACATTCAACTTTGCAGAACCTTCCTCTCCTTTCCATCGCCATGTCTCACTACAAATGTGCTGTAGACCACAAGAATATGGCCACAGAATTGCCTTTGCTGCGAGTGTGTGGAAGTGCTTCGGAAAATCCACATATGCGGGCATTCTGGGCAAGCACGATTCCAAGATTTGCTCGGTGCAGTTGCATTTTTTGCATGTTCCCACTGGTTCCACCGGAGGGGAATCTGCCAAAAATTGATGTTTTTGGAGGGGCCCATAGTCCAACTTATGGAGGGCTGAAAAACCATAGTTACACCGTTACACCCATTGATGTCACCCCATAAACCATAGTTGTATTGTTGTATTTCCTGGGGAATCCACTGGGACTATGTTTGTTTTTTTATGGCTACCGGCCACTCCAAGGATTTCTTTCTTTCTGGCCTTCTTCGGCTGGTTTGCCCTCACTCCCGTCGTGCTGGAGGTTGCAACAAGCATAGGGATCTGTGAAAACCAACTGTTTCCACCAGAGAAGTTTCCAAACAGACCCGCCTATCTGTCCTACAAGGACTGAGTCGGAGTTCTTTTCTGACATTTTCTTGAAACTCCACCAGGTATCTATGGATATGGGGAAACAAAGGGAAACATGTTGAATTTAGGGACGACTCTTTAGGACTTGAACAGTGGCCTGACCTATTGCTCTCATGGCGTGCGCATGAAGGGCGGACAGGCCGTGGACTGCGAGGTGCCGACCAAACTTGACGACCCATCGGACCTGTCGGAGCTTAATGTCGATCTGTACAGGCCCGAAGCGCTGGCAGAGTGTGTGTGCACTCCTGGAACGACCTGCCGGAGTGTGATCTCAAAGGCGAACATCGCCTCGGTGGCAGGAACCATCCTTCTTCGTATAGCACTGGGAACGCTCTTGGAGCGATTCGGGCCAGTGAATGTACAGTGCAGTTTGATGGTTTTTGGTGCTTTTTGGGTTGCCATGTCTGCAGCCATTAATTCATCCTGGACCTACATCTTCTTCCGCTTTTGTATCGGCTTAGTGGGTGCTGCGTTTGTCACGAATCAATTCTGGTGCCCCGGCCTGGACGTGCCGATTTTCGACAACTTCCCCATTGGTCCATCCAAACAGGGGGAATCTATTGGACATAATATGGGTGTGTCTGAAAATAGTGTACCCCTAAACCCAATGGTTAATGATCATTATCCCTATTAAATGGCTATAATTGGGAATATACCCTATTTTCAGACAAACCCATATGCACAACTATGCACCTATCTCTCTCTCTATATGGCAGTGTGTCAAAACCAAACTCGTACCCCTTCTGTTCACATCAAAATAGCTGGGATTTATGGATGTGAATAACCCCCTAAAAATGGTATTAATAGGTATTGATCCATACCCATATCTCTCTCTCTCTCTATACACATATATAGAAATACAATCTACCAGGAATTAGGAATCTACTGAATCTAGAAATATTTCAGATAGAATCCACCAATACTAGGAACATCTAGATACTGAATTAGGAATCGGGATATCATGAGTTTTTCTTGGCCTCCGGGATCGCTTAAATCCATCAGGTGCTCCCTGATGTTTGCGCCGAATGTCATAGGAACTGCCAATGCCACCGCTGCAGGGTGGGGCAACACAGGTGGCGACCGGTGACCAAAACTGTTGATTTGTGCTTCATACGGATTTACCATTTGGTAAACAAAACCTTACACATGGATACACATGGCTTGCTGGAAAATTCACAATTTGTAGTTTTTTTTTTGGGGATTTTCCCAATAAAAAGACACGTTTTTTCTGGTGAAATTTCATCCATGTTTGATTGACAGAGGGGAATGGTTAAATGAACGGGTATATGATGGAGGGGATTTATCATTTTTTCTATTTCGTGGGGATTTGACGTAACCACCAATCATTTTTATCAACGCATCAATTGCATATGGGGTTTCAATCATGAGAAATATGGAGGTACATTTGACAAATGATTACTGGTGGATGGTTGATTAGTTAAACATTTGGGGTTATTTATCTGTCTGGTTAAGACTGGGAAAATAAACATTACTGAACTGGGAATGGATGAGAGGTTGGGTAAAACCCCTGAATAAATAACCCTGATATATGTTGCTTATATTCCTATATTCTATCCTGGGATACCGAATAAACTGACACAGCTATAGACAATTTACCTATCAAACATAGTACTTTTCCATAGCTCTGTTAGTTTACGGGAGGGTATATCACCATAATCTTTGGTTCAAAATATACCAACCAGCTGTTTCAAAACTCCACAGGTGGAGGGGCGACACAAATCTTCATGATCTCAGTGCTCTTCAAACCCATGGTGGACGCGGGCTTGACAGAAGATGCAGCTTGGCGCGCATCAATGGCATTTCCTGCCATGATGATGATTTCCTGTGCCATCATGATGAAGTGTCTCTGCTGGAATATGCCAACTGGGAAGCACTATGATCCTCGCATCACTGGAAAAACCCAGAGTCCTTCCATGTGGGATTATTGGGAAGTCCTAAAGGACTTTCGCGTGGTGGTGATGATTTTCCAGTACTCTGCCTGTTTTGGGTGCGAGTTGGCAATGAATAATCAGCTTGCAACTCACTTCAGGACAGGCTTGCTCCAACCCATGGGAAATGATCTTCATTTTTCCCTCGAAAGGTATCCAGGTGTTCTACCTCACTTCAGGGTTTCAATGGGCATTTCATGACCCAACAATATGAAGATATTTTTAATATTTTTACAAGGTGGTGCCCCATAGTTAGCTAAGTTGGTTTATAAGTCCCATAACTATGGTTTATGGCAGATATAACTATAGTTAATGGGGTTTATAAACCCACTGATAAATGGGGGGCACCATCCTGTAGGTATTGTACCATTTGTCAGGCCATATATGGATCTTGCAAAGGCCATCGACTTTTTTAAGATCAGTAGCTCCAAGGAGGCTCCAAGGGGCAACCCCTGAGGACTTACTTCCAACTGGCTGCATCTGATGCGTCTTATTTGGCCGGTTCATTTGGGATGATGAACCTCTTTGCCCGATCCACGGGGGGAATTCTCAGCGACCTCAGTTACAAATATTTTGGATTTCCAGGACGAATCTGGGCACAATTCCTTTGTTTGACCATGGAATCCGTTTTCCTCTTTGCCTTTGGCAACTTGGAGATATTTGCTGAGTCGATAAGTTTCATGTTTGAGACAAAGAAAATATCCATCAGTTAAGCCAACAGCAGTGGGGAATCTATTGGGAGTATGGAAAAAAAACATTGGGTCTAAAATGTCTTAAGCAAAGCCAAGGCAATATAGACAACTCAAAGCCTTGGTATTTGGCCTTGGCCCTGCTGGTGGGCTTTTCCCTCTTCGTTCAAATGGCAGAAGGCACTAGCTATGGCATGGTGCCATTCATGAATCGTGAGCAGCTGGCAGTTGTCTCTGCTCTAGTTGGAGCGGGTGGAAATGTGGGTGCGGTGATTACTGGCTACTTCTTCTACGATCTCATTGAGGATGAGCTTCTCCCGTTCCGTGTCCACGCTGGCTACGTCTTGTTTTGGGCCCTGCTGAGTCCATGCTACTATTGGCCGGACAAGGGAGGCATGTTTCGTGGACCAGTGGAGCAATCTCCACAGAAAAGCCCAGAATCAGCGGAATCAGTTGCATCATCAGCAACTGAATAGAGTCCTCATACTTGGTGGTGTTAGGACCGTTAGGACGATGACTTTCATAGCTACCATGGAACAAATGGATATGACCATATGATCTCCACAATGATGGTCGTACGTCGTATGTCAGCGTTGCCTACGTAAATTCAGCGGTACACCCCCAAGTCGAACAAAATTGATAGAGCTGAGTGCCAATGAGCACGATGTGCCATCCAGCCCGGGCAGCCACACTGGAGTGAGATGGGTGCCGACCCATCTTTTTCCCAGTGAAGCGCATGCATGGCACGAGCAGATTCTAAAACATGGCTTGCACGAGCGACACAGCAAACTCATGGACGAGCACCTCATGGATCCTCATATACAGTATCAACATGTATCAAAGCACAGCAAAGCCATGAAGTTTCACATGGTTTCCCCAACATTGCGGCCCATTGCGAGTAGTTTTTCAACGTGTCTGGGGTGATTTTTCCCTTTACCAGGCGGCAGATGACCAGCAGCTTTGGACACTTTCCAAGATCCTTGGGATGGGGACGATGGGACCGCGGGTGTGGCTTGAAGTTCTCGGACGAAGTGTAGCTTTGTCCAAAAAGGGAATGGATACCCCCGAAAATGGCCGCTTTCAATGGGAAGATCATCATAAAGCACTGGATGTTGGGGGTTTTCCTCGAAATTTTTAAGATCTGGTGCATTGATTCTTGGTCGATTCTCACGGGTGCAGCTACTGGAAACGGAGGGCTGATGTGCACTGGTGGTAAACATCCCATTATTTTTTCGTTCGGGTTTCAACCATCCGTTTGGTGATGCAGGATTTCGCAACCATCCACAGTAGATCTGACAAAAATCCGGTTCGACCGTCAAAACAGTGGAGAATCAGCGATGGATTTCAGCTTTGCATCCAATGGCCAACCAGAGGAGGCTATGAGCATCTGAGCATTTAATCATAGCTGTATAATTCTGTATGATGCTATTCCACGATTAAAGATGAGTCAAATTTGGTTTAATTCTATCCGCTGTTGAGCTAATTCTATAGATTCTAATTTGAGGCTTTCCCAAGTCAGGGGGGCTAGCCCCATGCCCCAAGGAATCTCGGACGCAAAAAAGCGGGTGCCTCGGATTCTGGAAGAGTTCTCGATGTAGAAATTCATATATTTATAGCTATTTTCCGAACGGGAAACCTAGTTGGTTTTCCACATCTACGTTAGTTTAACCTAGGGTAATATATGGTAATATATGGTAGTATAATAATACCCCCAGGCCGGGTGTGCCGCCCGAAGGTTTATCATGTGACCAACTCTTTAGGGTTGATTTAGGGTTTGTTTGTTTAGGGTTTATTTTGGGCTTCATTTAGGTTTTTTAGGGTTTTTACCAAGGTTTTAATAAGATGTTACTTTCAAGGTGTGCCTAGGGTTTCATGTTAGATTTAGGTTTTAGGCTTTAGGGTTTTGTATTTTTGAAATAAATCTCGTCAGCCAAGTTGAGTTGGCCGACATCCCAAAATGCATGAAACACTGGCGCTGCTCGGGCAGCACACCCGTCCTGGCCGTAATGATACATTACCCTAGGTTAAACTAACGTAGACGTGGAAAACCAACTAGGTTACTAGGTTTCCCCTTCGGAAAATCATGAATGGTTGATTTTCCACATCTAACTGTTAATTTACCCTATGGTATAGTATAATATAGTGAGAATGGAAAATAATGACGCATCATGGAATATAATGGACATTTACTGGAATAGAACGCAATATATTGTAATAATATATATATATATATACATATGATAATGTAATTCATATCATTTATATTTCTCTATAATGTGGTATATATATATAATTAATATGTATTCAACATGATCTATTAATTTTGGCTCAAGCCATTTTGGCTCAAGTCCCTTATTGCTCGCTTACTTTTGTCTGACCCTTTTTCTGTCTTCGATCGACCGCCATGGGTACCCCCATCAAATCACCAGTTCAAAAGAAGATGAGGTCACACGGAGACGCAGAAGAAAATGATAAATCAGATGATGTTCAGATACTTGATGTTCGTAGAAGCGGAGACCAACAAGTGCCCCATGAAGTCACCTTGCAAGCAATCGCCAGCCTCCTTGATCAGAAGCTAGACCCTGTGCACAAACTGGCAAGAGAACTCCGAGATGACTTAAGTAGATTCAAAACCTCAGTCAGAGAAGAATTCCGAAGCATGGGCCTCAGAGTTTCCAATATAGAGGGGTACAAGGCAGAGACTTGTTCCAAAATTGCCGAGCTCGAAAAGGAAGTCGCCAACATCAAGCTTTCCATCAACACCAGCGGTAACACCCCAGCCACGAAAGCCAACCCAATTGACCATCACAGCAACATCGTGGTAGGCAACATCCCAGGAGAAGCAACGTTTGAGGCAGCAAAAGCGTGGCTAACCAAGCATTGCCTGAGTTATCGTATCGAGCCTCCGGCCGAAACATATACCAAGGGCCCATATGCAGGTTTGATTTTCGCAAAATGTGTCAGCCCAACCCAGCGGGACTCCATCCTCTCATCCATTAGGACTTTGCACAACTCAACCAGCAGTGTCCCCAAGACCTGGGCAAAGATTGACAAACCTCTCAATGCCCGAACGGTCGAGAGCACATTGATGGCCATGAAGCGCATGCTAGTTGAGTGGGAATACCCTAGATCCATAGTAGACATTGACCTGGATACTTGTACGCTCAGTGTGGGAAGAAAGGAAATTGTACAAGTCTCGGTGGACAGCTTTAGCTTGCAGCTAAAGTGGGTTGATGGAGAATTGGAGAAATGGGAAGAACTCCAGTCTTCCGATGAGCTGGCCGATATCCAGAGCAAAGCCCAAGCAAGGCTTGATAAAGCAAAAGGGTATATGGCCAACAAAAAGGGCATGGGTAAGGGCGAAGGCCCTCAATAGGGATGTTGGCGGCGTGTGGGCTTTGTTTCACCTCCTGCTGGCACGCAGCAGGCAATTAAAGTCAATGGCGAAGAACATTGCAATTTTGAGAATTTAAAAATTGGCAGTTGGAATGTCGAAGGCCTCACTGACCTCAAAGAGTACGAGGTGTGCCAACACATGCAAATTCACAATGTTGATGTCATGTGTATTCAGGAAACTCGAAAGAAAAACTCTGCGTACTACACTGCTCATTTTGGATTTTTATTTGTCCTTTCTGGAAGTCCCGGCGCGGGGTGTGGCTGGAACGGTGTTGGCTTCGTCCTCGCTCCTCGCATGAGAAGACATGTACAAAGCTTTTTGCAGTACTCTGATCGTTTGTGTAGCTTGAAAATCAAAACTCAAGGTGGCAAGTTTGGTATTGTTTGCGCTTATGCGCCCCACAACCTGAAACCTGCTGATGACAAACTAAAATTCTATGAAGACCTTTCTTTTGTGATGGGCAGATTGTCGGTGAACGGACCCAAATTGGTTTTGGCGACCTCAACGCACGCATTGGTCAGCGTCAAATTGGTGAAGATGATGTTCTTGGTGATTTTTGCTTTGGTAGAATTGCGCAGCATCAAGTAGATATCCCGAACAGAGATTTGCTGCTCGAGTGGTGTCAAAGTTTGGCGATGATAATTGCAAACACGTTTTGCCCACAACCACAAGAGAGACTGGTAACATACCATGAGCCGCATGTTGGACCAGCAGATCCGGTTTCTGAGACAGGTTTTGCAATGCTTGATTTTTTACTTGTTGGGGCACATTTCCAGAATCACATTCGTGACGTTTTCAGTGATAGATCAGCAGTGCTTGCTTCCCACCATTTCCCTGTTACTGCTATCCTTGATGTGCGCGTTCCTCAATCTTCTCCCCGTAAGCGTGTCAGCCGCTTGCACCTTTCTGCTTTGAAAGACCCTGCAACACAACATCGCTTAGCCTTGGAACTGCAAGCAGTTCCTGCCAGCAGTCCGGTGGATGTAGACATAGATGCCGCTTGGGAGGGTTGGTGTGAAAGAGTGAACTCGTCAGT
>Ga0126342_10018250_pt1 | contig 12045 bp, 11 predicted proteins | sample Cyp1metagenome_FD_92528 | JGI IMG/M metagenome (GOLD analysis project Ga0126342, IMG submission 92528) | Coral microbial communities from Lord Howe Island, Old Settlement Bay, Australia - Cyphastrea 1 metagenome | ecosystem: Host-associated > Invertebrates > Cnidaria > Coral ... | reverse complement strand
TTCGCGCATCTGCATCTTCTTTCTTCTGACTCTTTCTCTTCTCTGATCTTCTCTCTTCTAATCTTTCTCTTCTCTCTGCCTCTGCCCTGCTCTGCTTTTCATCTGTCCATATTGTCGGAAGTTGGACTTCTAAAATTCTAAACTTCCTTCGATAATTACTCTGCTTAGATACCCCACTTGAAACTGAAACTGCACGACCAAGTAGATACCTGTTTTTTTGGTCTGTTTTTTTTGATATCACGATCAAACTTGCAACAAATCCAAGGGTAAAACTACCCATCCAACGTATATACAATATGCATATTAGAAATGCATGCATATTATAGATATGTAGTCATGTACAGAATATATGTAGTACGTACAATCACATATAGTGGCTTAGTGGTATAAAATGTGTATACATCATTGTACATCTGGGTAAATTATAATAATTCACGAACCTGAATTCAGGCCATTTGGGGATGATTTCCCTGATTAACCATGATTTCCAGTGAGGGAGAACAGTGAGGTCGTTATAATTTACCCATATATATATATATAATTCCTAAATGTTTTGACTGATGGATCAGGAGTGATTGTTCGGTTCATTGCTTATGAAACCTATCATGACCATCATTGGACCATCATGAGGATAGGGGAAACGATGTTGGCCGATCTATATCTATGGTGGTTTCGTATGGGGATCCCCAAGTCACCATGGCTGAAAAAAAACCGATGGCATCAGAAAATCGCGCTCCGAAAGCTGGTCGTAGAACTGACCCCACTGGCTGCCTTGGGACGCAATGGCAAGGGCCCCCGAACTAACGATATCGCTCAGTTTGTGCAAATAACTTGCTGAATTCTCTGGCTTATGGATGCTTATGGTAAATATAATATAACTATAAATAAAACTGGGGGGCACCATCCTAACCATGCATTTATTGCAACTTCTTGCTGAACTAGTTGGATTTTAGACTTGAGAACAACAAATCTTTTTGTTGAGGAGCTTCGAGTAGAGTGGATGAGTAGAGTGGATGATTCTTGATATTGAACAAATAAATATGTGGATTTTGAATGGACAAAACATTGATGAGATGACAACAGTCTAGTGGCCTTGTACAAACATGGAGTAAAACATTCAATTTTTTGGATACGACCGAAGTTCTGACCTGTACCCAGTTCTGACCTTCTTATGTGGTGCCTGGACGCGCAGGGACTCCTCATCTTTCAGCTTTGAAACGTCAGACATGTTGTGAACTCAGGAGCTGAGAAAACATGTTTTTTTCGTTGACTTCTAAGCAACAATTTAGAGAATGTGATATGACTCTTGGTTTTTAACCCATAATTCATGTGAGATATTGGCTAACCGGGATTTTGTCTTTTGTACAGCAAGGCGATCCCAACATCAAAAGTTGGACACCTGGAAATTGAATACTTTTACATATACTTCTCAAACATCCTGGAAAAGTTTCTTTAACATGTAAACCTATCATTTTTATACTTGTCAAAACCTCTACGAATGTCTAGTGTATGCATGTGTATGTACGTGCATGTATGTATATGTGTGAATATGTATGAGTACGTCTATGCATGTGTATATATATATGTTTGTATATGTATGTACGTATTCACGTATGTACACGTATGTAGGCATGTACGTCTATGTATGCATGTATGTGTATTTATGTTCGTATAGAGGTACGTACACATGTATATCTAAACGCCAACGAGAAAAAATCAGTTGACATGGAAGTAACACCTCACTCATCAAACTTAAAAACACACTTGGGACCATAATAAGGGGTTTGAAGAACCATTCTCCAGATATATGACACCCCTGACGGGTAGTGGGTTTGCCATCTCGGGATCCACAGTTGCCGGTGGCCTTCAGGATTTGAACCACACTTACCCCGTTTGCTGTTGATATATCCATTTGTAAGTATCCATTTCTATGTCATCACATACCCAAAACACGATCTGTTCATATCCATAAATTTCCGTAGTTTTCCATAGTTTTCATAATTTTCCATAGTTTTCCATAGTTTTCCTATCACCATCTATCCAACATTGGTCACTTCGCCACATCTTTCGAAGATCGTTGGGTCCCAAGGTGCATTTCTTGAGCCACAAGGGCCATGGCGTGCGAATTGTCTCACCATCCTTCTTGTAGACGTCATTACACCTCAGTTCATTGGGAATATCATCATTATATCCATTACATTATGAGATATTAAACCATTATATAATGATCATATTATGATATCCATTATGGTGAAATGTTTATACCATTATGGTTCATTATGATAATATGATCATTATTATATCCATCATATTATGGTTATTATATCCATCATATTATGAAAAAGGTATTATACCATTATTATATCCATTATTATATCCAAAAGGACATTATTATGGTTAATTATTATTATATTACCGTTGAGGAAATAACCATTCCAATAATGTCCTTTTGGTAAAAAATAGAGGGGCCGGGATGTTTTGGTAATCCCATCTATCATTATAGAAACCTGTTGTTTTTCAGGGGTTTCTTCAAACCCCTCTATTAACCAACCAACCAACCAATGGAAATTTGGGACATCTATGCTTGGGAATTTACCTGGAATCCGCCATGAAAAATCCCGCGAACATCAAGAAAATCCATGGCCAAAGTCGATTTTATGTTCATTGGGACCCCAACTAATTAGTCCGCCAAAATCCCGCGAACATCCCCCCAAAAAAATGGGCAAATTGTTGCCAAATGATGGGATGCATATGATGAATGGCTTTGGGACTTATGATCCTATCGAAAGTGTGATGTTTTTACAAACTAATCAACATACCTTCTGGTTCTTAGGGATAGCTATGGAAAATGGAGAAACAATACCCATTTAGTTCGATGATTTATGATGATTTACCTATCACTTTAATGGTGGTTTCCCAGTTCGCAGCTCGCTAAATAACCAGAGGGTAACTGGAGTCACAGGTTCTCGGAATTTCATTGTAGGCACTGAACTGTTTGCCGCTGCCACTCTTGAAGATCTCTTTGACCTGATGAGCTGGAACTCTCACTCCCCCATGTGCGGCACTGCCTTCAACTTTTCACCACAGCTGAGACCGATGTTTGCGACGAACGTCGCGGCACAATTCAGAAGAGTCTTTGAATCCTTCACTGATCCTCACCACATCCCAGCGTTGTCAGCCACTCAGACCCTGCCAAGATCATCAAAGCCTGCTGCTCATTCAGCTCTGGTCCTGGAGTACTGGCACTGTTTTTTTTGGCCGAGCAATTCACGCGGGCTGCCCAGGTCAGTTGATGCACTGGAAATCATATATAACCACATATTAGAATGGAAACAAATGGATTTAAGTGGATTTTTTTTCCCTTTGCCATGTTGAAGAAGTTTCAGAAAGAAATCTCTCTGGATAAATCACACAAATTCTTTTCAGAAATCATGATTTGAGGTACGGTATCCGAGGTATCCTGAAAATGTTTTCATTCCTCGTGATTCGTTTTTAGTGAAATCCTTTGGGGGGATCCAATGTGACCATAATGTCGTGATTCCTAGTGATTCATGGGTCAGAGATTCCAAATATCGAATCATGGACCGCACGGCTTTCCTTGATATTTTGCTTCTTTTTCGGTGTGTTTCCCTAGCCCGACACGAGAGGATTATATAAAGTAGCCATCCACGGTTGGGGATATTTCATCAGGAAGAGTGTAACGTTGTGTAATTCCCTTTGTATTTTAGAACCAATCGACCATCATGTATCAATCTGGGCAAATTATAGCAATTCACTAATCATTGCCTAATCATCATCCACTAATCATCCTAATATAATACATATCTAATGATCATAATGATCATAATGATGTTGATCTGGGTAAATCATTTACCCTCTGGTTATTTAACATAGCCATGGTATAGATGGCCCATAGAAATAGATGATTTTCCCAGCTAGAAACCTCCATTTATGGTTGGGATTTTCCATGGCTATGTTAAATAACCAGATGGTAAATTTAGTGGCTTTAACATTCATCATTTTCTGGTTTTAAGATTTCCATTTGCTCTAAATTTTTAGTCCGTCTGGAGATGGGGTAACCCCCAATTTAGTGCTTTATCACCATATTTCCACACAAGAAAGAATTTTATCTGGGCAAATTATAATACCATCTGGTTATGACTAACAGTTCGTCATGGAAACATCCACCCAGGCTATTAGTAGGTAAACCATCTATTTCGATTACGGCCATCGAAAAACCATGGCTATGTTAGTCATAACCAAAGGGTAACTCACTAATCTGAAATGTTGGGCCACGGGATGATTCCCCTGAAATATTCACCATGATTCCAGCTTTCGGGAGAACGAAAAGCTGAGGTCGTTCTAGGCGTTTTCTTTTGCCAGCCCAAATATATCTATTATCCCAATGTTGATTGTTAAATTCCACTAGATGCCATTGTTTCACCAATAAATCATCATGAAGAATGTATTTTCCATGAATTTCCCATGTAGTTCACCACTAAATCACCATTAATCATGGACTTTTCCATGTAGTTCAACCCAGCTTGGTATCAACCCAGCGAGTGGTGCCAGTGAAACTGGCAGAGCTGGTAGAGCTGGTAGATATAGCCCAGCTCTTTCAGAACCAATAGAGGTACTTTCTTCATGATATATATATATATGTATATAGTACATATGTAGAGTATATATATAAATCACACTGATATACCAATAGTATATATATATATACAGTGTATATGTATATATATAGTATATATTTTCTGAATAACTAACCATCAGTTATATCCCCATATGTTGGATGGCTAATACACCTAAAGTGTGGGGCCTCCCAGCTATAAGTTGGTTCAGTTGCACACCTCTAACTATAGTTACATCCCCCATAAACCCGAGTTCCTCAAATTATTTGGACCAACTTAGCGATTTTGTTTGTGGGCGCCATCTTGTATATTATATATAATATAATAAATATATAATTTATATATATATATAATATAATATTTATAATATATATATATATAGTGTATATACATATAATATACATGCTGGTTAAATCACTATGAACTTCCCGGCCCTCTTCGCAAACAAGTTCGTTCGCTGGCTCAGGCACTCCAACTCCAATGTGGCCGCTGTGTACTTCTCATCTCCTCGCCCGATCGGTGAGCGAAAGTGCTGATGACTACAGGATGGGGCCGCCAGGATAGCTAAGTTGCCTTATAAATGGCTTAACTATGGTTTATGGTAGATATAACTATAGCTAATGGGGGTTTTGATATGGTTTATAAACCAACTGATAACTTGGGGGGCCCATCCTGTACCCTCTGGTAAAGGTTTTTACCCTCTGGTTGATAATGATTAATAATGTTAATAATGGTTAATAATTTAACAACACTATTATTAGCCATTATTAATGCTATTATTAATACTATTAGCCATTAATAATACTATGATTTATAATGGTTCATATGGGTAATACAATACTATTAGTAATGGTTTTCCTCGTTTGCGCAGTGGAAAATCACCATCTTTAAGAGGTAAACCAAGCATAAATCACCATTTCCCATCAGGAAAGTGTTAGAAATTACCAGAGGCTACTTGCTGAGGGCTCTGAGGGCTCTAAGGGCTCAGAATGCTTATCATTTCTCAGAGAAATTCATCATTGAACAGGGGTTGGTAACTGTCCCATTTTGGGTATATTGGACATCACCTTATAGTAGCCACTATAGACCATATACCTAATGGTTGGGTGATGTTCAATGGGGACATTTAATGACCCATGTTGAAATATTCCCAGAAAATTCTTCGGGTTGCCCCAAGGTTCGGAGCCATATGAATAGCATCAGGTTTATTATGGTATATTCAATGGCTTCAATGGGACTATGTGGTAAACGTGACATCTTTACTATCCCCAAATGTCAGGTTTATTGTTGGACTTCACACATTGCTACAATCATCATGTTATTCATTGCCAGTATCACGTCCATGAACTACTGATGGATTAATAGGACGTCCAGAAAAAGTCACAATGTTGGAAAAAGGAATGATGTTTGTTGGCTTAGTTGCACCCCTCTCTTATAGTTCTGACTACGGTAAACCCAAATAAATCCAATGGCCATTTCAGGAACCGATTGATTGGAGGTACCTACCATATATATGGCCTATTTTTCAAGCCTAAATTTCAGTATGGTACTAACGTACCTGAATTTGAGGATCCTGAAAATCCCTTTGATAAATCCATGTATTCATCTAGTTCTTTGCACCAACTATCGCCATAGATGGGTAGCCCAGCTTGTAGGTTCATGGCTCGCCTGCTTCCACTATTCAATCTTGGGCCCTGATGAATCCATGATTCTTGGGGTGAAAATTCAGAATTTGCTTTTGGGTGGAAAGAATTTTGACCCATAGCCAAGTATTTGTTGAAGGGGGTTTAACAAAGATATACAAAAATCAATGTTTCCGTACTGAAAACTATTTGAAAAGGATCAGCAAGAAGTAGGTTGAGATCCAGGAGCGGAACAATGACGCTTTACCTTTCCATACGCGTTCAAGTCTGGATAGTTCTAGATCCAGTAGTTGTACAAACCAAACACCACTCAAATTGTTCTTCATTACATGGTGCTGTCAGGAGAATTATGGGCCTTGCTCCCAGTGATAGGTCATCTCATATTTTCACCCAAAGAACTGACAAAGAAGGCTAATGATTGCGATATTTCCAAATGGGCATGGCTCTGATTTCTTGGCTTCTGGAAATAAATTTGTCTGAATATGAAATAGTGTGCGCCTAAATCTATCTAAAATCCATTTGGTTGAGAACGCGATTCCCATTCCATGGATAGTGATAATTCCCAATATTGAAATTTGATAGAGGTGTCGAACCTCGAAACTGCTCATTTTTTCGTGTTCTATCCGCATTGTTGAGCCATCTTCAGCCACGGAATGTCAGGAGAACCGGGAACCACCCAGTGGGTCAAACTGGTTGGTGGTATATACCTACCCGTCCGAAAAGTATGAGTTCGTCAATGGGAAGGATTATCCCTATTTATCGTGGAAAATAACAAATGTTTGAAAGCACCGACCAGAAAAAAAGTTAGTGTTGAGCTTGGGATTTGGTGGGGTATGGCTATAGCGGCTAGCGGCTATAGCATTCAGGCATAAACTCGCCCCGGAGGGCCGGACCTGTTTTTGTGTTGATCAACATCACAGTACGTTCGGACATGCGAACATCACCTGAGCACGGGCAATGAAAACTCGTGAGGTGCAAGTCGGCTAGTCTTATCAATGGATTAAGAGAAAATCTTAACCGGAAACCATAGATTTTCCCATGAAATATGGGGCTTTCCTGTAAAATTTCCCTTAAACCAATCCATTGATCTTAGATACACAGCGAGAACACAGATATGTTTCTTGATCCATAGCCATGTGATCTTCTAGTGACAACTTCCTTCGTGGAAGTCACCATCTAGTTCGATCATTTTGCGAACAACACTTCCATTTAGGCCGGATTTTCCAGCGGCCAGCCTTGATGTCACCATTTCGGGTAAATAAATATCATTACCCTCTGGTAAACATACAAAAAGCTATGGAAAATCACCATTTTGAATAGGTAAATCAACTATAAATGTGGTATTTTCAATAGCTATTTTGACATAACCGGAGGGTAATATCCTCTTGGGCAAAAAACATGAGGGTCTCCAATGGTCTCCAATAGGGGCGAGGAAACATCCCAATGAAATATGCAATGTGGGCCCCCCAGTTATAAGTTGGTTATAAACCCCATGAATATTATAGTTATAGATATCATACACCATAGTGAAATTGGAGTTTTCAGAAACCAACTTAGCTCTCATAAATCAGCCATAAATCCCATGACATCCCAAGTTTCCTATAGTTTTCCTATGGTTGTTCCATTAAACGGGGGCCCCACATTGTTAGCAATTTTCACAGTTCATTCACAGTTGAACACCAGACCGCGTCTAGCGCGCTCCCTGCTTCCAAGTGACAAAGGACATCGGCAGATATTGGGGGAAGCAGCGCGCTCAAGACCCAAATCCAGGTCCTGCAGCTGGGCATGGAAAATCGGGGACTTTCACTGAGCTCACTGAAATTTCTGGGAGAATTTATGAGAAGCCATGCTTGAGTCCTTTTTTTTTCGGTAGAAAAGTTGGACATCTGGATATTGTATGATAGTGTGAGGTTTTTATGTCATCACCAAGTCTCTGATCTTTTTGGGGCCTAAAAAAAGCAGAGATTTCCGGCTGCCCTGGCCTGGTATAACGCGCATCATCATGGTGGAGGTTGTTGGCATCAATGGATATCCCCGGAATCCAAGAAATCTATTCGAATTTATTGAACAAAACAGCTAAAAGAAACAACAGAAACAATCCTGGTTGGTGGTTTTTCGCCGTACCCCTCTGAAAAATGATGGAGTGAGTTCGTCAGTTGGGATGACGACATTCCCAATATATATATATATACATATAAATATAAATATATATATATATATATATATATATATAAACATGGAAAAATAAAACATGTTCAAAACCATCAATCAGAATCCAATGTGTGTCAACATGGTCAGTCGCTTTACCCACCTTTACCCACTTGGTGCAAACTAGTTACTAAGTGGTGGTATACCTCATAGCCGGGCTCTGTATCCCACTAATCTAAGTGGCTTGTAACCCAGTCCTCATGTTGTGAGGGCAAAGAATCTGGTGGCAACGGGTCCGGTAAAAAACACGTCGCAGCTTGAGCTTTTGAGCTTTTCAAACTGCGGTGAACAGCACAGAAATTTTGAGACCTAACTGAGGTCTACTGAAGGAAACATCCCACAACATATATGTAAAACTGCGATGTTTATGGATGTATACCCCAAATATGGTCATGAAAGGTTTTGACACATCCCCATGTTTTGTAGTTGGTTCTATTCCCTGTCCTTCCTGCAGAATTCCCCCTACGGTCCGTTCCAAGATGCAGCTGCCTCATTTAGCTACATTAGTACATTTAGCTACATTAGCGTAGCGTAGCAGCAGTCCTCTTCAGGGATCTGTGAGACGAAATCTTTTTGTAAGCGAATCGTGTGGTTGTTCACGAAGGATGATCTGTGCGTCGTCCCAAGCGGATTGGTACCACTTGCCGCGACACTGGCAGAGCCAGAAATGCCAGAAACACAGAGCGGCCAAATTGGATGGTTCACTACCAGGGGCTGACAGGGCACCCACACATAGATACCCCAGTGCTCCAAGATTCCTGGTGAGATGCGCGGGACAGTCCGCTCTATCTTTAGCTATGTTCAACTTGTGAAAAACCAAACTTTATTGTTTGAATAAGCTTAAGTAGAATAAACTTTAGCTATTCAAGTTTTTCTATTAACTTGTTTATCTATTAACTTGTTTATTGCTTTGAGATTATTGAACTTTGAATAAACTTTGCATAACATGATTTAATACAATGGGAGAAGCTGTAAAGAAAACCGATGATAAGTTCACATTACTAAAGCCGTATTAATCATCCGGTTTTTCTGATTGGGGGGATGTTACCCATCTATTCTGCAACCAATGTGTCAAACGGACATTTACCCCAAGATCCCAATCACCCAGATTGAGTGATCATTAAAGAACTCTCTGGACCAATCATCATATGGAATATTAGCAATAATATTACGATGTTTTCCACCATCCAATAATATTAATAATAGTTTATTCACTTTAATTTCCATGAACAATGACATATGATTCATATGATGGATCACCTGTTGGTGTTTCATACCATCATGATTTTGTGTTGCGTATGAACAACTTGGGTTGCCTTTCCAATCCCTTCCCCTAATATTTATTGAAGACCGTTTGAAACCAAGTAGGGGATTTGCACTTATTTTTTTGCACTTATTTGGAACCATTTCACCATTTAGGGTATGTTTAATAGTACAGGGATGAGAGAATTGCCATTTATGGATTTGTCATGAAGGTAAATGATTCGTCAAACAAGAATATCATTCTTGGGTAAATTATATATATATATACCCTATCCCCATCATCTCCAAATAAGATGCCTAGTCTATCCTCATAGTCTACCAACAATATCATTTGCGGATAAGTATGAATAAGTTATATCTTCGTCAGATCCTCATATTTAAGCAATCTCCCCATGCTAACCTCATATGGGTATGGGTCAAGATTGGATAAGTTCAATTTAATTGGATGGCTAATACTGAAAAACATGGTCAGTTCAATATCTGCGGCCTAACTTAGGTCTTGAACCAATTGAATGTTGAACCACTCCCACATTTGAAATCATTTGGACTATGGCTATATATGGAGGTTTCCTAAGAGCCATGGGGGTACCCCCAGTCCTCATCCAGCTATTGGGGGTACCCCCATGACTTTGGAAACCCTCAGTGATCAACTAATAATGACTAAGAATGGTATATAGTAAAGGTTTATAACTATTGTTTATTACTATAAATTACTACTGTTTATCACTATATATGGCTATATAAAACTATAAAAATATACTATAAGTATCTATCAGTACTACTGTACTTTAACTATTACTGTACTATAACTATTACTATTACCATTTGCACTATGGCTGGTTGGTGGTATACCTACCCCTCTGAAAAATATGAAAGTCAGTTGTTCACCTTATTCCCAATTTATGGAAAGTCACAAAACTCATGTTCCAAACCACAAACCAGAAAATATATCCTCTAGTAATGTCACATTAGCTATGGAAGATGAAGTGGTTTTCCATGGCGAGCTGTAGATGATTACCAGGTAAGAAACCAGTATATATATACATATCCTATTAAATCCCATTAAATCACCATTATTTGTTGGTTGAGTCACCACTTTCCATCGTTTTTTAGAGGGATTGATGCATCAAAATGCGGCTATGACAGTCCAGTCCCATCCATTTGACACAGCTCAGCGGGCTCAACGGCTGTGAGGGCTCAGCGGGCTCAACGGCTGCGAGGCGAGACTCCAATAACTATGGTTTTGTTGGTTATATATCGACCTAGTTGGGATTATAACCCAGTTATAACTGGGGGCACCATTTTGTATAATTATGTGAAGATTTACCACAAAAAACAATGTTTTTCATGGCTTAAGCGCGTTTTTGATGGATTATGAACATTTTTTTTCCACAGAAACAAGCTGGATCTTCAAGGTTTAAGTAGACGTTTCAGAATCTTTGATCAGCAAGATCTGCTCCACATGGATGAACCAATAAAACCGCAGGTCCTCTCAAGTTTTGCCATTCCCCAGTCAGCTATTCCCAGTGATAAGAAAAAATTGGGGGATGTCCAAAACTGTGAAGTACCAAAAGAGTCATGGAAATCAAACAATTGGGAAACCAATGATAGGCTGATTGGCTTATTTTGAAGTTTCGATCTTCCGCATTTTGAGACACATTTTTGAGCCTCGTCAATCTGTTCATTTCAGTAGAGCTTGTGAGCCGCCAACTGGAAATTGTCAGGCTTGGAGTTTCGACCGACATGTGGATGTTTGACACAAATCACACATTTATGAGGTGCATATACGGCGGCCAATCTTTCTTAGTAATCTTAGAATTAGATATTCTGCAAAGAAAATACGTATTTACAAAATACTAGATTTAATTTCTTGTTTTAATGGATGTTACAATTTACAATTGCAGAATACCAGTAATGGATGAGTCTATAAAAAACCACACACAAAACGAGCACTTCGAGCAGCCAAGAAAGACGAGTTGTTCATCATGGTTCACCAAGATCTACCCATGCAGCAACACCCCATGGATACCGAATCTTTTTGTGCAGTAACATAGCCATGGAAAATGGCCCATTTATGGATGATTTTCTCATTAAAACCTCCATTTTTGAGGATTAATAAACCCTCTGGTTTATTAATTAGGGGGATACTCCTCCAATAGTCATGTCATCTAATACTTAAATGGTACCCTCCCAATTAAACAGCCGTAAACGGGGTTTATTAATCCAGGGTTGACATTAACAGGTAAACCATCTAATTTATACTTGGTGGCTCATCCCACTTAGTAAGTGGGTTA
>Ga0126342_10018249_pt1 | contig 12045 bp, 8 predicted proteins | sample Cyp1metagenome_FD_92528 | JGI IMG/M metagenome (GOLD analysis project Ga0126342, IMG submission 92528) | Coral microbial communities from Lord Howe Island, Old Settlement Bay, Australia - Cyphastrea 1 metagenome | ecosystem: Host-associated > Invertebrates > Cnidaria > Coral ... | reverse complement strand
TTTCCTACCTTTTCGCGCATCTGCATCTTCTTTCTTCTGATCTTTTCTCTTCTGACTCTTCTCACCTCTGCTTTTCAACTGTCCATATTGTCGGAAGTTTCACTTCTAAACTTCCTTCGATCAGCACTAGCATTGATAACGATGATTACCAGAGGGCAACTGACAAATGATGGTCTTTGTTGAACCTGGAGGATCATCAAAGCAACGAAGCACGTGGGATGATCCTCCCAAAAAAAAACTGGTTTACTAAGTTGGGTTCTTGTTTAGGGCAGATATCTTGAAGATAGGAAGTATAAAGCAGTAAACATCACTTTGGGGGGCACCATCTTATGCATGCTTCGAGTTTTTTTGGGGGTTGGCAAGATAAGTTTTGATAGAAACTTTGAACATCATCTCCAAGCCAATCGGCGAGCTGAGGAAACGAAAACTTTTATTCGCCATCCAAGAGATGGAAGAGTTTGAAGGCCTCGAAGAGCTGCCGAAAGCGGAGCCTGCCGCGAAAGAAGCGGACCCTGCTCGTGTATGTACAGCTGCATCAGCTGCTGGATAGATAAATTCGATATTCTAAACAAACGTACCCATATGCTCCATGGTGCTGGTATATTTACCTACAAAACTGGGTGATTTTAGGGGTAAATGTTGGTAAATATACCAGCACCATGGAGCATCTGGGGTAGTGGTTGCTAGTTTATTCATATTTGGGATGATGATCTCCGCTTATCTTTTCAGATGGCTGGCTTCACAACCAAGACGCTTTGATGTTTTCTTTTGATGTGGTCTTTGAGGGTGCAAATTGCGGGAATTACGAAGCATCTGACACTGAAGATTTTTTTCGAGCTTAGCAGATCAAGAAGCCACCCAGGTTTGCGCTGTAGTCGACTTTTTGTTGCTTTACCCTCTGGTATTTTAACATAGCTACTGAACATTGCCCATTATAGTTGATTTACCTATTTAAAATTGTGTTTTTCCATAGATTTTTGTACGTTTACCAGAGTTTATATCATGTCATATCCACCTTTTTTCCCATATTTTATGGTTGGCTAAGCCGTATTATCATGTTATATCATGTTACATCCATCAGATCGTTCCAACCACCAAGGCTTTTCCAATGAACGCAGAGGGTGATCTTTCTCGTGAGACGACACCTGGTGATGCCTCCTGAATCCGGACAAGGGGATGCATACCCTGGCTTTTTTTCTTGGGAATATTATATAGATAGGTAGATAGATAGATAGATAGATAGATATAGTCGTGCGTAAGATAGATTAAGATTGTATATATATATACATATACACGCTCAAAAACTACAATTTGGGGCCCCAAACGTGATGAGAACGTTGGTTTATACAGCCCATGAAGGCTTCCATATTTGGGTATCATCAACTATAGTGACATTGGAGTGATGTGGCCCCCAATTTGTCGCGTTGTCATATTCAGAGGGGGCTCCACTTTGTGAAGGGGACCCTGGCGCTCTCAAAGATCTTTATGTAACCTATGTCCGAAGAATGTTTGGGTTCAGCTTGATCCATTAAACTGTGTCAAACACACATATATATATATACATATACAGATATAGATATATTAACCCTTAGAATAGTTAAATCAACAAGATATGGAATGAAAACGACCAATATCTATTTGCTGGCCTACTTTTGCCATGCTGTTCAACGTACCTATCGCTTTGGATGGTCCTTCATCACAAAGACTTATGGCTTATACTACCCAGTATACTACAAGGATTCTCATGACATACTCCATTGTCGGATTCCCATTTTGCCAAGAATACAATTAGTTGGAGGAAAACAATGGGAAAACAAATCAGACATACTCTTGACACTGCTGAAGTAGTATCACGATGGGATTGGATCCCTTGAAATGTCCGGTTTCTGTTTCAGTTTCAAGCACTCGCGGTCGCTCTTAACCGCAGTTCATTGCCTGGCATGTTGGTGCCGAGCAAAGGCTCAATGATCCGTCGATGAAACGTTGCCAGAAACTTCTGCACGGGGCTGGGAACACCAGCCAGAAGAAGGGGCCCCCTAGATGAGAAAATTGGAATTTCACCCACAAACATTGGAATAACTCGTTAATTTATAGATATTTATGTATACTGAGAAAGTTGATTGAACATTGAAACAACTCGGCTAAGGAATGAATTCAGAGTGGATACATGTATATTATATATATATATACAGATATATATTGTATATATTATATATATAGTATATATATAGCGTGTATATATATATATATATATACAGTAATATTTATATATATATATATATACATGTATACAATTTATATACATATATACTTTGTATGTGTATATATATATATACCATGTATAATATTATAATATACATTATATATATATACTATTATATAGTTGCATGGGTTTATGTGTAAACCAATTGATAACTGGGGAGCCCCAGCAGATTTTCTTCAGTTTCAGATGGACCTGGGTCTCGAAAAAAAAATCGAAACGATGCGACGGAAACTCCTGGCGCTGCGGGCCCCACAAATCGGAAATGGCTTGTAGCCCCCACTTTGTAAATGGATTTTCCCCACTTCTATATGGGATGAAATAAGGGTTATCCCCACTTCTATAGGTGAAATAGGGGGTATGTATGAACAAAAAAACACGGATCCGATTCATGGGGCCTACACCAAGTAACCAGTATAACTCCTAACCAATAACCTATCAACCATCATGTATTTGTTAAATTTTCCCATTGTTTATGGTTAAAACCCCATATAATAGAACCAGTAAAATCGAGTAATCATATCCCTTTTGGCAGATCACTGCGGTACTGCTGGATCCATAAATATCTGGGAGAAATTTCATCACGATCGAACTCGTCGCGACCGAGCCCTGGTTGATCATGGGAATTGGATTCGGGGAATCATCCCCAAATAGCGTTATTTCAGGTTGGTGAAGGTGAAATATGACTAAATATGATTCAATTTACCCAGATTAATCTGGTGTAGAAAATCGCAAGTCTTCTGGCTACTTGGAGGGTCGAATGGGATTTACCATGGATTTACCATCAATGCCACGGATCCATCACTTTGATGTTGGTTAAATCACCATTTTCCGATGCGATGAGGTCAACCTAGGCCAATGGTTTGATAAGCATCATTAATACTTTGTGTAAAAGACAAGACATATATACACAGTATAGTTGCATATGTATAATAACATATCATACTGTACTAGTACATATTGTGTATATATATATATATAGATGTTAACTGTTAAACTATTTGATATATCATCTAAATATGTATGTATATATATAATTATATATGTACATGTATGCATATATATATATATATATACATATGTTTGCAAATGCTATATAGATAACGCGGGGTCTCAAAATTTGAACCCCACCCCAGGCCCCATGGTTTCCAACGAGCTTCGCCTTATGTGAGACCAGGAGACCACTTAGAGCCAAAAGCGGGAGTAGGTTAACCATGCTTCACCTAGATTGGGCTTTGGTCATCAATCCGTTGGCATCAATTTGTATACCTTAAAGGATTTCACTGTGGGATGGGTGACCAGGTCGAGTATGGCTGGTGAAATTCAATCCGTTATGTTATTTTACCAGGCCACATTTTTTTGGATTTGTCTGCAAATTTTAGGTATGACTTGAATCTTGATTATGATATGTATATACCTACAAAAACCTTCTAGGCACCCTACAGATCTACAGAGTATAGCTCTTTTTCACCTTAAATTTTCGGTATGACTCCACAAGACTTGTTCTTTTTATTGGGAGTATTGGGATGATCAACATGGGACCCATTCACCAGTCTGGCCCGCAACGTGGCTTGGTTATAGGGAACATCTACAGGAAATTCCATGGGATTTACCAATCACTAATATAAAAACCAACAATGGTTCCCCAAGTAGATCTTTATGATAGTTGGTTAAAAAGTTGGTTTTATGATTGGATAGTTTGTTTGTTAACTATATAAATAAATAAATAAGTAAATATATATATATATACAAATATACATATGTATATATTGATATGGGATATATTTTCTAACCAGAGATTTTTGCAGACAGGTTTTAGGATTCCTTTCGATACGTTAACCGTTGGAGTTTTCCAAATTCGGCCGCGCCGCCGGCCCAAACGACAGAGACAGACGTGGGTTTGTTCGGTTCGTCGCCAGCAAGAGACCAGGCACGAAATCGGAACGACCTCGCCCGAGAGTCGTTGGGGCGGTGAAACGTTTAACCAATAGAAATGGTGATGAAAAACCTAAGCTATAGAAATGGTGGTTTAACCACTAGGAATGGTGATTTATACCTTCTGGTAATTTGTTACATAGCTATTGAACATGGCCATAGAAATAGTTGATTTATCCATTAAACATGATGATTTTCCATAGTAAAATGTTAGTTTACCAGAGGGTAACTTCAATTTCACGAAAAAAAACACTGGTTGGTGGTTTGGAACATGAATTTTGTGACTTTCCATTCAGTTGGGAATTTCATACTCCCAATATTGACTTTCATATTTTTCAAGATGGTTAAAACCACCAACCAGTCAATTTCACTATCAAGCAATAAACATACCTGGGAGCCGCCCAGGTACAAACAATGATATTTATGGTTTATGATACTCGGTAATTACTGTTGATGAATAAAGCCATAAACATCCCTGGGAGGCTCAAAAAATTGCAAGGTTTTTGAGTAACGGAAACACATATGTTGAACAGTCCCATAGGATCCATGTATGGAATATTTACCAACATTTACCCCATAAATGACCCAAATGTAGGTAAATATACCATACATGGATCCTATGGGAGTGTTTCACTGTTAAATTACCAAAGGGTAGAACTGCAAAACTCTGCTGTACCATCCATATGGGCGATATGATGGGTCCTGGGGATATGATGGGATCGGCCCCTTCCGTTCGTTTCAATGAATGTACAGTACTTCATGTGGGGCCGAGTGGGTGTTTCTAAAAATAGGCGTTCCCCCAAAAAAACACACAGTGGCCATACTCATGAGAAAATGATGACTGACCTATTTTCAGACAAACTAACATAGCTATTGAAAATGGCCATAGAAATAGTGGATTTACCCATTAAAAATGATGCTTTTCCATAGTTACGTTAGTTTACCAGAGGGTATTTTCAGACAAACCCATGTGGTCTATTTCAATCAGAAGGGATGGGCATGTTTGACGGACATGGCTTTGTCGAAATATTTTCGTGGCTTAACAACCGCTGCATGTTGGGTAGCCTACTTTCAAACTTAACCCCAATTTGGGAAGGTTTTTAGTATCAACATTCAATTCTGGAATTAAGCAGCATACACGGTGATGTATGGTGAATTCTAGCCAACAATCTGTGAGTCGAAACAGGGATTTCACCATAAAAAACAATTGGGGGTTTGACAATTTGACATACGAGTTTTAGTCGCAGAGATCTCAACACTTTTCACCTGAAATCGTGATTGGCTCAGGCCAGAAATCCCTGTTATTTCAGGGGGAAACATTCAGAATTTTGTCCAGAATTATTCCATAGTGGAAATTCCACAAAGACATAGAAATTCCATAGAAATTCCCAGGGATTATACGATATGTCCATCTTGAACATCCATAACTGGACCCAGAAAGGATGAAATTTCGCAAATTCTAGTGACCTCACATGCCCGAGCCCTAGAATCATGGTTAGATGGCAGGGAAACATCCCCAAATGGCATTATTTCATCTTATTTCATCTTATTTCATGTTATTTCAAGTTAGTGAATGATTGGAATTCACCAGAATTCAGCCAGAGAAAATGTCCGAATTCTGACTTCGCCACCGCGGTTTTGGCCAGGCTGAATTCCGCCCAGCGCTGACAGAGAAAACTCGACCTGGGCAGGTCTGCTTAGAAAAGAAGGCGCCCCATGGCAGGGACGTTGGGGGGGAGAGGATCCCCTTTTTGGTCACCAAATCGCCCAAGAAAAACTGTAAAAGTCCTGAAAGTATGGGGGTAAAACTTGGTAAAACACCATTTATATGGATACTTGATGGTATTTGGAGAGTCTAGTTTTTTTTCGTGACCATAAATCCCAGATAACCAGTTATATCCTCCATAAAGCTTAGGTAGCCAAGTGAACTGTGCATCAACTTAGCTATCTCAACAGGGGCCCCACCTCGTATTCCTAGGTTAACCGGTTAACCTTTTTATATGGGTAGTGACTAATCCTAACTAGTCTTTTGTTATCAATGGAATTATCTATTAACCAGCTAAGTTTTTTTTTTGCAGGGTATCTGGCTGATTGGCCATGGTTCATTGAAAAAAACATTCCCATGAGATACTGGATATTACTGAATGATGATGGAACATTTTAATGCATTACTAGGCGTTTTTAGTGGAAAATCATTTCCAGTTCTTTTCTTGATTCATGGATGTTCATGGGTAGTGATGGGATTGATAAGAATCCCCCTTCTCTTTTAAATATTCAGTGCATTTGCTTTACTATTGGCTTTTAACACGTTCGTTTGGTGATAACCAGTTGTGTTTTTTTTCTATTGCCAACTAATCGTATAACTTCCAAAGTCAGAACCTTGCAGCGACCCCAAAAGGACCCACGGTGATTGCCGCAAGACAATGATGGTGAAGATTGGGAAAGTATATGAACCTATGGATGATATTGATATACTTGGATTTGCTGAAGATACCTTTTTGTTTTCCTAATGGGAAATCCACTGCTTGGGGAATCTATGGTGACTATTTTGTCATTTGTTTCTGTTTCTTTGGGGGTCTTTAAGCAGGTCATGTAATTGTCAAAGGATGTCAACATAATGAGCTCCATAGCTTTGTCGACAAAAATCATACTCCAAATCTCCAAATTTACCTGCGCCAAACCCCACAAAAGCGCCCAGACAATGTTAGAGACAATCACGTGAGGATGAACGAAAACACTGGCAAAAACAAATACGCAACAGGCTTTCAGGATTCCAGGTTTTAGGCTTTCAGGGTTTCAGGGTTTGTCGTTTTGGAAAGTTAAAACAGCGCTAGCCCGTTATACTTCAATTGTTTGCTCAAAACAATGTTTTGTTTGCCACCTTTCTTTTTTAAACAGCGTCATAAGATTGGCAATGATATAGGATTCGTCACACATGATAAAGAGTCAAGTGCCTATTCCTTTTGCTTCTGTTGAGGCATCCTCATTGTGCCCTCATTCCCACTGCAATGTGTTTGTTTATCCCATTCAATCCCATCATTCTATCCCACAATTATATCCCCAGTATGCATATGTATCATATGTATATACTCTCCGGTAATCAAACATGACAATTTGACACTACTTAAATGGAGGTTCACAAAGCTGCGAAAATCCTTCATGAATGGTGGATTTGCCAGCACGCTGCGTTTGATTACCGAAGGGTACAATGTGCCCACCTCCCCAGTTATGTTTATTGAGTTTATTGGTTATAAACCCCATGAACACTAGTTTCCTTATGGTTTGTTACAACTTATAAGTATCATAAACCATATTCACATTCCGGTCATGTTCACCAATTAGCAATTATAAATCAGCTATAATAAATTCGCATTACTTAAATCTCCATTTGTCTTGGTTAAACATTCTTGCGATTCGTAAACGGAGGCCCCACATTTCTATATGGGTATGAGTCAAACCCCCTGGACCCAAACGGTACCCTAAAATAGCTTGGATTTATGGATGTTATTCCCTCTGTCATATGGTAATTTAATAGGTTTTGAATGGTTTTGACCCATCCCCAAATCACCATATGTTGGCAAAACACCAAATGTTAAAGGTAAAGGATTTTATTAGTGAAATAGTATAATTTACGGATTTACGCATGATACATAATTATATATATTAGTGACATATTATAATATACCCATATTTGTATATACATACATATAATAATACATATATATATAATAATGATTAACAATGTATATATATATATATATATTATGTATATATTATATATATATATATACATATATATATTCTCATGATAATCATGATAATCGCATCGGTGGCTTCGCCAGGTCTCGATCCAACGCGCTCCTTTTTCGCGTCGTGGATTGGATCCACCGACTGCACGGTGTCGCGTCGACTGTTTTAGGGTCACAAAGCGCGTCGACCTGTCGCGGCAAAGGCTGGGAACATGCAAAACAAAGCATCAGCAAACATGATGCATCCATGATTCATGGATTCATGTCATGTATTTTTTATTATTATTATGTTTTTGAATGTGAACTCAATGATGGCAATTGTAAGCTTTGAAGAAAAACATTTGAAGAGACCAGCCATAATGAAACCATGGTTTCCCACTTTAAAAGCATTGAAGAGACCAGCTGCAAGTTGCCACTTACGCAGAGTGCGACTTCTAAACGCGACGTTCCGCGGAGCTATGGGCTGCAGAAAGCAGGAGATGGAAATCACTCGATGCGGCCAGGAGCTTGGACATTTTTGGACCAACCCTCTGGTTATGTCAAAATGGTGATGAAAAACCTATAGAAATGGTAGTTTAACCACTAGAAATGGTGATTTATACCTGGTAATTTGCTACATAGCTATTGAAAATGGCCCAGTCGAAATAGTGAGTTTTCCCATGAAACATGGTGGATCTTTCCATAGCTATGTTAGTTTACCAGAGGGAAATCCTAGTGGCTGGTGGAAACTTCAAACAGTTTCAAGGAAGATTTATGGAGGTTTCATAAATAGGGGATCCCCAATAGCTGGATGGCTGAAAAAAAGGGAAACTCCTACGAAAATCGGACAGTTGAATCCTAAAGTCGACCAATTCGTTGCGTTTTTTTTGGGGGTTACTAGAAAAAATTATGCGGATCCAGGTTACATGGGTTTGTCTGACCAAAAAACATCCCAAAAGCACATTCCATCGGTTTCCATAAATGGGGGTATCCCAATAGCTGGATGGTTTATAGTGGAAAATCCATGAAAATCTATCTATAAACGGATGATTTAGAGGTCCCCCCATTTTAGGAAACCTCCTTTTTTAGTAGAAATCATATGGGGATTCAACTGATTCCTCCATTTATTGTAGGAAAATCATGGTTTATACCGCCTATAAAAATGCTGATGACTGGGGGATGGTGCAGATGGCATTGTTTTACCCACATCTCTGGTGGTTTTCTCTGTATCTGACAAGCCCATCCCTCAAATACCATCAACATATGGCTCCCATATGCTCGTGCTGGTGCTGGTATATTTACCTACAAAACTGTGCCATTTTTTTCCGGGTAAATGTAAGTAAAAATTCCAGTACCATGGAGCATTTGGGGGTGGTTGATGATTGGACTTCATGGTGATTTTATGGGTTTTAATCGGATTTATGAGGACATTTGCAGGACGGCCCCCCCAAGATAGCTAAGTTGCCTTATTAGTGGCGAACAACATATGGTTTATGGTAGAAATATAACATGATATAACGAACTAGTTAATGGGGTTTATAAACCAACTTATAACTTGGGGGCACCATCCTGTACCTTGTATCCATAAATTCTAAACCCCAATTTATCATTCGGCAATGTGGTGTTGCTTCAATGCCAAAGTTTCCTCATGTCTGAACATGTTCGAACGTTCAATCCCAACCTCATTATCGTTTTGGTGACCTCTTCTTGCATTCCATATTATGAATATGACCAGGTTGCTATATGGTCCATATTTCCATATTATCATTAACAATATCAAATTATATTCATCTCTTCTTGCCCTTAGAAAATCCATATCCTTATCATATTAAATTAATCCCAGTGGGGTTCACCATAGATGGGGACCATATCCCCATTCAGTGGACAAGGGAAGCCGCCTTAAGTGAGCAGTGTTCAGCACTGACCTCTGTTGATGACTGGGTTTATGGGGTTTCCATTTTTATGGGGGTACAAATCTATAGCTGGATGGTTCTAATGGAAAATCCTATCAACATGGATGATTTGGGGGTACCCCCATTTCAGGAAACCTCCATATGGGATTACGCTACTCGATATATTGGGTTGAGAATTTTCGCAATCCATGAGCTGGGAAATCCGTTCAAAAACCAGTCTCAGTACTATAGAATGACATTTTGGGTTCGGTGTCACACAGTCAACGCGCTTTACCAGGTATTTTCATATCATAACCGTTTTTTTTGCGCACCAAAAATATGTTTTTTTATTGTAATTCACTGACATCTATGACCGGTATTTCAGTTATACAGATTATACATTGGCTTATCATGAGCATTGAATATGGGGTTATAAGTTGTAACTGATATCAATTTTTCTGGTATTTCGGGCCAAAAAAAATATTGCAGGAACTGCTCTTTGTGACTGAGGCACCTGTTCCACATTGTCCCTCTTCTTTCACATCGATATCGCGCGCTCCACGCCGGGGGAGTGCCTTGGAAATTGCCAGGAAGTAGCCGCTAGAAATGGAGAAATCATGAGAAATCACTGAGAGAAAATGTGGATCTTAGCAATGACACTGAGGCAAACCATGGATTTTTCAGAAGTGAGATTCTGATTGGTGGTTTGGAACCATGGAATTTTATGACTTTCCATTCAGTTGGGAAGAATCATTATGACTCACTCCATCATTTTCAGAGGGGTAGAAACCAACCACCAACCAGATATATATATATATATATTAACCATCATTAACCATATAATAACCATATAATAACCATATAATAACGATATACTGGGCAATGTACCAATGCGGAAACTGAGAAAACACCCTGGGATTTTGCTGGGAAACCCTCATGATGGAGATTTATTTTTGATCATGGGGATATTCCATGGAGCTATTCGTGGGTATATAACACGACCATATTAATACCATAATTATAGTATAACCATATATAACCGTATATAACCAAATATAACTATTATACAACCATTATAGAACCTTTATATGATATATATATATATATATATATATATGTGGAACATCATTCAGAAATGGTGTATTTTTCAGCATGCCCTGGTTGATGAGACCGGATTATATTCCAACAAGGCATTCCCGGCTGTTGCTCTTTAAACTCAAAACCAGTGCGCTGGGTAAACCTTCTAATTTTGCATGTTATTTCTTTTGGCACAAACGGGGATACATAGTTGCTCACCAGCTACAAAATCAGTGGTTTGAACGATATTTGAATATAAGTTTAGGCATGGACAGGGGTTGATATACAAACTAGAAGGAATCCTTTTTTGGTGGTTCGATGACATGAACCTGAAGGTGTTTTGACCTGTTTTGACCAGGACAAAACATGGGGATCAAGTCATTTGCCTTGACTGTTTGCGAACATGATCTTCAATCCAGAAGAATATCATCTACATGGTGGCCCCGCAGCCAAAGGTTCGTTTAGAGACCCTACTGACTATAGTATACGATAGTCTATAGTGACAATTGCCATAAACCCGAGTTATTGGAGTTAACAACCTCAGCCGTTCTAGGGGGGCCCGACCTGCCAACGTTCATACTGCGATTGAAGTTGAGATCCCGTGTTACAGATGTTTGGCCATATTTTGGAGGTATATCCCCTGAAATTTAGCAGCCCTTCCATAGACCTAAAATTATCTGGTTGGTGGTTTCAAACATTTTTTATTTTCCATAATATATGGGATAATCCTTCCCATTGACGAACTCCTATTTTTAAGATGGTTATTGCACCACCAACCAGTTAAGGTAGCTACCTCCAATAAATCGGTTCCTAAAATGGCCACTGTATCTACAGAATCTCTTCGTTGGTGAAATGACAATTTCATTGAAATTCGACTTCTTCATTGATCATAAGGTGTCTATCATGAATCATGAGTGATATATAGTGATATATATATATATACATATATATATATATATATCTGGGTGAATTATAACGACCTCACTGCGACCGAGCCCTGAGAATCATGGTTAATAAGGGAAATGATCCCAATATGGTCTTATTTCAGGTTAGTGAAATATTGGAATTTACCCATATATATATACATATATATATATATATACCCGCAGGACGCTTGGTTCGCCGTCGGTGTATATGCATGTTTTTTGTGTTT
>Ga0126342_10018248_pt1 | contig 12045 bp, 10 predicted proteins | sample Cyp1metagenome_FD_92528 | JGI IMG/M metagenome (GOLD analysis project Ga0126342, IMG submission 92528) | Coral microbial communities from Lord Howe Island, Old Settlement Bay, Australia - Cyphastrea 1 metagenome | ecosystem: Host-associated > Invertebrates > Cnidaria > Coral ... | reverse complement strand
ATACATGCATACATGCATACATGCATACATGCATACATGCATACATGCATACATGCATACATGCATACATGCATACATGCATACATGCATACATGCATACATACATACATACATACATATATACATACATACATACAGACACACAGACACACATACACACATACACACATACATTAATCCATCCATCCATCCATCCATCCATACATACATACATACATACACACATACACACATACTCAGATACATAGATACATAGATACATAGATACATAGATACATACATACATACATACATATATAATAGGTAACCACGATCGGTATCCAAACATCACAAATATGATTTAGCCAATGAGTACTGTTGATGAGTTGTAAAACAAACTTGTTTATGTGGATACTATGGGGATATGTTGAGCAGCTATTTAGTGGGACACTACAAGATGTATAACAAACAATCTGATTTTAGTGGCTGATCATTTTGACCAATCAACAGTGGACAAAAGATAATACATTGTGTAAATAGTTGGTATAATACATTTAATTATATATATATATTTATATATACATATGAATGGGTATATAGTCGGATATATTCATGTGTTTGTCTCAAAAGAGGAAATTTGACCAACAAACAAATTCATAGGGTTTGTGGATATAACTGGCCAACAGGTATTGGAGTTTCATACTTGAAAAGACAATCCATTTGCTGTGGATCTGTTGCGCAAGATTCTGTAGTAATACTGGTATCTATGGTGGATAATGTTGGTATTGTACGTACTATATGGGATGTGTATGGATGTATTATGTTTATTTTGTTTTGGGGGGTATATCTACCCAGCAGTACAAGTATTGGGATTGTGGTTGGCAATATCATATTTGAGAAACTTGGGTATTGAGCCATTGAGCCAACAAGAATTTGGATGTGACATGGCTTTGCCCAACATGCAATCTCAAGCAGGATGGTCACCACGGTCCCCAGCAATCTCGAAGTTGATATGTTTGTGATATTACTTCCCCCACAGGTTCTTGGATACCCGCAAAGAACACGTGGACCACAGGAAAAAACCGCTTGCAATTTTAATCCACTGGATTTTAGGGTATCCGATTGTCAGACCCTCTTCCCCGACCTCGCTAGCCAACCAGACCCCATTTTTTTGATGAATTGAAAACGGGAAGTTCATCCCACACAACATGTTTATGTTTGGTTTGGGAATATATCTTTCAATCTAGTTTTAAAACGCTAGACTCAGTTTTCTACATTGCCCAGAGATTGGCTCAAGGTTTCTACCGTGAAAATGAAATCCCATGGAAAGTCCGTAAACCGATCATTGATCGGGAAACGTGTAGCGACTTCGCAACGACTCCACAACGGCCTCTCCACAGATGATTATTCATTTCCAAAATTCAAGTAATTGCCCTGGAAACATGCGTCCCCAAGCTTCCAGTTGTCTTTGAGATAGGCAACCAGGATGAATGGTCAACAGTGTACTGCTTTTGTCCCCATAGGTTCTATATACATATATATATAATTATAATATATATATACACAGAGAGAGAGAGAGACAGTCAACTTATGTCAATGTGCCAAAATGTACATAAAGTTTTCATCTCTGGTTTTTTGTCCCCAGGTTATATCAGGTTATCCCTTTCTCAGTTGACGCAGGTTGCATTTGCATTTTGAGCTCTCAGCTGAGCAGCGTGGAGTTGCGCGGGCCGGGGCATGTGGCAGCTACGGTGGGCATCTCTCTGTGGTGAGTGAAGATAATGAGGGTTTCCATCCGAAAATAAAAAGGATGATTTGGGGATATCGGGGATACCCTCATTGCAGGAAACCTCCATATGGATAATTCAAGAAACGTGATGTTGATTATGCAAAGTGAAGATGGAATTGGGAAATGATGTATATTGCTCTAAAGAATCGATTCGGGCTTGAACATGGACCCAGTATAGATGGAAAACGGTTGGTACAGATAAACCGGCACAAAAGTGAACATGACCACAAAAAACATGAGTATCCAACGCGCATAATATATAACTTTTGGTATAGTCGGTGAAATTGTAAGTGTCTGGAACAGACAATGACGATGCGATGACAATGGTTGGTTGTGCTGACATGTTTTTGATGTTGAACCTACAGTTCTTGAAGACAATCGTCGGAGAAACCATTATTTTGGAATTCCATGACCACGATTTCAGGGGTGTGTCTCAGCTGTCCTTTGCTTGTGACAATTGAGATGCCACAGAACATGTGGATGCGGTGTCTATCTCACGAGATGAATATGTTTCACTTGTATATATAATTATGTATGTTTGCCGCAGCTACCAGTCTAAAGATGTTTCCTGCAAACCACTAGTTCGCCCATGCCCAAAGAACTTTCCCAGAGCTTGTCACAGTAGGATGAATGAAAACACAGGCTATGGCAAGGGTTTTGACTCTAGGCTTTCAGGATTGAGCTTCTCAGGGTTTAGAGTTTTAGGAGTTTTAGGGTTTGGGGCTTTGGGGGTTTTGGGGGTTCAGGGTTTCAGGGTGGCTTTACGATGCCAGGGATTTGAGCATAAGGATCTGCGGGATCCGTTGCCGATTTGCAGCGAAGATGTACGTTACCCCTAAGTTAGCCCTATAACCTGCCTCGCTTGGGAAATCCACACTTTTTTGGGGAAAATCCTCCAGAAAATGGGAATTTGCTCTGCTACAATCGTTTTTCCACTGGAGGCTGGCGCCAAGTTGCTACTTGCAGCAGAAGTCTTTGAGGATCTTCGGAAATGATGGCGACCTGAAAGGGTACCACCATGTACCACCCCACAAAAATGTCGGGAACTTTGATGAACTTTTCTGCTTTGCGAGTTCACTCCTAAGTTCTTCGGGTTTTTTGGGGCTGACTTCACTCCAAAGGGCTGTGCTTTCATGATATCTCCATCAAACCTTTAGATTTGACCCGTCCACATCCTTGGAATCTGCTGGTTTTCGGAGGCATCAACAGTTTTACTGTCTTAGGTGATAGATTCAATCAGGGATGCAATATTTGTACACATATATATATATTATATATATAATCCCTTCACCCTAATATTAAACGTCCCCCCAAATAATAAAATCTAGGGGTTGTTTTTATTACTAGGGGGTATTTAATATTCGGGGGAAAAGCATTCCCCTAATAATAAATGTAAAACATGAAAAAAAAACGATTTCAAAATAAATTAATTTCCTTTTCATAATCTAATTAAAATATTGTCCAAAATTGAATTTCGAAGCTTGCTAAGCCTTTCCCCTAATAATAAATTTGAAAGTTAATTAAAAGCACGGAAATGTTCGATTTTAACAAATGGACCCTAATAGAAAACACCCCGGGGTTAACTAGTTTTCATTATTAAGGGGTTAGAACCCTCAAACGGACCTGAAATTCTGAAATTTCCCAAACAAATAATCTGGCTTAGTTTTTATTTTTTTTAAGGGAGTTTCAGTAATAGGGAGAAGGGATTATATATATATATGATATAGATTTTACATGAGAATGAAGCGTTTACCGAAATTGAGGTTTATCACTGAATAAATATATTATGTACTGTATTATATATTAAAATATGTTCTAGTTATTAATATGTTTATATTTTTAATATTTTGTTTATATAAAATTACGTATTTTTTTGTGTATATACTGGATGTATATGGCTGACTGGGCGGTAAACCGGGGAAGCTGCCTTCTTGACATGACCCCGCAAAACATGCGCAAAAAACAAAGGCCCTGTATACAGCTGTTTAACGATATATATATATATATATTTATTATTTATATCATGGTTAATATAATATACTATATGATATATCTATGATACACACATTATCATTAATATAATATATTATTATTTGATAAATATACAGCTGGCCAATTCTTGGTGATTGGTGAACATTCGAATAATCTGGACGGTTGAGGTCGCAGCTTCATCACCTCAAGAGGAGAATCCCATGTTCCGAATCTCTGTACCCTGCACCCTGCAGAAGCCGAGGTAAAAAACACATTCTGTACTTGGGGCTTTAGTACTAGGGTATTATGGGCTATATATCTATAATCCATAATAAATGGTAATATATCCATGGTAATATATCCATAATACCCCATTTGAAAATGGGTGCAAATAGAGAGTTTCCAGACATTCCACGGGCATTTGGGGGGAAGTTTACCTTGGGGAAGGAACGTCACGGCCCTGCGGGAGATTCCACTTTGCCAAGCTCCCTTCAAGCAGGTGCGCGCGCGCCACCAAGGGACCTTGGGTGCTGGGATGGTACCCCCTGGTTCGTCATGTGTTTTTTCTTTTTGTTTTTTTTCAAATATACGCGTACCTCCCGATAATGACTTGGTTATGACTTAGTTATGAGTTAGATATGACATAACTATAGTTATGTCATGTTATGTGTTTTTTTGCCCCAATAACTATGGACTGTAGATACATCTTCCATGAACCATTCACCTAGACCATGGTGAAGTCTACCGGGTGGATTGTTTTTTTTGGCAGATGGCGAAGCTACATACCGTAAGGCCGTAAAAAAGGCTACCAAAGATTGTGCATCCAACTTAGCCTACCACCCAAACAACATCAAACAACCAGAAATACACGGTTTAGTAGGAATTTGTTTGGTAGGAATTCTTCACTACCATGGCGAAACCAGCATTTATTCCCAGGACCTACCAAGTTCATGGTTGCAGTACATGGGCGAATGATGTATCAAGTTCCCTCCAGTTATGATTTGGTCCACAATCGTTTCAACGATGTGATATGTCAGATCATATCCATCATAGACTTAGTTGTTTTTATAAACCAAACCTTCGATATCTTCGAGGCCATGCATTGGTCGATGGAGCTTTGGAAATCAGCGAAGTGGAGTCTGGCTTCGAAGATGTGGAGCCAATGGCGGAGCCAAAAAAAAATCTTCGCCATGCTGGAGAAAGCAGAAAGTCAGGCTGTTGGCGGCTTGGGATGAGCAACACACTGCGGAGTTGGACATGGATCAGCTCGGCTGAAACCGGTAGGCAGGATGGCTGGGACTCCCAAGAGTCTGCGACCTCCCGTTGTTTCACATTTCTGCAGGAAGGCGGTCTGAGTTCAGAAGTACCACAGAGTCTTGCAAAGGTCCCATAGCCGATTTGTCGACCCAAAATACATTGTGCATCCTGGTGATTGCATCGACGTTGACTGTGATCGAATAGGTGGGTTTTACTCACAGTTCCATTGGTAATTATTGAAAAAATCCTGAACTGGGAACCTTGTCCAACGTAAAGAACACAAGATGCCGTCCCCGGTTTGCTTCCCGAACCCCCGGAACCCCCGGACCTTGTCCCCGGTTTTTTACCGCCCCAAGACGCCAGTCGAAGTTCGTCTTGGATTGGCAGCGGTCCCTTTCCAAATACTTCGCTTCTGTGGTGCATCCCCCGTTGAGGGTCAGGGAGATCAGTGGAGGATAGAGTTTCTGGCGAACCTTAGGGAGAACTCCGTGATGCTAAGGGGGTGAAACATGGTGAAACTGATTTCTTTGATGCAGTCAATTAAAAACAAGGTCTCTTATTTGACGATAGATCAAGCATCTTTGGCTGATATCCATGCAAACCGTGGTGAATTGTACGTGCAGTTGATTGATATCCAGCAGACGGAAAATACTGCCTTTCTGAATCTTCTGAATCTTCATCGAATCTGAAGTTTCCTAAGTGTTTTCTCGTGAAAGTTGGCCATGACTTCTCTAGAGGCAGCGAAAATCGTTGGCCACGGCGATGTTCAGAATTCCAGGATTAGCCATTTGCAAGTCAAGTCATGATATCCACATTGTTGGTATGTTTAACCAATGATTGCCGTTATTGCAGTTGTATCATGTTATATCTGATTATCTGGTTCTATTCCCTTTGTTGGAAAAATCCTATGTGTATGTGTTTGTGTGTTCTGGTTTTTTTCTTCCTTCCCCAGATTTTCTGCCGGACCTTGAAAATGTCTCCGCTTTTGGACTTGGCACATCACGGCAAACCGTGCCCGGATCAACATTGGAGACATCAAACATAATAGCTTGTTGCTGGAGCATACAGTTCCGAGAGTGGTTCATGCTAGTTACGCTAGTTCTTGGGATTACTGTTGGGCAAAACAGGAGGGCAACACTCGCAAAGGTTTGAGAACCTGGTTGGTATTGCTGCAGATTTGATCATCAAATGACGTATACGTAGCAACCAAACAGTGGCTATGTGACAGATGACCGCACCACAAGTGCGTCTTGTGCGTGCATCAGAGCAGGGATGATAATCCCAAGAGTTTGAAAGCTCGAATCAGCAATGAAAGGACTGCAGGAATCACGGTTCCCCGAACAAGTTGGGGGTAGAACAAAAATAATCGGTTGTAGATGTTCAATTTATTTCAATTCTTTTTGTTTCAAAAATCATTATGTCCTCCAAAGTTGTGAATGATCTATCATCAACAACACGTTCCAAGACAAGTCGCGTGGCCGCCGCTTTACTCGATCCATCATGGCGTCCAGTCAAGGTGGTCAAGGCGCCATGGTTACGAAATCCTGCACCACCTTGGATGGTTGAAACATGTTGAAACCTTATAAATAATGGGATAAACCATCTATCATCACCTATCAACAGGTGCAAGATTTCTTTCATCCACTGTATCTATGGTTTTTCAATCGTAGTTGGGATGATTGTTTTGGATTGCAATGACCTCAATGTGCCGTCACTGCAATGATGCTTCGTCGTAAGGGGAATCATCCCCAAATGGTTTTAATTCGGGCTGATATAATACAAGGTGATTCGCTAGTTGCAAGTTGTAAGTGGTTTTGTAACGATATTGACGAATTGTTGTATATCCGTTTCAATCTCAATTTGTGTCAAAACCATAGAAACCTAGATTTGTGTTGGCCTTGTCTTTGTGTGTGTTCAATGTTTGTCCATTCTTTTTGTGGGTAAACATCCTAATCCCATCCACAGACACATTAGCCCCCCAGCCAGGGGTAGATCCAACAGTAAACCCCAGTTTTTCGTTTACGGGATATTCCTGGATATTGACTATTGGGTTTATCTGAAGACAGGCTTCCCCCAAAGTTTGATTGTTAGACAGCAGTTTCCATACAAAGGGCCATTTGGGGTATATTCCATTTGCAATCACACCCATTGGTGGATGAAATATATCAAAAGATATTGTCACATCATATAACTGTTCCATGCTGGTTATGTCAATGTTCGAATTGAATCATCTTCCCATAAGTTGATCCAATGAATTCCCATGCGTCATGCGTAAATCACAGTGACCTCACAGTGGCCTAAGTGCAAGCATGGTTAGCAAAGGGAATTTTACCATCGCCTGCTTCAACAGCATCGTGAATTCTTACAACTTGCCAAGAGAGTTATCCAATGCTTAATTACTATTCATTACTTAGTAATGGATGATATATAATGATATCTGATATATATATATATACATACACCATATATATAATTATATATATATATACATGCAAAATGGGCTCCTATCTAAACAAATCCCATGTTTCATGGTGCAATCCCCCCATTGCCGGCGCCAGGCCAGCACCCCCCAGTGCTGAAGTGCGCCGCAGAGGCCGTTGCCAGGTCCTTGGTGCGCGCGGTGAAGGGTGAACACGGCACGTTAGAGGCCACCGGGGCCACATGGGACCATGGGATGAAAGATCTGTAAATAGCCTCTGGTTATGACTATATGATATAGCCATGGTTTTTCGATGGCCCATAGAAAGAGATGGTTTACCTATTTAATTAAAAATGGTGATTTTCCATGGCTATGTCAAATAACCAGAGGGTATCTGGAACATGTTGCGGGAAAAGAAGTGATACATCCGGATGAAGTACTACGAAAAAGCATCTAAAAAAACATAGTCACAGCAATCCAGTGAACTTTGAAGCAAACATGAACAAATTGGGAGTACACTCCGTTATCAAACATGGATAGCTGGACTATCCTCAAAGTAAATAGAGACGGTGCTTGGAATATCGGTGGTGGTGGTGGTGGTGGTGGCGGTGGGTGGTGCAGGGGGTGGTGGTGCAGGCGGTGGTGGTGCAGGCGGTGGTGGTGCAGCGGTGGTGGTGCAGCGGTGGTGGTGCAGCGGTGGTGGTGCAGCGGCGGTGGTGGTGGTGGTGGTGCAAACTAAATGGGGAAATGTCCTGCAAACCATGTTTGATTACTACAGGGTAATTGAGATAAACTGATATATCTGGGGTAAAAGATCAACCACTTTACGGGGATATAATTAGAATATTTATCAGATAGAGGACCAACAAAATGATATCTGGGTGTGTATGAAATTGGAGTACTGCCCCCCAAATGGCTACCTTAGTAAGGGGAAAATGATGATCAACAATCAATTTCAGGTGGCGGTATGTTCTGCCCTAATGGGGATATGATGGAAGTAACCAGTAATGGAAGTAACCGATCGAAAATGCTGTGAAACTGAAGATTTAACATAATGTTGCTATCAAATTGTGAGTGTAATCAAGTCAATTTGGTGTCTAACCGAATCCAACCAACAAAACCAGAGTTTCTGTAAACCAACAACCAATGGAACGAAACGCACCGGAAATGGTACCAAAAATGGTAGAACAATCGAAGATGTTTACCCCATTTGGGGTTTCAACAAAGGTGTTAAGCACGAACACACGGTATTAGCATGAATCATTGTTTTTGGCGGGTATAACCAACTGAAGTTGGGATTTCAGAAACACACTGGGATACTATGGGATATGTAACCAAGAGAATCTTTGGCCGAGTTTCCTGGTGAAATTGGAGCCATCCCCAGATGGGATTAGTTCATAAGCTATTTCATCCAGAGAGTGTAATTAATTTTATAAAGGCCAAACACAAGACTCGACTTAAAGATCGGAAATTCCGTGTTATTTTCCTATCACATCCTTCATTTGATAGCTGAAATCCAATTCGTTGTGATTGCGTTTTCAATTCCGGTCCAGTGTCTATTGCCAATACCGTTCGTGTGAACCAACCCTGATGCTCATCTTTATGTCGTCACGTGCCATGATTTCTTTAAAATGGTGCCAAGATGAGCAAATTGGAAAGTTGGTGATCACTAGCTGTTAGCTCAATTAACTATAGTGAAACTAGTCATGCTATATCTGCAGTTGGGCGAAACCAAACCAGCTTATAACAGGGGGGCCTTCTTTGGATGACTGGTTTGCGTGATTTTGTTGGGTACCGTAGGATTCAATGATGCATCATCATGTTCACATTGACCTTGGCATCTGCATTGCGCATGGGCGCTGGGCCAGGTGAGCAGACAACTGCAACAGCTGAAGGATTTGGCACCGGGGCTGGCCTCGAGGCTGTGGAGCTATAAAATTGTTAGAGCTATGTGACCACATTTCCCAGAGTTATGTTTAATTTCAGAGAGCTATTTATTAAAGATATACCGTGATATTATACCATAGGATCCAAGACTATTCACAACATGTCGGAAAGGGGTTCCAATTTCATTTCCCAACAAAGCATTGAGAGAAACCTTGGCATCATATCAAAGTTATTCCTGTCTGGATCCCCAGTCCACACCTGAGGACTTGTATTTGATATATTTATAATTCATATGTATTTCTTGTATTTTGCTGTGTCAGGAGGTGAAGTTTCGGAAGTATCTTGATCCAAGGGATTTTGGGCACGATCCTCCAATGGCCATGCGATCCCCTGACTGAATAGCCAGAATCAAACCGGTCACACTTCCTCTTGTAACACAGGCAAAAAGTGCAGGTGATTGTTGTTGGAGTCGTTTTTTTTCTTTATTTTCATGCTAAAAGTCCTTGCTAAACCGCGGGTGCCCCCATTTTCTAATCTCAATTTGTTCATTTGTCCAAGCCAATTTCCTGTTGATTTTCCCAAAAACTCCTAAGAACATATAGAAAATCATTCAAAATCAACCGGCCTTCCATCCTTTTTCCATTGTCATTTTCCCATCATCTGAAACATCATCCATCCTCTCGTCATTTTCTCCCATGAAATCCATGTCCCTGTTGAAGTCCCAATATTTTTCCCCACATTCCCCATTTTCGGTTCTCAATTCTTAGCTAAGTTGGTGAACAGTGGTTTGTGAGACCTATATATATAAGTATATAGCAGCATTTACGGGTTTGATCTAAACCATCATATAACAATATAACATCCATGATAGTGGTTTTTATAGCTTTTAACAGTACTTAATCATAGTAAAGTCTCTAGACCAACATTATAACATCCATTTCCTCTGCACCGAACATTTTTTTCGTTCGCAGGAAGTTCTACTGGCCGAACATCCGGATGCCAGTGCCGGAGCGAAAAACCGTTGTAATTCTCTGCGCCGCCGGGCGGCATGGGCTATGCTTGGCACCGGAGACAACTTAATTGAGGGGTGTTGAAACACCCATTGCTCGGGGTGGGATTTCATCTAAGCAGGAAAATCATGGAAACTATGAACATGAGGTGCATTGGAGCAGGAAAACATGGAATTGATCGAGATACCAGAAACTTGTGGGATTAAGAGCTATGAGTAAAATCCTTGGGGAACACCAAAATAGCTGAGAAATGGAGTTTCATCACCCAAAAAATGTGATACGTATAGATTATATATATATATTATATATATATATAAATAGAATTTAGCTACCTGCGGAAACATATGAGCAACTGACAAAATTATCGGACGACTAAAGTAGTAGGGAGTGGACTTGGGATGTTCAAATTTGTGCGAAAACCTTTAATTACAACCGATAGGGGACCACCCACTTACCGATACCCTATTTTCATATTTTTCACACATAGCATGGAAGTACAAACCTTCACAATCGATAGGCCACCACCCACTTTGGCCATGTCCATGTAGTAAGTAATTTTGTCCGCCTCTCATATGGAAATTAAGGGATACATCTGGTGAGTGACTTGGTGGTTCATCCTACGGTATTGTTTTGTTAGTCGGATAAGTAGGGTTGGTTCTCTTACGCGGGGTAAAATCACTTGCTTCGGATGTCTGGGAAAAAACTATAAGTATATACCATGATCGTGGTAAGTTGTAACGCAACCTTCACTGGCCAACTCCCATGTTGCTGATGATTAGAAGAGTGAATCTTAGCAAAGTGTTTTGCTTCTGGCTCGGGAACTATAATTTGCCCAGAAAGAGAAGAATGCATCAACCAGTTTTCATTTGTTTCGCGTAGCCAAAACTCACTCAACTAAACCCAGCGGGCAGTGGAGATATTCCGGAGATCAGCCAGAAACATCCAAGCCAGAAACACAGTTTCAGGGGTCCCATAGTCCGCATCAAAATAAGCCACCCATTTTTTTTGGTCCAGATCCGCATCATGAGGTTCGGGCTTCGCTCACGCGCTCAAGACAGCCCTGAGCCAAACGCCCGAGGGGCAGCAGCTGCTGGAAGGACCAAAGACTCCCCCCAAGGCGGGGTAGCAACATTAAACGTGACGGAATGCATGGCCAATGGCCTTTGGGTTGTTTGAAAATGGATTGTTTAGGCCTTGAAAGTGGCCATATGAAAAGGGAAAATGATGATAATCCATTGGACCTGGGGGTAGCCTATTTCTAGATTCACCCAAATGGGATTGTCAAAAGATGTGATGGGTAACTGAGGCTAAGACCAGAGACTTCTCATCAGGAGACCTGCTGGTCGTTTTTTAGATTTACCAGTGGGGAATCCTGAGATTACTTCCCTGAGTAGCAGAAACAAATGGATTTGTCCAACGGGAGAACCCCTGGATTTGGGTCTCTATGGCTAGCTTGTCAACTTTTGATCCACGGGTGAGAAAAAGGGAAGGCCATGAATGACCCCCCAAGATTTCTCCCGGATTTCCCAGCAAAAAACAAGACAACCAACGCAATAAGTATATTTTGGTTGATTTTGAGGGGATGGCTAATTATTTTAGGTTTTTTTTTGGATCAGGTTTAGGAATTATTTTTGGATTCCTGCTTCTCTGCTTTTCCTGCTTCTCTGCTTTCCTGCTTTTCCTGCTTTTCCTGCTTCTCTGCTTTTCTGCTTTTTTGCTTTTCTGCTTCTCCT
>Ga0126342_10018247_pt1 | contig 12046 bp, 12 predicted proteins | sample Cyp1metagenome_FD_92528 | JGI IMG/M metagenome (GOLD analysis project Ga0126342, IMG submission 92528) | Coral microbial communities from Lord Howe Island, Old Settlement Bay, Australia - Cyphastrea 1 metagenome | ecosystem: Host-associated > Invertebrates > Cnidaria > Coral ... | reverse complement strand
TGCCATGCGGATTAACACGACGCGTCCCTTTTCTCCATACGCTTGAGCCAATGTTTGGCGGTCACAGCATGTTGTTTTAACACTGCATGCTGTACATGTTGTTTCATCTCGTTCCCTTTAACAATATATATAACAATATATATATACATACATATCATTATATATATCATTGTAAATCGTTATATATCATGGTAAAATCATTTTCGATAGTATATATATAATCATCTCTTATGTGTTATTCATGTGGACATGAAAATGAATTCAAACCACCGATGCGAAAATGAAGTGATCAACAAGAGCCCTGGGATCTTTTCCAGAAAAGTAACCAAAAACAAAAAACATGAAAACGGCGATGTGGTGATGGATATGTCCTTATTGATTTGTCTCAGACTTGTTTGTTCATGGCTCGGTCGAATTGGGACATCCACCATTTGGTCTTTGCAGATCTCAAATCCACAAAGAAACCGCAGTCTCAAGGTTACATCCGCACATGTTTGTTCAACTTTTCGCGCGGTGAAAAAGTGTGACCGGTGCAGGTCAAACAACCCCCAAGAAATGTTGGTCGATTGCCCAACTTGGCATTTTTCCATTGGCGTAATGGTGAAATGTTGGTCGATTGCCCAACTTGGCATTTTTCCCCAAACACCCAAACATCAAAATGTCCTGCTGTTCGATTTTGGAAGAAACTGGGGTATTGATCAAACTTGGGCCCCCCAAGTTAGGGCCTGGTAAAAACATGTCAAAACTACAAACATGTTTGGTGGATGCGGCCTGCATGTCTGCGTGCAGCACCATCATTTTCTCAAAGCAATGCTGTGCCACACCCATCCCCCAGAATTTTGCTGGCGAGGGCCGGGGTGTCCTTTTCAAGCTTCAGGTCCATCAATTTGATCCATGAGGGGTTCTGGGAGGTTTCAGCAGTTCCAGTGCCAGTTGCAGTCTGGGTTCCAGGGTGGTTCTGGATGCTTCCAGATGTTCCGGTGAGATGTTGTATATCCTCTGATGCAATGTGTATACATTCAACCGCAAAATGACGAGCTGTTCACTGGCTGCCATCGGGCTGATTTCACGGTCCACAACTCCCCAAGTGTTTTTTTAAATGGTCAAAAGAAAGAATCCCTCATTTGGGTCAAAAGCCTGGTACCTCTGTAGCTGACACCAAAATAGCTAGTATAGCTGGACACCGAAAATGGTCCAATGGGTATTGACTCATTCCCATTTTTGTGTGTTCCTCCCCAAGGGCGCACCTTTGCAACCTTTGCACCAGTTTCTTCTTGTTCCACTTCTTCTTGTCTCTCCACATCTTGGCAGATGGTGGCGAGGTCAGGCTCGGAGGTACGACACAGGATGATTCGGGACATTAAAGAAATCAGTAAACTTGTGAAACTGTTGAAGAAATCCATCAACGAGAAAACTTGGGGTTAAACACGCTGTTTCATAGCTGAAAATGTGTAGAGAAAACATTGAAGAACAATATGAAAAAGTCTAAGGTGTTGGGACGGGATTTTTTCTTTGAGGGGCTAGACGTGGATGAGCCACTGACAACAGGGGTCCAAATCATGATAGGAAGGGTTCAAAACTTATGATACCATCTCGAAGGGGAGAGACATCCATCTGTATTTTTATGTGCACCCGGAAAAGGATTTTGATGGAGACTTGACCATTTGTCCTTCAAGGCATATATCGTACTGAAGGGCGGAATATTGAAAATGGAAGCTGATGGGAGTAGCTTAAAATGACCAAAAAAAGCCTGTACATTGTAATGGACATGGTCCCCCCCGTTCGGTATCTGCGGTTCCCAGCGTCCTCTATTTTGACCCACACGCGGATGATGGTACATTCATATATCGATTTGACTAGAAATTTGGGAATTGATAGAATCCGAGATTGAGAGTACACAATACATACAGTTCTATTGAGAATATACAATACATACATACAGTATAAAATAGAAAAATACCTCCTGAGAACAGCAATACATACAGTTCAATTCTGGAACTCTGAGAGATTGGTAGAAAAAGACCCCGTGAGCATCCGTAGTGACCCGGTGAAGTGACCATAATTTGGATGCAGCCCCGGCACCAATCAATCACACAATATGGTTTCTTCCAAAAGAAACATTTGTCATCAATATTTACTTATTATTAATATATTATTAATATAGTGTTAATCAGCAATCAATCAGCACCGGGCTTTAGAACTTGAGTAGGGATTGTGCAATTTTTTGAGACAGACCCGCTAAGGGCGAGATCCCGCATACTGAAACATGTGCATTGACCTTCCATTGCTGCCCTCAGTTGATTTTTTCAATAGGAACCTCCCAAGCACTTACAAATTGCGCGTGATTTCCAGAGCAAGGGACCATCAGTTCAACAGGTCCTGCCACTATATCCTTTTTGTATGCTATATATAGCTTCCACCTGTACAGCAGGCCCTCCCTCGTTGGTAGGTGCAGCATGCATCTATAGTACTATTCATACATATATATATATGCACAGTGTGTATTGTCTACATATATTTACATACTTGGGTGAATACATGTGTATATGTACGTGTTTATATATATATGTCTATGTATGTGTATATATATACTATGACGTATCTGCATACACAAATAGAGAGACAAACAGATAGAATATAGAGAGAGAGAGGGAGAGCAATGAAAGACATATACTATAGATATACACACATCATAAATGTCTAGATATAAATATAGATATAGGTATCGTATATATATATATACATGTCATCACTACATATCATCAATATACACAATATGCATACATATATACACACCTAATTGATCCTAATTGTATGGGTTTGTACAAGGTTGTGCCCCCCAGTTATAAGTTGGTTTATAAACCCCATGAATACTATAGATAGTTCACCCCCTAATCAACCCAACAGTTATTGGACTTATTGGCACCAACTTAGCTAACGAACTGGGGCACCACCTTGCAGAATATGTTGAATGGATCATGTACCCATGGACCTGGTTAGCCCCAGTTATAATATTATACATATATATATACACACCCAATTGATCCTAATTGTATGGCTTTGTATGTCTGAAAATAGGGCACCAAAAAAAAAAACGATGGATGATCAGCACCGAGGATCCACTGCGGACGTTGGTCACCAGCTGCACCTCGGCCCATGGGATCCGAGTCGAAAAAGGGGGCCCAGGGCGGGAGTAGCCGGTCCGTTTGAAACGGAGGGATGTTACCCAGCAAAAATGGGGTTTACCCGGGATTTGACCAACACAAAACAAGGGTTACCCGGCTTACCCTCTGCTAATATATATCTAATATATTCTAATATGTTACATGGCTGGAAAAAAAAAAAAACTAAGATTCATGGGAACATATGGAAATACATGGAATAATAATCGAACTAATTCAGGATTGCCTCGATGGTACCCCAACGCACCCTGCAGCAAACTGGAATGCCTATGGATTTCACGGTGCGGATTCAACTAGAAAATGCCATGGCTTCAACTGTTCAACCGGATTTCAAAGCCTCAGCAGCCAACAGCAATTTGGGATATGAACCACCAACAAGAATTGAACAAAAGTCCCATTCATGGTTTGGGCACATGCAATGTGGGGATAAGGACGAAAAAAAAGGATGATGGTGTCAGCCCATAAATACGGGCGCACAAAAGGCATATTGATCCAACAAGACTTGGGAAAAACTCTCATAAACTATCCACTGGTGATTCAGCCGCCCATCCCAACAAGCTAAGTCGACAGGGCATATCATCCCTGAGAATTCATCCAGCTTGAAAGCTTTGTGACCAGGCCCCTGAAGAAACGCCCACGTTTTGGCATCGCCCAACAATGGGATCTCCCAGGAGTTCCAACATATATTGCAACGATAGCTAGCAACGATGCATCTATATTAGGCGTTTCTAGACTATAGCTGATAATAGGTGCAGTGATTTTAGCCATATTCCTCCTAAAATCACGGATGAAATCCATCTGAAAATAGGCTAAAATCGGCTACCCAGCGAAACCTCATGGATCATCCCGACAGATCCAATGTTCCTTTCACCGGTGAAAACCCACCATTTTTGTCAGTAAAACCCTCCCATATTTCTGACGCGAAAAAACCCTTTTTTTCTGGGCAACCCACATATTTCTGACGCTTAACTCCAATTTTGTCGCTGCTTGAATCTCTCCTCTCTTCCCAGTTGCAGCCAATCCCAATAAAACGGTGTTCAATTCCTCCTTTACAATGGTTAAACACGGCTAAACCCTCATTTGTTTCATGTGAAAATCCCATGTTTCATGGAAAAAACAACCTTTTTGACGGGAAAATCTTCATGTTTCATGGGAGAACCTCCGTTTTTCCACCGGAAAATTCCCAGGTGTTTCCATGTTTTTCCCATGGGCAGATCTCCCCAGATGTCGACAGACGCCGAGGCGCTCGATCCACCGCAGCCTTGATGCTCTTCAACTTCCGCCGGGCCTTGGGTAACTTGGTCCTGGTGGTTGTATATATAGTAAGAACCTTGGTTATAGTAAGGATATGATCAAATGATGGCTTATGTAGTTCAAGTAAGTAATGATGGTTTTACTCAGTTTCATATATGTAGTTAAATGATGGTGGGTAAAATATATGATCTAATTTTGTTATAGTAAGGATATGTTATATGATGTTATATGTTAATCTAATAGCTATATGGGTATATGGTAGTTAATATGGTAGTTAATTTGTTGCCATCAGCATAATGACATAGCATTTATGAGTTCTGAATCTAACTTGGGAGCAAAACCTCACTTGCTAGTCATCTAAGTTGCTAGTCATATTTAATGGCAAGATAGTCAATCCACAATGTATATATATATAACTATAATATGTATATGGTATGAAGCAATGGTTGGTATCAATTTAATTTGGTATTGATCTAACTGACCTAAAACTTTTAGCTGATCTTCAGAACCATTCAACAAACCATCCACCACAGTTCTGGAACTAAGAAAAATATAGAAACATAAGAAAAACATCAAGTTGGGTGGATCATGTTGGCTTGTTTTTTCTTTAAAAAAATGGAACTAGACCCGAAATTCACCACTGAACCACCCCAAGATCCTTCACCACCTGCCTCGCTGAAGATGCGACGCTTGGCGATGACGTCGCTCATGTTGCGCAATCCGAAGGGATGGAAAGAGTGTATATGTACTTTACATGATGGTGCCCCCCAGTTACAAGTTGGTTTATAAACCCCATTAACTATAATAGTTTAGTTATATCATATCTAAATCTACCATAAACCATAGTTAAGCTACTCATGTGGCAACTTAGCTATCTTGGGGGCCCCATCCTGTATGTGACTGTATAATTATAGTGTATAATTAGTGTGTATCTATGTGTACGTATATGTGGAGGTTAGATGTGTGTGTGTGTACACTTTATTATAGTATAATACGGCATGAGCTGAGCATCCTTTGTATGTAGATGTGTACATTAGGCAAATATCTGGAATGATATGCAATGCATAACATATTCCCAGCATGTCTATATTTTGATGGGAAAAACATGTACGAGCATCGTTTTCTGTTACTTTTTGCCATGAAAGTGGGTCTGCTGCTCATGGTGACAGTTTGTGTGAAATGAGTTGGAAACTGCAACGGGCAGCAGACATGATCATATCCATGTGCATCTGTTGGGCAACCTACATAACGCAAACCACCTCCTCAAATGCTCACATGAATGACTACTGTTCGTTGTGGTATTTCGAATGTGTTGGAATCAAATGGCACACAAACCCCATTGTAAAAGGCAATGATTTTCTTGAGTCTGTATTGTCTCCAGGATTTGTTTCATTATCTTGGGCCAGCAGCGAACACACAAATATTTGAGCCGCACCATGTCCAGTATCATTGCCCCAATTTGTAAGTAAATAACAAGAATGTTAAGATATGTTAAGATATATAGAGTTGCTGAATTGTTTCCTTGACTAGTTCTGAGAAAATCTAGGCTCCTGTTCTGCGCATAAGGGGTCAGCACCAAAGGCCACCAAAACTCTCCTGCAGCTCCGCAACATTTGCACTCGCAATGCAGAACCTAACTTCTGCGTCTGTCATTGGGTGCTGCATTTGACTGCTGCACTCAACACGGGCCCGCAGGCGAGCTCTTTGTTGCCAAAGCTCTTTGGGACTTTGAAGGAGAAGTATGTTCGGTATTTCGTCAATGTGGTAAACCCAATTGTAATCCATCCCCAATACGACAATGTTCCTTGGTGAAAAATGTCAACCATCTCCAAATGGTAGGTCTATTATGGGGTTCTCAAGGCCGGTCTGAATTTGGAGAGTCTGAACCAAAACAGATCTTCAGCCGCCGCTGAATGGGCGACAGAATCCGGCGCGCTCAAACCTGAACCTCAAGACACGGCCGTTTCATCGGGCAAAAATCTTCAGAACGAGGCTTGACCTCCTTCACAGAATGATCTTTGACCCTTATTCGGGGTATTCAAATGTATTCAATATAGGGAGAGTCGGCTTAATCAATAATTATTTCAACTTCGAACCTCCTGGTACCAGTCCTCAAGTTGAGTCAAGCGATCGTGTCTCAAGTCCTGGCTGTCCTAAGGCAGCTTCTGCTCGATGGGCCAATGGGACAAGTTTTCAGCCCACCGGGGTGTCACTGCACATGGCAGGCATTGTCAGGACCTTTAGTCCATCATAGTCCATCTACAGAATCTCATCTCTGTACTCTGTAGATGAATGTAATGCAACTGCACGTACTGTTGCATGCATAAAGAAAAGGATAGAAAAGGAATGATAAACATGATTCACATTGATTCACCACACAAAAAGGCTCACCTAGCCTAGATCCCATAGCAAAGTTTGCATCCCATCGCCCAACGTTTCGCACCAAACGGCACTCGCGAAAAAGGTGTTCCAGGCTTTTGCCTGTCGACCACCTCTGATCGCAAAGCGCCTGTAACCGAAGGAACCGCGGAGCCATCACAAGCCAGGCCGATTCAGGGGTAATCCTTTCAACTCCTTTCACAAGCATTGCACTCATTCTGGGTCGTATGATTCACCTGTTCTGGGCCATACTGTGGATGGAAGAAATCCGAATCACCAGTTGATAGATGATTTATCCCATTATTTATAGGGTTTCAACCATCCAAGGTGGTGCAGGATTTCTTCCATCCACAGTATTTCTATCTCGAAACTGAGTGGGAAGCCAACCTAGCCAATGGGGCCTAGTACCATCATCCCGTCCCGTAAAAATAAACGCCCTCGAACTGAATGGAAGTCTTAGTGGGAAGGAACCTGTGCCAACTCTAAAGTGTGTTGGTTGGAGCTAGGTAAACCCCTCTCTTTGTTGAGATTGAGGTATACAGAACGGTCTTCATGGCTAACAGCTAGCCAGGTTTTTATTCAAACTATACTCACCCGTTGATGGCTGCTAATCAATATGTCATGTCATATCTGTCAATCTATCCAAGAAAGAAAAAAATGCTGAAGACTTGGGAGGAGGAGCCTGACTTGCAATCCAATGTTTATTCGGCCGCTCAGACCACTTTCCCGTTTCTCACCTGGGCAACGCGCGTTTTGATGCGCTTGTTCAAACTGACGCTTTCCATCGTTTGCCCTACAAAGGAGTTAGCAGACACCAGGACATCCGCCGAAAAGTCAGGCATTGAATGGTGTCCTGAACCTCAAACTGCAGGAGTCAATGACGACCACAAATCCCTTAAGTCCGCTACAAGGCTGTTCACGGTCACGTACAACGGGTCGTAATTGCTCCTTGGCCACGGGGGCAAAACAGTTCTGGAGCATTCCAGCAAATCGTCAATGCCTTCAAGTGCTTCAGTTAAAATTGATAGGAAAATGATCTACCAGCCTGATTTTCTTACTTGGCAGTATCACAATATATAGTTGTATACATAATATATATATATATCATATTATAATATATATATACTGTATACACATCATTATATATATATATCACAATTTCCCAAGTGACTTGTCATGTTGATCTCGGGACTCTCTCTCTCTCTCTCTCTCTGTCTCTAGATGTTCAAACCCTGGATCATATATCACCAAACCCCAGTGGTGGCAGTGGTGGCTATTGTTGTTGTTCAAAATCACCCTTTAAGGAAACGTGGCGAGGTCCGTCAGACCTCATGCACAAAGAAAAACATGGAAAGTAATGAAGTTTCATTGAAGAAGATTCAGCCAAAGTCCTACCATATCCACCATAATGTGGTTATGGATCAAACCCATAGTACGGTGGTGAAAATCAAAATCATTCGAAATCGCTGATAGCTGTGGATCTTCATCCCACCATCAATACATATTCGATACTACAATCTCATATGTGTCACGGTCAGAATCTGGTATGTGTGGTATTGTCATCCATTGCATCATGGGAACCCAAAAAATAATGGGTAAATGAATCATAATCAATCCCTATGAAAATCGATTGATGACCACCTCCCAATGTGAGTATATGTCTGATCCAACATTTGATCATGGCATGTATGTGGTATCATAGGATTTGACCCATCCCTCCCTATTGGGGGCGTGCAGATCCAGTCACAAGTGGATATATTGCACCATAGGTGTAGGGGCATGTAGAGGCCCACATCCCAGCTTGTGGGGTTAGAATCCCATGCTTATACCATCTTATACCCATGATTCACCACTATTAACCACTATTTATCACTATTGACCATTATGAACCGTGTTATCCACCGTTCTCCCTGTGATTTTACACCCAAGCCACCCCGGCGACATGCCAGGAGTCTTGTTGCCAGAACTTGGAGCACCAACACGCTGGACGGTCCACCGGCCATCCGTTGGATCTTTTGCTGCACAGCACAGAACCAGTGCCTGGCATCCCGCTGATACGGCCACAACCAAAATCCCATCAACATGGCACAACGTGGCGACAATCTTTGAATCCAAGATTTTTGAGATGAATATTCCGTTACCCCAAACAATCATGTATATATATATAACCCACTTCAGCTCAGTATCCTGCAGGTCTAAACATCGGTTTGTTCTGGGTCATAACACCAAGGAACTTCAACCTTTGACTCTGATGACTCTATATAGACATGCGCCTGTCGCACCCGGTATCCAACACAAAGTAGTCTCGAAGGAGAAATGGGATACGGAGAGGAAACCATAGAAAATTAAAACCATCAATCTCGGTGCATTACACTTGAAAAAACATGTCTCAGAATCATTTTGGGGTGAGCTCATTGTGACATCGTCATGTTGAATGTCGCGGTGCCCATGCAGACAGCTGAGCGACCTCCTCATTTCGACCACCTCCACTGGCTGTGTAGCTTTGCAACGTAGCTTTCGTCACACCGTCACGCAGGTGCACCGAGGGGTCCTGCACCAACTGTATCAACCAGAAGTGGGTCAAGATGAAATACCCTCAAGTCAGGTAAATGGCCATTCTTCTATTCTCTACTCATTCACTTTAAGGATGATCAGACAAGATATGAGGGTTTTGACGCATTTCCCAGGTGACTTCTAGCAGAGAAGAAACGGTCAGAAACCTCCCTCAGTCGACGCAGGTCCAACTGCCTGCTTCACCTGGGGACTAAAATAGATGGTTCAAATCTGTTCAATCAACCCATCATCATGACCCATTTGTGATCACTAAAGAGTGTCAAAAATATTCAAAAATATCTGACCTCTTTTTTGGGTACCCATATGAGATCAAATGAGTCTGTCCTTCTTGACTGTTCCAATCCGACAAGGAAATCATTTGCGGAATGTTTGCACATGTTTGCACTACAACTCATCTTGGGGAGAAGGAAGCTACGGCTCTGGAATGATCTGGACGGAGTTGGAGGGTTTACCTCATGAACTCTCACAAGTCTTATGAATCTGTATCAGGATACCGTTTCTCATCTGGCTGGACATACATCAGATTGCAAAATATGTGATGTGCAACCATCTGTCTAGCCCATTTGATTTCGGTGCAGCCACTTCCATTTTTCTATGTGCTTTGCAGCGTTGAGTTCAGAAACAGAAGCAGAACTGTATCTCTACTGCTACTGCTACATCCTTCTATCTTTGTAAATCTTTATAATACTTCTTGCTAGTGGGACTGGGATGTACTCCAGCGAACCATGGATCCTAGCTCCCCCCTTGATCCCTGTGAGCCGTCCTGGAAGACGGCCAAGGTCACCCCTCCCGGCGCGAAGCCGCTTAGCGTGAAGAAGAGGTAACGGACATCCTGGGCCCAGGTTCGATGGAAAACCAACTGCGGGTAACGGACGAAGCTTTGAGTAAATGCAATGACCTCAGTAGATCTCAGTACCCAGCATAGTAACCACCCCAATCGTGCTTAAATGCTTCTGATAGAGAGTCTGAGGATCTGATAGTCTGATGGCCAGTAAGTCGCACACATTTTAGACTAACTTCTCACCAGCCTGTTTGCGGCCTCCTTAGAGTTCAATATTGAAAATTCAGGCCTCAAAGGCCAGTCTGACCTGACACACCTGCTATCCCCGACTATTACACTCCCATCCAGACTCTCAGGCTGCTAGATTTCACACCAGACTCCCAGATTCTCAGCGAGTCTGCGATCTGTTTTTCTGTTATTCTTGCCACAACGACCTCGATGATTCGTTTGGCTGACTCCCGTAGCAATTTCATTCAATTGACAAGTTTATGCAACCGAGTATGGAGCCTCAGTCACATCCTTTCCGTTTCAGCCTAGTTCAAGCAATCCCTTCCCCCTAATATCAAACACTCCCAACTGGTTGAGTATTGGATGTAACCATTTTGGGGGGCACGTATGGTGGAATATGATATCAGGGCCTGTCACGAATCTACTTTTGCCTTTGCAAAGGTCTCGGCTGGACAGGTTGGTTTGAGTCCGAGGTGGTAAGCATCAAGGACCTCCAGCCTACTGTGGATGGAAGAAATCCTGCACCAGTTGGTAGATGTTTTATCCCTTTACATTCCCATTATTTGCTGTGGTTCATAATTACCAATACTTCCCAACTGGTGCAGGATTTCTTCCATCCACAGTAGCTCCATACTGGGATGAAGATACTGAGTGGTTAGTAACGGTGGTACAGTTCTACATGTCTCAAGGCCATCAGCCAGGTGCGAAGTCCACTTGCAGCAAATATTTCTGAAACATATTTCCGAGTGTCGGGGGGAAGTGCTGCAGTGTCGACTGTCAAGCTTTGCTTTGGACTTCGAATTGAGGAATGTCCTGTTGGCAGTCCCATCCTCCATGAAGCATGCTTTTGACGCTACTCCGCTAGTACTGTGCAGGCTGAATCCTCCTCACGGAGAAGCGAACAAAAATACTAAATCTATAGAGTAGAGTAATGATGGAGAAAACTTACCGCGGTTCCAAGTACGGGAGTTTGATCTCGAGAAACAAGGACACAAAGTATCACCTGACCGAGAACAACAAGTTTGGACCATGATTGACAGAGCCTTTCCTTCACACAGGTGAGTTCAATTGCCCTATGACTGCTAATTGCAAGTCTTCCAGTCTTCCAGGAAAATCGCACTGGACTTTCTAAGATGAAGACCTACAAGTGAAACCGAAATCAATGTGGGTCTGGGGTCGCAATTCAACCAAACCGCCAGCCATTGGCCCACTGTTCCTCTGTCCTCCATGCAAAATTCCTGGATAGCTTCTTTGCTGAAAGTCCACAGCTTGCCGGCCATTGCGGTCCAGAACCAAGCAGGACCCGTTCAAGTGGTGCGTGGTGACCTGTCGCCAAATCAACCGACTGTAAAGCCACACCAAACGAAAATGGACAAGAATGACTTAAATTGTGGACATAGATGTGCGTATGTATGTGTATAAAATATGTATGTATGTATGTATGTATGTATGTATGTGTATGTATGTGTATGTATGTGTATGTATGTGTATGTATGTGTATGTATGTGTATGTGTATGTATATGTATATGTATATGTATATGTATATGTGTATGTGTATGTATATGTATGTATATGTATGTATATGTACGTATATGTATGTATATGTATGTATATGTATGTATATGTATGTATATGTATGTATATGTA